>Ga0209580_10000877_pt1 | contig 14670 bp, 12 predicted proteins | sample Coa_R1_5_FD_187153 | JGI IMG/M metagenome (GOLD analysis project Ga0209580, IMG submission 187153) | Surface soil microbial communities from Centralia Pennsylvania, which are recovering from an underground coalmine fire - Coalmine... | ecosystem: Environmental > Terrestrial > Soil >... | reverse complement strand
AGGGACAGCCGCCATCGGCTGTCCCGGCGCTTCAGCGCCGGGTCAGTAACCGTGCTTCTACTAGCGTCTACCGTGCTCGCCCAAACCGACACTAGGCAAACCACGCGCCCCGTCATTCGCGGACGCTACGCCGCCGTTGCCTCCATGAAAGCCGAAGCCACCGAGGCCGCGCGCCGGATTCTTGATGCCGGAGGAAATGCATTCGACGCGGCCGTCGCTGGCCAGGCTGCCTTGGGTGTGACGGACTTTTCTCTCAACGGTGTCGGCAGTGACGCGGTCTTGCTCGTCTACGACTCTCGCGAGAAAAAGGTGTATTCCATCAACGCCGAGCCCCGCGCTCCCAAGCTTGCGACGATTGAGTGGTATGAGAAAAACAACGGAGGCAAAATCCCGGAGAGCGATGGACTCCTCTCCGGAGGCATCCCTGGCGTGGTCGACGCCTGGTACATCCTGCTCGATCGCTGGGGCACGATGAACTTCGAGCAGGTACTGCAGCCCGCCATTGACTTGGCCGAAAACGGATTTCCCCTGAGTGAACGCGGCGCCTCTTATATTGCCGGGTCCAATAAGATTCTGAAGTACCCCACGACGGTCAAGGTCTACCTGCCCAACGGACGCGCCCCAAAGGCGGGAGAGATTCTTAAAAACCCCGATCTCGCGCGCACCTTGAAGAAGTTGGTCGAGGCCGAAAAAGCTAGCTCATCCAAAGGCCGCCACGATGCTCTCAAAGCCGCCCGCGATCGCTTCTACAAAGGCGACATCGCCCACGACTTAGCAACCTTCGCAGAAGCAAACGGCGGCTTGTTCCGCTATGAAGACTTCGCAGAGTACACCGCCAAGGTCGAAACCCCAGTCTCGACCAACTATCGCGGCTACCAGGTCTACAAAAACCCTTCTGCCAGCCAGGGACCAACGGAACTCATCGCCCTGAATATTCTCGAAGGCTATGATCTGAAAGCGCTGGGACACAACAGCCCAGAATTTGTCCACACCAGCGTCGAGGCGGTGAAGCTCGCCATGGGAGATCGCGAGAAATATCTCGGCGACATGGATTTCATCAAGATCCCCTACGACGGTTTGCTCTCGAAGGATTACGCCCGCGAACGCCGCAAGCTGATCGACCCCGCCAAGGCCTCGCTCGAATTACGTCCGGGAAGTCCCGCGGCCAGCACAGCTGATCTCGATCGAACCGTACACGAAGTACTCGAAGGCAACGCCAGCCACAACGGCGACACCAGCTACATCGCTGTCGTCGACAAAGACCACAACATGGTCAGCTTCGAGCCCAGCCTACACGAACTGTTCGGCACCGGCGTCGTAATGGGCGATACCGGCATCCTCTTCAATTGCCGCGGCGACTATTACTCGCTAGTTCGCGGCGAAGCCAATGCCCTTGAGCCCGGCAAGCGCCCACGGAGCACTTTGCAGAGCACCTTGGTCATGAAAGATGACCAGCCTTACGCGATTCTCGGCAGTCCCGGTGGCGACGATCAGGTCATGCGCACCATGCAGACGCTGATCAACATGATCGACTTCGGCATGAACATCCAGCAGGCGATCGAAGCCCCGCGCTGGTCCTCGCGCAGCTTTCCCGCATCTCCGTTTCCGCACACCATGTATCCCGGAGACATGTCGGTAGAGTCACGCATCCCGGAAGCCACACGTCAAGCTCTCATCGGAAAGGGCCACAAACTCCGCGTGACGCCACCATGGTCACTAGGCTCAAACGGCGGAATCGTAATCGATTCCAGCACCGGCGTACTGAGCGCCGGAGCCGACCCGCGCGTGGATGCCTACGCCTGGGCGTGGTAATTGGACTGCAAGGCTCGTGCGTTACTTCTCGCGTACCCTCGCCTTCGTCGTGATCGCTCCCCAATCATCGATCACCACATCTTTCGGCGCCAGCGAACAAAGATCGCGTATCTTGCGTACACGAAACCCCACCCGATCCACCCAGCGCAACTTGCCTTCCCATGAGCAGGCCTGATCTTCCCCTTCGGCGGTAGAGCCTTCTTGTGGCTGCACGCGAATCGTCGCAGCGTTCTCGTCGCTCGTCCAATGGAAATTGACTGCGGTCGCGTCAGCCCCCTCAAACCCGCAGCTCATATACGTTGTGCTCTCGCTGGCGAGCCGCACAGCATTCGTGACGAGGTTACCGTCTTTCGCCTGCAGCCCGATCAGGTAGATCACGTGGGTGCTGGTTCCACCCGTAATCCGGACGTCCACAGCCCGCAGCAGATGGGCTCCATTGAATTGTGCGAATTCAGCAGCAGTCACACTGATGTTGTCGTCGCTCGGCGTGAACCCTTCGGGCGCAACCTTATCATCAGACTCCTCTCCGCCGATGCTCCATTTCGGCACTGCGAGCAGAGATATCGCACCATCACGACTCATTGTCGCAACTGTGAATCGGGTGTTGTCTTCGTCGCCTGCGCCCGGGCTGGCGAGCAACAGCAGTCGTTTTCCCGGCAGAAGGGAATCGCTCTTCCAGATCAAGTCGACGGGCCCGACCCCGCGGACCAGTGCGCGGCCTTTTTCTTTGCTACGGAACATCGTGACAAAAGCTTCCAGAGACGGAAGTGCATCCGTCGCCCACGCCAGCCTGGCGGGCTCCTTTCCCTGCAGCAGAAAGGATTCTCGCTTGGCGCTCACGGGGTTGTAATTCCCGCCCCACGGCCCAGTAGTAGTGCACAAAAAGTCCGATTCCTCTTTCTGCCAGGCGCAGCTGGTATTTTGGTAGTGAATTGCGGTAGTGTCGGGCGCGGTGCAGGCACCGCCGCCTTCCCACTGGATGCACTGTGCCGCAGCGCGCATGGTCGGCTCACCCGATCGAACATCGATCAGAAGATTGTTGCCGATCGTGCCACCCGCGTTCGCCCCGTGATCGCTGTATTGGTCGGTGATAGTAAAAAGCGGAAGGTCTGGCTCCGGAGTTGCCAGTTGAAGAGCCATCCAATCATCCAGCGGATCCCGCTCAGCGGGTTTCTCTTCACCATCCGTCGCATCCTGTTCAGGTTCCGTTCTGGTCGGTTGAACAAAGAGCAGCCCATCTTCGCGAGGCTCCTCTCCGCTTTTGAGTAAGTACCATCTGTCCTTCTTTGCGGCCTTATTTGTCACATGCACATACAGTTGCATGCCTGTGATCTTCGACGGTTCATCGCCCCAGTTTCCGCTGTACCCCGTTGTGCTTACTGGATACAGAAAGAACTCAACGCTTGAAAGCCCATACTCATGCTCATCAAAGCCTTCGAACTTACGGTGCATCCACAATGCGCGATCTGCCGGCGGTGCCACGACCCTGAAGGCCGCGCCTGGTTTTTCAAAGAAGTCCGTGCGGATCAGGTCGCTCGGTCCACCGCAACCGAACGTACCCACAGACGTAGATGGAGCACCTTCCTGCGCGAGCAATGCGGCTACGATGACGATCGGAAGAAAGAGCATGGTTATGGCTGATTTCATCATAGTGCACCACATCTGCAAAGATACCGTCGGTGACTGTGCCGGTACATGGCTAGGACTTCCGTCCTTTCCGCGATAGACTGGACATTCCCATGAGAGTCTTAGGCATCGACTGCGGCGGCGAGTACACCGGCTACGGTGTAGTCGAAATCCATTCCACTGGAAAGCTCTCATGCCTGACCTGCGGCGCCATCAAGCTATCGCCGCGGGAGAAACTGCCGATCCGCCTCTCTCGCATCTACATGCATCTCGGAGCCATCATCTCCCAGCATCAGCCCGATGAAGTCGCCATCGAAGATGTTTTTTATGCGCTCAACGTGAAGTCAGCATTAAAGCTGGGGCAAGTAAGGGGCGTCGCCATGCTGGCGGCCGCCTCCGCCGGATTGGAAGTTTCCGAATATTCCCCGTTGACGATCAAGTCGTCCGTCGTGGGCTATGGACGCGCTGAAAAGCAGCAAGTCCAGCACATGGTGACGCGTCTGCTAGAACTCGCTGAACCCCCGGAACCACTCGACGCCTCTGACGCTCTGGCCATTGCCATCTGCCATCTGCACACCATCGCAACTCTAGAACGCCAGCGCGCCGTAGCACGCTAGCCCCGTCGGTTTTCCTTCGTGGACCTTCGTGTCCTTAGTGGTTAGCGCTTTTTGCGGACTGTAACCATCGGCGGCCAACCGGATTATTTGGCATAATCTTCTAAGTCTGGCCTATGACCGTCAGGGATCTTCGTAACGTCAATACCGCGGCAATACGAATTCGGTCTTTGCAGCTTTGGCCGCTGCTCGCCTTGTTTGTTATGCTCTCCGTGGCTCCGAGTATTGCAGCCGACTCCGCCAGCATCACTTTTTCTCTCGATTTCCCCAACTCCAGTCCGGAGCACTATTCGATCGTAGTTCAGTCGGATGGTCACGCTCACTACGAATCCTCGGGCAAAATTTCCATCGATTCCGACGCACGCGACGATTACCAGACGGATTTCACACTGTCCGATGCCGCCCGCGCTCGCGTCTTCGAACTAGCCGCGCACGCCCATTACTTCTCCGGCAAGGTCGACTCCGGCAACAAGAAGTTGGCCTTCACCGGCGCCAAGAAACTTGTCTACAAGGATGGCCAGCGAAGTTCATCGGCCGACTACAACTATTCCCAGCAGCAAGCCGTGCAGCAGCTGACCGCCCTGTTTCAAAGCCTCGCCGCCACTCTGGAGTTTGGCCGCCGTATGACCTATTTCCACCGCTACCAGAAACTCGCCCTCGACGACGAGCTGAAACGCATGGAGGACCAGGCAAACCGCGGAGACCTGGCGGAGCTGCAAGCAGTAAGTCCTGTGTTAAAGGAAATTTACGAAGACACCTCGGTGATCAACGTGGTCCGCGCCCGGGCCCGACGTATCATGGAAATGCAACCCCCGCCTGGAAAATGATCCGAAATTGCTTTGGCCATTGAACTTCTGGCCATTGTCCTCAAGTCCAAAGCCCTTCCGGCCATCCTGCCTCCAGGAACCCCAGGAGACCTAACTTTTACAACTCCTTATACAAAACCGTGTTCTAATATGTACACGTCTCCGGAGGTTGTCATGTCTACACCTTCACCGTCCAGGATTACGTTCGTTCTGCTTGCGGCCGCTGTCTGCGTGCTCCTCGCGCTGCCCGCTCTCGCCGACTCGCAAGCTCGTATCGTTCGCCTTAGCGACGTTCAGGGTTCCGTTCAGATCGACAAGAACACCGGCCTGGGATTTGAAGAAGCGTTCATCAACCTGCCCATCACGCAGGGGACACAACTGAAAACCGGAGACCGGGGCCGCGCCGAAGTGGAGTTCGAAGACGGCAGTTCAATGCGCCTTACTCCCAACACCACAATCCAATTCAACAAACTTGGACTGAGTGACGAAGGCAAGCGCATCTCCGAGATCAACCTCGTCCAGGGCATGGCGTACGTCAACTGGCTCGGCAAGGATGATGTTTCGCTGAATTTCTCGCACGAAACCATTTCTCTGAACCGCCCAGCTCACTTCCGCGTCGACGCCTCCACTCAGGTTGCTGATCTAGCCGTGTTTAAAGGCGATGTCGATGTCGAAGGACCGTCCGGCAAACTCGCGGTCGAAAAGAAAAAGACCGCTACGTTCGATGTCGCCGACAATGACAAGTCCAGCCTCTCGAACAAAATCCAGGAGGCGCCTCTTGATTCGTGGGACAAGGAAGCGATCTCCTACCATGACCAGTACGCGAAGAATAATAACTCGCCCTACGGTTACGGTGTCAGCGATCTGAACTACTACGGCGCATACAGCAATGTGCCTGGCTACGGCATGATGTGGCAGCCTTACTTCACCGGCGTGGGTTGGGATCCCTTCATGAACGGAGCGTGGGGCTTCTATCCCGGCTATGGCTACATGTTCGCTTCGGCCTATCCTTGGGGATGGATGCCGTACCGCTACGGCAACTGGATGTTCGTCCCCAACATGGGCTGGATGTGGCAGCCCGGCATGTGGAACTCGTGGGTAAACGTACCGCGCTATACTCCGACTACGTTGGCGCGAGTAACCGCGCTAACCCCTCCAGCAGCTGGTACCGTGAAGACGGTTACCGTAGGCAGGGTTAGCACGACATCGCCAATGATGGCTTCCCGCAGCGTGACCGCGGGCTCAGCCGGCATGGGGATTCCGCGTGGTTCGGTGAGCAATCTCAATCACCTGAATCGTCAGGTCGTGAAGACTGGTTCCGCCGAGGTGCGGCCGGCTCCACAGTTCGGTGCCACCGCCGCGAGCCGATCCCAATCGTCGGGTAGCTCTGCTTCGTCGCGCGGTAGTTCCATGCCGTCCTCCGCCGGACACAGCGCTTCAGTCGGCCACACCTCCGGTGGCGGCCCAGTGCACCACTAGACCCACCAGAAAGTAAAAGACCAACCGGGCTTCACGAAAGTGAAGCCCGTTATCTTTTTTGGAAAGAAGAATAAGGCTGGGGAAGGAAGAAAATGTGGGGACAGCCGCCTTCGGCTGTCCAGCGAAGGCGAAGCCAAGCGCAAGTGTAGGGACGGACGCCTTCGTCAGTCCCGCGGGCAAAGCCCGCGTGAGGAAGTGTCAGCAAATATACCCTGGAAGAATCGAAGCGTGCAGACGCCAGCAAGAAGGCCCTTCAGGGCCGCGGAAAGGAACCAAACAGACGAGGAATCCAAACCCGATCCAAATCTCAAGCCACAACCACGCCCGCATACCCCACAACCATCTCCCGATCTCCCGAGACATCCCCGGAAGTCGCATACTTCACCAGTTGCGCCGACTTCGCTCCCAGCTGTCGCGCCGCCGTCAGCATCACCACTGCCGGCCCAAAGCCGCACATGCTGACATTCTGCTGCATCACCACATCGAAGAGTCCACGCGCATCCATGCTAAGAATTCTCTCGATCGCGCGATGGTCCTTCGCTCGCGTCACCACATCCGACTCATAGTGGTTCATGTCGCTCGAGGCCACAATCAGCACCGGATTTCCTCTGCGCGCTATGACGTCCGCCAACGCCAGCCCCAATTGCTCGAGCACGTCGAAATGCCCCGTGCCGAGCGCGATCGGTACGATCCGCAAACTCGGCTGCTTCAACTGCAGGAAAGGAAGTTCGACCTCCGCTGCGTGTTCAGCCCGGTGCGCCGCCGGATCGTTGTGCAGAGCAGGGAAGCGTTGCTGCAAAGCAAGCGCAAACTCAGCATCGATCGGCACTTCCCCCAGTGGCGTCTCCCATGAGCCTTCATTCATCGTCGCGAGAGACCGACCCATGCCCGTGTGGTTCGGGCACAACACCACGCAAAGCCGCGGAATCTCGATCTGCGAGAATACTGCCCCCGCCACATGTCCCGAATACATATAGCCGGCGTGAGGTGCGATACAACCAATGGCCTTTGTCGGAGTCCCGGTGCTCGAAGTCGATTGCGAAAGATATCCCTGAGCTTCGGTGCGCAGGTCGTCAGGATCTCCAGGATAAAAACGTCCCGCGACCGCGGGATGGCGAAGGATGGTGATACTCATAGGCCCTCCTTGCGGTGAGTCAGCCTACTCCGTGATGCCGAACCGAGCGCTCAGTGGTTTTCCCAGCGACCTCTGCGGTGAAAGCTTTCGTCAGCGAACGCTCTGAGATTATGCTATGAGCCTTCGTACGGGTTGCGCAAGGCTCGATAAACGGCCGCGCTCTCTGCCAGTTCCAGCGTCTCGGCACGTGCCGTCGGCTTGACGTTAGCCTCTGCGAGCGCGCGCTTCAACCCCTTTTCGTCGTACTTCCCTCGCAGATTGTTCCACAGCGTCTTGCGCTTTTGACCAAACGAAAGCCGCAGAAAATCTATAAATCCATCTCCGGCTACTCCTAACTTTTCCTGCTGCGGGTCGATCGTCAGCCGCAATACCGCCGAATGCACCTTCGGTGCGGGTGAGAATGCACCGGGTGGCACTATAAACAGCTTCTCCACGCGAGCATAAAGCTGTGCGGTGGCGGAAAGGATGCCGTACTCGCTGCCTCCCGGCTCAGCCGCAATCCGGTCCGCGACTTCGCGCTGCACCATGATCACTACGCTCTCGAAATATTTCGAGAACTCAAACAGCCGCAGCAGGATGTCCGACGTTATGTAATAAGGAAGATTGCCAACCACTCGGACCGGCTGCGGCTTGAACTCCATACCCGGCCGGCCGAGCCCGGGCTTAGGCCCAAACAGGGAATCGAAATCGATTGCTAATACATCTGCTTCGAGGATCTCCACATTCCGCGACATTCCGAACTTCAACCGCAATTGCGCCGCCAGCACCCGATCCAGTTCCACGGCGATCAGTCGAGGTGTGTGTCGCGCCAGCAGGGACGTCAGGATCCCGCGGCCGGGCCCGATCTCCAGCACCGTTGATTCCGATACATCCCCAAGTGCATCGACAGTTCGCTGCGCCACGTCTTCGCTGGTTAAAAAATGTTGTCCCAATTTAGGCTTGGTTTTCGGACGGCGCGCAGAAATTGCTCTTGGCACGTTGACCCTCCCTTCCAGCGGACGTAGACTGGCAAGTCGATATTGGCATCTTAGATTGGTTCGAACCCGGGCCCTGAGAGTTACTTTTATTCATCATACCGCGCCCAGCGCACGTATGCTCCTGAGGAGGTTCCGCACTCATGAATATCGCATTTGCCGCGTCCGAAGGTGTCCCTTTTTCCAAGACCGGCGGCTTGGCCGACGTCGTGGGCGCTTTGCCACGTGCTCTCGCCGCCCTCGGGCATCAGGTCAGCGTTTATCTCCCGCGTTACCGGCAAACCAAACTAAATGATCCTGCCACTGTAGTCCGCAGCATCACCGTGCCATTCGATGACGAATACCGTTTTCCCTCCATCGTTTCGGGAGGAGCTCAGGCAGGTGTGCGATTCTATTTTGTCGAATATCCTCCGTATTTCGACCGCGATGCCTTGTACGGCACTCCCGCAGGGGACTATCCCGATAATGCCGAGCGCTTCGCTCTGTTCTCACGCGCTGTACTGGAAGCTTCGAAAATTCTTGGCACGCCGCACGTGTTTCATTGTCATGACTGGCAGTCGGCCCTGATTCCAGTTCTGCTCCGTACGGTTTACGCCGATGACCCGGCGTTCAAAGAAGCGGGCACGGTTTTCACTATCCACAATATGGGCTACCAGGGCTTGTTCCCGCCGGAGACGTTGCCCTTGCTCATGCTCCCGTGGGATCTCTTCACCATGTCGAAGATGGAATTTTTCGGTCAAGTGAACTTCCTGAAGGGCGCGCTGACCTACTCCGACTACGTCACCACCGTCAGCAAGAAATATAGCCAGGAGATCCAAACCGCGGAATACGGATTCGGACTGGAAGGCGTCCTCCGCGACCGAGCTTCCACCGTGACCGGTATTCTCAACGGTGTCGACTACGATGAATGGAGCCCGCAGACCGACAAGTTCACCATCGCGAAGTATTCTCCGCAGGATCTCGCCGGAAAAGCCAAAGACAAGCAGGACCTTCTCGCGGCCTTCGGCGTTGCCAACGCTGATCCGAAACTTTCGGTGATCGGAATCGTCTCCCGCTTCGCCGCGCAAAAAGGATTCGACCTGATCGCGCAGATCGCCGATCGCCTCGCCCGCGAGGAGATGATCATCGTCGCCTTGGGCGCTGGCGATAAAGCCTACGAAGAGATGTTCCAGCGCCTCAACAAGCAATTTCCGAACAAGATTGCCGTCAAGGTCGCGTACGACAACGCCATCGCACACAAAATCGAAGCCGGCGCCGATATGTTCCTGATGCCATCACGCTACGAACCCTGCGGTCTGAACCAGATATACAGCCTGAAATACGGCACAGTTCCGATCGTCCGCGCGACGGGCGGACTCGACGACACTATCGAACCTTGGGACGCGCGCACGGGCAAAGGCACTGGCTTCAAATTCACTGAATACAACGGCGAGTCGCTACTGAAGACGATCAAAGAGGCTCTGCAGGCTTACCGCGACCAGACCTCATGGCAGGTCCTGATGCGGAACGGCATGAACAAAGATTTCTCCTGGAACGCCAGCGCCCGCGAATACGGCAAGATCTACGAAAAGGTTCGCCTGATGCGGGCTCAATCGCCCGCGCCAGAAAAGTCCCTGGCAAGCGTGTCTTCCTGACACTGCGCGCACTTGATATCCGCTCGCTATCGACACCGCCCGCGTAAGGACAGCCGCCTCGGCTGTCCGCCGAAGCGAAGCGAGGGCATTTGCGCCGTTTGCCGATGTTCCTCAGTCCATCGTAAGTGTGACCTATGATCGCGCCGATTCGTTGCCACCGCGATTCGCTCAACGGCCCTGACTTGATCTTCGTCCATGAAAACACAACCATGCGTATCCCAAGGTGAGGCCGAGTGAGCCATACACCGCTGCGTTCATGGGAGCGAGAAGAAGAAAGATGGCTACCGGCGAGGGATCGAACGTCATCTTCACGAGATACATCGGACATAACGCAAGCATGAGTTGGGGATTGAGGTTCCATCGGTTTGGAGAGAAATAGGCGAATACTGCCACGAGATAGAAGATTCCTGCGAAGGTGCCAAGCACCTTGAGGAGCACTGCAAACAATCGCTGATCGTCCTGATCCTTTCTGCACGCTTTCGCGGTCCACGAGCGGGGCAGAACCCCAAGCGTCACGCTGCAAACGCCGATCACCGCGAGGGCAGCCACGAATATGACCCATTCGCTCTGAACCGGGAGGCCAACGCCTTGCAGCATCGCGTAAGGAACACCGGTGAAGAGCGAGACTAGTCCGCAGAACAGAAACGCGATGCGAGATGTAGTCCTGAGCGCTCGTCCGGGCATGAGGCGGATTCTATCAGCGGCTTCGAGTGCGAGCACGTTCCATTGCGATCTGACCGGTGCAACCGCTGCTGCTAGAATTCTTGCTGCATGGCTGCTGCCCAACAGCCCGCTTTTCCCCGCACCATCTTCCACGTCGACATGGACGCCTTCTTTGTCTCGGTGGAAGAACTCTACGATCCCTCTTTGAAAGGGAAGGCGGTCGTTGTTGGCGGACAGCGCGACGAGCGCGGTGTTGTCTCCGCTGCGTCGTACGAAGCTCGCAAGTTCGGAGTCCACTCCGCAATGCCGCTTCGCACTGCAGCCAAGCAATGTCCGCATGCCATCTTCGTCGACGGGCATCCAGAGCGCTACCGGGAATGCTCCGAGAAGGTCTATAAAATTCTCGGCACCTTCACGCCACAGGTCGAGATGGCGTCCATCGACGAGGCTTATCTCGACATGACTGGCACTGAGCGTCTTCACGGTCCTGCACTCAAAGCCGCGCACCATCTGCATCAGCGCATGAAGACCGAGACCGGATTAAATTGCTCAGTTGGAATCGGTACCTCACGTCTTATCGCAAAGGTTTCCTCAGGACAGGCCAAACCCAACGGCGTTCTCTGGATCTTGCCGGGCGAAGAGGCGAAGTTCCTCGCTCCGCTCGACGTTCGCGAAATTCCCGGGGTGGGCAAAGTGATGGAGAGCCATCTTCACGCGCTCGGCATCAAGAAGGTCGGTGACCTCGCCAAGCTGGAAGAAGGCGAACTTGAAGAACGCTTCGGGAAATGGGGCCTAGCACTTGCGGGTAAAGCGCGCGGTGAAGATGCTGGTGGATGGTTCGACAGCGAAGTTGCGGCCGAGCACGATGCCAAGTCGATCAGCCACGAACACACCTACAACGAAGACACTTCTGATCAGCCGCAACTGGAATCGACGCTGATGCGTCTCTCGGAAATGGTTGGACGTCGCTTGCGCGAATCCAAGTTTCACGCGCGCACGGTGCAACTCAAACTGCGCTACAAAGACTTCACGACCATTACACGCGCGCACACGCTACCGAATCCAACGCAGCTGGATACCGAAATCTTTGAGCACATCCGCGCACTGTTTCGCAAGAACTGGAAGAAGGGAATGCACGTCCGCTTGCTCGGTGTACACGCATCTTCGTTCACCATGCAGTCCGGACAAATCGATCTGCTGGAAGGGAATCGCCAGCAGCGCTGGAAAGACGCTCTCACTGCTGCGGACAAGCTGCGCGACAAGTTCGGCGAGTCCAGCGTCGGCCTCGCTTCGGGCTTACGAGGAAGCTTCCGGGAGCGCACTCATGAAAATCCCGCTGGCCTGCCTGGAAAAGACAAAGCGAAGTAAGCATCATTCGACCCGAACGAATTTTCCCGTTTTGGAACTTGTTAACCATCTGGTACCTCCCTCCCCCTCCCCCCTCCATATGATCTATTAGAATCAGCAGTTTAGCGAAAATAGCGAATTAAATCTTGGGGCTCAGTAACTTAGCGGTAAAATCTTGAGCCCAAAAGGTTTACAACTCGTTTTGCAACGTCTCGCGCAGATTCATCACGGTGACGGTGCTCCGGATGGGGATGCCGGGACAAGAGAGTGGGCGCGGCAGCCCTTTCGGATCCCGGCCTGTCTCTGACTTCAACTTGGACTTAGAGTCGGGCCCTAAAGCGCATTTCGTCGGGAGATTTGACGCGGCCCTGAAGGGCCGCTCTTCCACCTTAGGCTCTGTCCTGAAGGGCTGCTCCTCCTTTCAGCGGGGAGCTGAAACGCCGCTTCCACGCTCGATGCGGTCATTGAGTGTCGCTTGCCTTCGCCATCGCGGGACAGCCGAAGGCGGCTGTCCCCACATGTTCCGTTTGGCTCCCGGGATTCTGGTGCTGTTGGCGGCAGTGGTCGGCGCTGGAGATGGGGCGTTGCCATCGTAGCGCGACAAGCGCGGGGAGAAGAGCGTGAGTTTGAATGGTGGAGACGGGCACGGTTGAGCGCGTGTGGGTCTGATTTTGAGCCGTATCGGAAGGGGAAGTAGATAAGGAGCAAGTTGTTACCGCTTGGTTAAAGGAGATCCCGGTAGCGTTCCATCGCCACTCGAACCAACTGGCCGCGTGTGCGCACCTGGGTCTTGGCGAACAGTTGTTGCAGCGTGTTCTTGACGGCACTCTCGGAGATCTCCATGCGCGTAGCGATCTCCTTGTTCGCCAGGCCCTGAACCACGAGGCGGAGTGCATCCAGTTCGCGGGTGGACAGTTGTGCTCGCTCCTGCTGATCGGAGGCGACTGAGTTGGAAGGCGGGTGGTCTTGCTCTTCGGTGACGTCGGCGATGATGGCTGCCAGCTTGGGTTTTGCCCCATCCTTATAACTGGAAAACCAGACCTCTGCCAGGAAAGTCTCGCCATTGCCCCGGTGTCCCCGGCATTGCATGGATGTCCTGAACTGCGGACGGTCTTCCCAGCGTAAAGCGTGATGCAGTTCGGGTAGGAATGCCGCAATGGGATAGCCAATCACCTGTCCGTCACGCGGAGCCATGAGTTCGATAGCAGCCCGGTTGGCCAGTTCGATGAAGCCGCGATCGTCAATCGTGACGATCGCGGCCGGACTGGTTTCCACCAAGACCCGCAAGCGTTCCTGGGAGGATAGGCTCAACCGGCGGTTACGGAGCACCTCGGAAGTGAAGAGTCCGCAGCCACACAGGGCCAGGGTCTCAAAGGTCAGGCGGATCGTGGAGTCGGACGGGTCAAGATTGCTAAAGCGTTCAGTGAGGAGGGCACAGCCAATCCCCAAAATGACGATCGCCCAGCGCGGAAGAAACCCGGCAGCCAGCATGATAGGGAACAAGTACAAAAACCCCATGGAGAAATAGGGTTTGGTCCGCCAATCCAGGAAGGCAATTGCCAGGACGGCAACCGCGGCGACAGCCAAAACGGCGGTCCGGCTGCGTTCTTCCCAGATCCGTTCAAGCATATACATCCTTCGATGTGTGCCCGCATTATTTCACTTCCTGGAAGGCGCAAGGAACACAATCAAAAGATTTGTCCGCAAGATTGGCAGTTGGGGAGCCGTCGGCTCGCACGCCAATACTGGAGCGGTCTTTTTCAGTTGCGGCAAAGGGCTCGCTCCAGCAATCGCGCGATTGAAGATCACATTTCGTAACCGGAATCAAAATATCGTCGCCCTGAGGCATTTGAGTGCCTCGACTGCAGCGGCCTTCGCCGATAGAAAAGCCTCGTGCCTCATAGAGACGAAGCGGTCGAGTTCTCCGAACTCGAGGCCAGATCAAGATGATCCGCTATCTGGTTGACCTGGCGCTGAACAATCGGATTCTGGTCCTCAGTGTTGCCCTGGTCCTTTTTATCTGGGGCATCCTCTCGTTCCACAACCTGCCCATCGAAGCTTATCCGGACGTCGCGGATACCTACGTTCAGATCATTTCGCAGTGGCCCGGGCACGCCGCCGAGGAGGTGGAACAACAGATTACAGTTCCCCTTGAAGTGCAACTGAATGGAGTTTCCCACTTAACCCATTTACGATCGGTGTCGCTGGCGGGGCTGTCCGTCATCACGATCATCTATGACGATGACATCCCGACATTCACGGCTCGGCAGGAGGTGCTGGACCGTTTGGCGCAAGCCACCACGCCTCCGGGAGTAAACCCCGGTCTGGGTCCGGATTACAGTCCGACGGGCCAGATCATGTTCTACACGCTGCAGAGCACCAACCCGCAATACGACACCATGGAACTGAAAGCGCTGCAAGACTGGTTCGTGCTGAACCAACTCAAGTCGGTGCCCAACGTGGTGGACGTGAACATCTTTGGCGGTCCGACCCGCGAATACCAGGTGCAGGTCGATTCCGGCAAGCTCGTTTCCTTCGGACTGTCCCTGAGCCAGGTGGAACAGGCACTCATCAACAACA
>Ga0209580_10000876_pt1 | contig 14684 bp, 16 predicted proteins | sample Coa_R1_5_FD_187153 | JGI IMG/M metagenome (GOLD analysis project Ga0209580, IMG submission 187153) | Surface soil microbial communities from Centralia Pennsylvania, which are recovering from an underground coalmine fire - Coalmine... | ecosystem: Environmental > Terrestrial > Soil >... | reverse complement strand
CGACATACTGCCGCTCGTCTTCGCACACCGGACAGTTCACGGGTGCGGCTTCGGTCGGCGCGAACTGCACCCCGCACGTGGAGCAGATGAACGCCTGCGCGGTCACCGTCGCGCGACGACGTTGAGATAGGCCGAGCGCAGCTCGAGGTGGCCGTCCGTCGAGCGGTTCAGCTCGCGCATCAGCGCCTCCGCGTCCCGCATGAAGGTGGCGTAGCCATCGGCCGGCAGCATCGACCTGAGCGCGATGTGCGGCCCGTTCGTGCGCTCGAAGAACTCGAGACCCGCCGCCACCGAGTCGAACGTCATGATCACCTCTCCGGGCTGGAGCCTGATGTCTGAAGCGAGCTCGGCGAGGCGGCCCGTGAGGTCGGCGGGCTCGCCCCACGCGAAGGGCTGAGGCAGGTCTACAGGGGGCGGTCCGGAGTAGCGGCTCAGGAGGCGCGCGAAGCCGCCGAGGTAGCCCGCCCAGCCGTAGTTCGCCATCGCGACCACGCCCTGCGGCGCGCACGCTCGAAAGAGCTCGCGGGCGACCCGGTCGGGCCGCGGCGCGAACATCGCCCCGAACACGGAGGCCACGACGTCGAACCGGCCGCCGGTGACCGGGAGCTCCTCGGCGTCTCCCTCCATCCACTCGATCGAGAGCCCGGCTGCCTCGCTCCTGGCTCGGCCCAGCTCCACCATTCGCGGCGTCAGGTCGCAGGCCGTGACCTCTGCGCCCATGCGCGCGGCGGCGAGTGCGAAGTTGCCGTTGCCCGCCGCCACGTCGAGCACCCTGGTGCCGGCGCCGATGTCGCAGAGCTCCGCGAGCCGGACCGCGTACGGCTCGAGAATCGGTGAGACCTCGCTGTAGTCACCCAGCGACCACATCCACCTCTGGCCGTCTTTGAGGCGTGCGAGTGGATCCAATCCATGTTCTCTATCACACCGACGACGGCTGGTGCCGCCGGTCTAGGCGCCGCCCACCTTCAGGACGAGGCCGATGCCGTAGGTGATGCCGCCGACGATCACTCCGGCCAAGGTCATCTCGAGCCCCGCCGACCACCACTTGCGCAAGGTGAAGAGCGACTTCGCGGCGCCGACCAGGAAGTGCGCGATCAGCGAGACGATCGCCGCCGTGATCACGCCGGCGCTGCCGTGCAGGAAGAAGAACGGAACGACCGGCACCATGGCTCCGATGAATGTGCTGATCCCCGCGGCCGCGGCCGCCTGCACCGGCTGGCTCGACGCCTCGATGCCGCCGAGCTCCTCGGGCGCGTGCACCTTGAGCAGGGCTTCGGGGTCGCGCCCGAGCTTTTCCGCCAGGTCGTCCGCGGATTGCTTGTCGAGTCCCTTGAGCTGAAAGAAGAGGGAAACCTCCTCCTTTTCCTCCTCGGGGTTCTCGAGGACCTCCTGCCGCTCGCGCGCCAGGTTCGCCGCCGCGACCTCGGCCTCCGACCGTTCGGCAAGAAACGCACCCGTCGCCATGGAGAGCGCGGACGCGATGGCGCCGAACAGCCCGGCGGTGAGCACGAAGCTCGAGCCACCCGTCGCGCCGGACACGCCGGCGACGATGCCGAACACCGCGGCCAGCCCGTCGTTCGCGCCGTAGATCGCGCCCGAGATCCAGCCCGACCCCGTGCGGTGCCACGTCTCGCTGCCGAGGATGCGGTCCAGGCGGCTCTGCGCGGTGGAGGGCGGCGGGGTGTCGCGGCGGTGGGCCGCCTGCATCGAGTCGAGCGATTTCGAATGGCCCTGCTCCTCGGTGCGGATGGACTGCAGGACCTGGTCGGTATCAGGATCCCCCGTCGAGCGCTTGTAGCGATCCTGGATCTCCTCCTCTTCCGCCGCCTCCATGCGGCTCATCACGAGCTCGACCGGTGCGAGGTGCGCCTGGAGACGCTGGAGCGCGGAAAGCTTCACCGACCCTGGGTCGGGGATCGGCTGGCCCAGCTCGCGCAGCCGTGTCTCGATGCGCTGCCGGTGCGAGGCCTCCGCGTCGGCGATCGCGCGGATGATCTCGGCGCGCCGAGTGTCGCGCATGCGCGCGGCGAGGATCGTGTAGAGCGCTCGTGCCTGCACCTCGCCGCGCCAGGCCTGGATCAGCCTGTCGACCGCGTCTTTGGTGCCGGTCTCCTGGGCCACGAGATCAGGATTCGTCGGCGGCCGGTTGCTGCTCGCGCGGCTCCGAGGCCACGACGACGTGGACGCGCTGAACCGCGTTGTTCATCACGCCTTCGAGGTTCCAGCTTTGCGTGTCCGGCTGGACGTTGCCCGCCGCGTCGGAGGCGCGGACGCAGAGCTCGTGCTCGCCTGGCGTCGCGTGCCACCGCGCGGTCCAGCGCCGCCATGCGTGCGGCCCCTGCCCGTCCTCGAGCCGCGCGACCGACCACGACCTCCCGCCGTCCGCGCTCAGCTCGACCCGCGTCACGGCGCCTCGGCCCGACCAGGCGCGCCCTTCGATCAGGTGGTCGCCGGGCTCGACGAACCTCGCTCGCGTCATGAAGTCCGGTATCCCAGGCGGCACCATGAGGGCGCGGGGAAGCATCCGCGTGACGGGAACGCCGAGCTCGTCGGTGGACTTGCGGAAGTGGTACGCGCGGGCCTGCTGGTAGCCCTCGAAGTCCTGCCTGACGAGGGTGATCGACCGCAGCCACTTGACGCTTGTCATCCCGTACCAACCCGGGACGACGAGGCGCACCGGGAAGCCGTGCTGCGGCGGCAGGGGCTCGTGGTTGATCGCGAACGCGAGCAGGACCTCGTCGCGCATCGCCTCGGCGATCGGCAAGCTTCGCTCGTACTGCTGCTCGACCTCGCCCTGCACGCCGCGATCGAGCCCGGTGAAGACGACGTCGGTCGCGTCGGCGTCGACGCCCGCCTCGCGCAGCAAGGAGTTGAGCGGCACGCCGGTCCACTCCGCTGTGCCGACGGCCTCCCCGAGCCAGGGCTGGCTCAGCGGCCGAGGCGCGAGGCGCGCGCGCCCGTTGCCCGCGCACTCGAGGGTGACCGCAAGCGTGGTTGCCGGACGGGCCCTGATGTCGTCGTAGCTGAGGCTGAGGCTCCGGCGCACGGCGCCGCCCAGACTCAGCTCCCAGGTCGATGCGTCGACGGCCGGGATGTCGAAATGGATGAGCAGGTAGTGGAGGCCGAGCGGTGTCACGTCGTAACGAAGCGCCTCGAGCGGCATGGAGTGGTTGCGCACCGCGAGCTGGAGCTCCTCCGGTGTGATCTCCGGCTGATCGATCAGGCTCCCCGCCTTGACCAACTGGCGCATCAACCACACATTAATGGAGGACGCGCACGCGGTAGACAGGGCCGCGTGAAAATCCCGGCGCGGGTCCTCGGATTCGCGGGGATGAAGACGGTTTACACCCGAGGCGTAATAACCTCACGTCGTGGGCTGGACGAGCTTTGCGGTGCAGACGAAACGCCGCGCCCAGCTGGTCGACGTGACGGAGCGCGTCGCCGAGACGGTCGAGAGGTCCCGGGTCGGCGACGGTGTGTGCCACGTCTTCGTCCCGCACACCACAGCGGGGGTCACGATCAACGAGGGCGCCGACCCCGACGTGGCGCGCGACATCGAAAAGCACCTCGGAACGTTGGTGCCCAAAGAGGCAGGCTTCGAGCACGCGGAGGGCAACTCCGACTCGCACGTCAAGACCGTCCTCATCGGCCCCGCGTGCACCGCGCCCGTGCGGGACGGGAAGCTCGCGCTCGGCACGTGGCAGGCCATCTTCCTTTGCGAGTGGGACGGCCCGCGGTCGCGCCGCATCGAGGTTGCGGTCGTGCCGCTCCAACCCGAGACCTAAGACCGGCTTAGACTCCGACGCGGATGGCGCCAAGCATCAGGCTCGGGCGGTTGTTCGGGATCGAGATCGGCTTCAACTGGAGCCTCATCTTCATCTTCGCCCTGGTCACCTGGACCCTCGCCACCACGGTGCTGCCGGTCGACGTCCCCGGTCACGGCCAGCTCACGTACTGGATCGCCTCCGCGTTGGGCGCGGTCGCCTTCTACGCCTGCCTGCTCGCGCACGAGATGTCGCATGCCTTGGTGGCGAGGCGCAACGGCGTGGAGGTGGAGGGCATCACGCTGTGGCTGTTCGGGGGGGTCTCGAAGCTCGCCGGCGAGCCGAAGAGCGCGGGCTCGGAGGCATTGATCGCGGGGGTCGGACCGCTGACCAGCTTCGTCGTGGGCGGGATCGCGTACGTCACGGCTCTGCTGACCCAGCAGCCCAGCCCGCTCATCTCCGATGTCCTGGGGTGGCTCGGCTTCGTGAACGTCGCCCTTGGTCTCTTCAACCTCGTGCCCGCGTTCCCCCTGGACGGCGGCAGGCTGCTCAGCTCGCTCTTCTGGTGGCGGTCGGGCAGCCGCCAGCGCGGCGTGCACAACGCGGTGCGGATCGGCCGCGTGTTCGCCTATCTCATGATCGCCTTCGGCGTCTTGCAGCTGTTCACGGGCGGCGTGGCGAACGGGATCTGGATCGCGTTCATCGGCTGGTTCCTGCTTTCGGCCGGCGGCTCGGAGGAGGCCGGGGCGGCGATCCGCGCGGTGCTGCGCAGGGTTCCCGTGTCGGCCGCCATGAGCTCGCCGGTGGTCACCGTCCCGGACTGGCTGACTGTGGAGCGGTTCCTCGAGGCGGTCGCGCCGCAGCACCCCTTCACGACCTACCCGGTGCATGAGCCCTCGGGAAAGGTCACCGGCGTCGTGCGCCTGTCCGACCTCATGCGGATCCCTGTCCGCGAGCGCGGCGACAAGCACCTGATCGACGTGTCGCGGCCGATCACCGCGGTCCCGACCACGACGCCGGTGGAAGAGCTGGCGAGCCTGATCGACAGGCTCGGATCGGCGTTCGATCAGCGCGTGCTGGTGTTCGACCAGGGCGCGCTCGTGGGCATCCTCGCGCCGGTCGACGTGGCGCGCGTCCTCACGGTCCGCCAGGCGATCGGCGGAGGGCCGCGGCCGCCGGCCTGAGCCCTACCGCTCGGCGGTGAACCTGCGTCCGGTGATCGTGTTGGCCCAGATGCCGATCCAGTGCTCCTTCGAGCCGGGCGCGACGGGATGAACGGGCCAGTAGCGCATCCTTCCGGTCGGCGCGCCGCGCGGGTCTGTGATGTCGTGCGCGATGCCTTTGACCACGACGCTCCAACCGACCCCCTCGTCGGGGGACCAGCCGTCGATCTCGAACGCGGTGTAGGAACCGGGGGCAAGGTCCAGCTTGCTGCCAGGCGCCGTGCGGAACACCACGATGCCCTCGTCGAAGAAGTAGTTCACCGGGAAGATGACGGGGCGCGCTTCGCGATCGACCAGCGCCAGCCGGCCGAGGTCGTGCGATCGGAGCAGCCGCACGCATTCGGGTTCGGGCAGCACGTCAAGGGCTTGCGTGATCGCCATGGGGCGAGAATGCGCCGAACCCACCGGCGCGGCGAGGGTCGAACGTCCCGGCGGGCACGGGCTCTCCGGCCCGTCTCCGCCGAAACCGCTTCAGCCGGCGTAAGAGCGCAGCCTGTCGGCCACGCCGGCCCGGCGCAGCCTGGCGAGCGCCTGCCGCTCGAGCTGCCGGATCGTCTCGCGACTCGTGCCCAGCCGCCGGGCGACCTCCTCCAGCGGACGCTGGTGGCCGTCGATGAGACCGAACCGCAGCTGCAGCACGCGCCGCCCGCGGGAATCGAGCGTCTCGAGCACCGCCTCGAGCTGGTCTTTGAGGTCGGAGTCCAGCGCGGCAGACGCCGGTGACTCCGCGTTGGCGTCCTCGATCAGATGGCCGAGCTCGGTGTCGGCGTCGTCGCCGATCGGCGTCTCCAGCGAGACGACGTCCCGCATGTTGTGGCGGAGGGTCTCCACCTCGGCCACCGTCAGGCCCATCTCCTCGCCTATCTCCTCGTCGGTCGCCAGGCGGCCGAGGCCGTCGCGCAGCCTGTCCGACACGCGGACCAGCTTGTTGGTCAGGTCGCCGATGTGGATCGGAAGCCGGATGGTGCGGGCCTGGTCGCCGATGGCGCGCAGCACGGCCTGGCGGATCCACCACGTGGCGTACGTCGAGAACTTGAACCCGCGGCGCCACTCGAACTTCTGGACCGCGCGGAGCAGCCCGAGGTTCCCCTCCTGGATCAGGTCGAGCAGCGGCAGGCCGCGGCCCTGGTACTTCTTGGCGATCGAGACGACCAGCCGCAGGTTGGCCTCGGTCATGCGGCGGCGGGCGGCGTCAGAACCGGCCTCGATCTGCTTGGCCAGCTCGATCTCCTCGTCCTTGGTCAGGAGCTTGCCGCGACCGATCTCACGCAGGTAGGCGCCGAGCGAGTCGTCCACCTCGGGCTGCCCGGTGGACCCGGCCGAGCGAGGCGCAGCCTCGAGCCTGGTCAGGAGCTCCGCGAGGTCGTGCTCGCCCGCCTCCGGGCGGCGTGAAACCAGGTCCGCCGGCTCCTCGTCGTCGGATGCGTCAGGCCATGGGAAACTGGAAGGCTGGGCCGGCACGTAGACCATTTACCCGTCCCGAACGCCCGGCAAACCCCCTTGGCAGGACCTGGAAAGGGGCCTGGTGAGGCGGAGGTTGGTACCCCTCCGAGAAGAGCGATGAGTTCGATGACCAGGAGGTCGTGGCCTGCCGTCTCCCTTACCGCAGCTCGGGCCGGAAGGTGTCTAGGAAGCGTCCATGTGCCTGGCCAGCCAGGCGTTCAGCTCCGCACCGTCGCGCCAGGCGTGAGCGACTCGCTCTTTGACCTTGGCCGTCGCGATCCACGGGCCGATCTCCCAGGTGTGCCAGTAGATCAACCGCTTGTGGCGGAGGAGGTCCGCGCGCGGGTGGTCTTGAGGGTAGGGCGACGGCACCCGCTTGAGCTCCTCCCCGCCCACCTCGTAATGCTTCTTGCGCAGCGCGTCGACGATCCGCGCCAGCTGCGCCCCGGACCTGTCGGCCGCGACGGCCCTGCGGTAGCGCGCGAGCTGAGCAGCATCGACCATGTAGCGCCCTCCGGCGGCCACCAGCGACTTTGCGTCGAGCGATACGTATCCGCCGCCCTTCACGCCCGCATAGATGTTGGTCTTGTAGGGCGACTTGTCGGCCGCGAATCGAATGTCGCGGTTCGGCCGGGACAGCCGGGCCGCGCCGAACTCCGGCTCGAGCTCAGCCAGCAGCACCTGCATCGGTCCTTTGACCTCTTCTTCGTACTGGCGGCGGTGCGCATCGAAGTAGGCCTTCGTGTTGTTCACCTGCAGGCCGAGGAAGAAGCCCTGGAAGTCGCCCTTCCAACCGGAGAACTTTGCGTTCACGGGGGACACAGTAGCTAGGCCGAGGCCTCGGCGGTCAGGCGAAGGCCGAGCCCGACCAGGACAGTGCCCAGGACGGCGTCCATCGCCCGCCGCACCCCGGACCGCCGCAGCACACCGCCGATGCGGTGGACCGCGAAGGAATACGCGGTCAGCCAGCCGAAGGTGAGGAGGCTGAAGTTCAACCCCAACGCCAGGAGGACCGCGAAGCTCGGGTGGGTGCCCGCGAACTGCGGCAGGAGGCTGATGAAGAAGGCCACCATCTTCGCGTTCGAGAGGTTGCTGAGAAGGCCCTGCCAGAAAGCGCTCGCCGCCAATCGGCGCGGGCCGGACTCGGTGTCTGCGCCGGGGAAGCTGTCGTCTCGGCGCAGCGCATGCACCAGCGAGCGGCCGCCGAGGTACACGAGGTAGGCGGCGCCCGCGAGCCGGACCGCGACGAAAAGAGGGCCCGAGGCCATGAGCACGACGGCGAGACCGGCGCTGGTCGCGACCGTCCACGTCGCCTGGCCGGCCGAGACCCCGACCGCGGTCAGCACGCCGGCGCGCCGGCCGCCGGCCAGCGTGTTGCGGATGGTCAGCGCTGTGTCCTGCCCGGGCGTGCAGATGACCAGGAGCGCAACGCCCAGAAACGCAAGGTACTGGCTGATGCGCCCAGGGTAGCGCCTACTCTTTTGCGCCTCGACGCGTTCGCGAGCTCGCCCGAGTCGTGCGCGAGCGCCAATCGGTTCATCTCCCTGCTCGCGAAGCGCAGAGGGAACACCTCAGGCCGGTCTAGGTCCGGGTCGGCCGCGCGCTCGTCGGGACGCGGACGCGGCTCGCGTGAACCGGCGCCTCCAGGGCCGCGAGCAAGACGATCGCCACCAACGCGGCCGCGCCGATGTACCAAGGCCATGGGCCCATCGCGTCGAGGAGCGTCGGAGCGGGCGGCTTGGCGCGGAGGTACATGTAATTGGCCCCCGTGACCAGGTCGACGGCGCCGACCAGCGCGGCGTACACGACGGTGATCCCCGCCACACGGATGACCGCGTAAGGGCGGGGCGCGAGGCGCAGCCCCGCGACGAGGAACAGCGCGGCCACCACCACACCGCCGTGCGCGAGGTAGTACTGGAAGTAGGGATAGCTCGGAAAGTGCTGCGGCAGGTCGGGCGTGAGCAGTCCCTGCAGGCTTCCGGCCAGGCCCCAGAAATACGTGAGCTCGACCAGCAGCGGTTGGCGCGTCCACAGCGCGGACGCGGCGATGAGGATGGTCACGTCGCAGAGTTGGAGCGGCAGCGAGTAGGCCAGCGAGCTGCCCGGGACGCCCCCCACCGCCACGAACGCCCACCAGCTGACTTCGACCACCAGCAGCACCGCGGCGAGACCAAAGCAGAAGGCGATGGTCCAGCCGCCCGGCCGAAGTCGCGCAGCCGCCACGGCACCTGCCGCGCACAGGACGATCGCCACCACAGCCCCGACATGCTCGGTGGTCAGAAGGGCCGCCATCAGAGTGTCAAAGGGTAAGTTGGATAATCCGGCCATGAGCGACTGCTGCACGCCAAAGGGGTATCGGTGGATGTTCAGCGAGCGGACCGCACGCTGGGAAGCCGGCCGGTACCGGCGCCGCGGCCTCGACGCGACCTCGAAGCGCATCGTCGGCTTCTTGAAGCGGCGAGGCGTGGAGGGCCGCACCGTGCTCGAGGTCGGCGGCGGGATCGGAGCGGTGCAGATCGAGCTGTTGAAAGCGGGCGCCGCGCATGCGACCTCCATCGAGCTCGCGCCGACCTACGAGGAGGTCGCCGGCGAACTGCTGCGCGAGCACGGGCTCGAGGACCGCGTCGATCGCCGCGTGCTGGACTTCGCGACGGGCGGCGAGGCCGTGGAGCCCGCCGACATCGTGATCATGAACCGCGTGGTCTGCTGCTACCCGGACATGCCGAGGCTCGCCGGCGCAGGTGCCGATCACACGCGCGACCTGATGGTGCTCAGCTTCCCACGAGGCAGCTGGTGGGTCCGGCTCGCGCTCGCTTTCGCCAACCTCGCGTTCCGGCTGACCAGGCGCGAGTTCACGATCTTCGTGCATCCACCCGCCCAGATCCTGACGACCTCGGAGAGCCGTGGACTGCGCACCGTGCTGGTCGAGCGCGGCCTCCTCTGGACCGTCGCCGCGATGGCGCGGCCGGCGCCCGGCGAGCCGCGGGGTCAGCGAGTCAGCGAGATCGCGTCGCCCAACGCAAAGCCGTGACCGGTGATCTCGTAGCGGTGGACCACCGGGCGGTGGCGCATCGCGCGGGTCTTCAGGATCGTGAGGGCGCGGGCCAGCTCGGAGCCCTCCTGCACGTACTGGAGCAGGACCACGTTGTCCGCGAGATGCGAGATGCCGTGCTCAGAGATCCGGTTGAGGCCGAATAGGTCCGGCACTTCGACGATCAGCATCAGGCTCACGCCAGCGCGCGAGCATCGCCGCGTCAATGAGAACATCCACTCCCTGAACCGGACCGGATCGGCCGCGGCCAGGGCCAGGTCGCCGAGGCTGTCCACGACGATCCGTTTCGCCCGGCTCTCGTCCGCCAGGTCGAGGAGCTGATACACCCACTCGTCGATGTTCAGGTCGACGATGCTGCGGCTCAGGATGCGGACGCTCGGGTCATCGATCGACCACCCGAAGCCGGCCACGACACGCGCGAGCTGGCTCTCGTTTTCCTGGAAGCTGGCCATGATGCCCGGCTCGCCCGTTTCCGCCCCGTGGTGGAGGAAGTGCAGTCCCATGAGCGTCTTGCCGATGCCGGACGGACCCGCGATGAGGGTGGTCGCGCCGGCCCAGTAGCCGCCCTCGCCGAGCAGCGCGTCTAGAGCCGCGATGCCAGTGGCGGTGTGTGTCGAGCTCATCTCGTAATGGCCGTCGACGCCCGTGTCGGCGAGGCGGGGGAAGACGTCGAAGCCCGCTTCTGTGATTCGGTACGCGTGCTCGCCCGCCCGGAAGCTCCCCCCGCGCATCTTCAAGACCTGCAGCACCCGCAGCTCGCGTTCGGCCACCCGCTTGATGTCGAGGGCGAGGATCCCGTCCGCCACCGCGAACTCGGCAGCGTCGAGCGCCTGCTCGCGCGTGTACGGCGCGTTCCACAGCGAGGTCGTCGCGCTGGCCGTCAGGCGGCGGGTCAGGCCATAGAGGAAGCGGCGGAACTCGGCCGTGTCGTGGGTCACCTGGTGAAAGGCGCGGAAGCTGTCGATCACGATCAGCCCGGGTTGGACCTGCTTCAGGTACCCGTCCAGGGTGCTCAGCACGTCGTCCAGCGGCTGCTCGCCGATGACGTGCCCGAGGTCCTCGTAGACGACGCGTCCGTCATGCACCGCGGAGCGGTCGAAGAAGGTGGAGGCCTCGCCGTACCGGAGGATCTTGTCCAGCGGCTCCGACATCGTCGAGAGGTAGAGCACGGGATTTTCCGCCGATGCGTTGTGAAACGCGAACTGCTGGCTGAGGATCGTCTTGCCGCTACCGGGGACACCGACGATCAGGTTGATGCCGTGCTTCAGCAGCCCGCCGTTGAGCACGTGGTCCAGCCGTGCGATGCCGCTCGGAAGGCGTTCGATCAAGCCCTGGCGGGCTGCCTGCGCGACGTGCGAACGGGTCCACCCGCGTTGATCAGGTCGCGCACCGTGGCGACGAGGCGCAGCGCCTCGAGCGGCTTGCGCAAGAACGCTGCAGCGCCCAGGCGGATCGCCTCCTCCCCGCTGTCGACGGCGGACACCGCCAGGACCTGGGCGGGGCCCGCGCTCGCGAACTCGTCGACGAGGCGGAATCCCGCATTGCCCGAGACCAGCAGGTCGACCAGGACCAGGTTCGGCGCGCGCTGGTGGAAGAGCTGCCTCGCATGCGTCGCGTCGAGGGCGACCGCGACGTCGTAGCCCTCGGTGCGCAGGAAATGCTCGGCGAGTTCGGCGGCATAAGGGTCACGCTCGGCGATCAGGACCAGCGCGCGCGGCCCTCCCGCGGGATCGGTTGCGACGGGCGGCCGGCCGGCGTGAACCTCCTGCGCCAGCAGGCGGTGAGCGTCGGCGGCGCTCGCGCCGGCGTCGATCTGGGCCTTGACGAAGCGAAGCTGCTCGACCTGGGCCCGGGAGTAGAGGCGCTGGGACCCTTCGCTTCGGGCGGGCGAGATCAGCGCGTACCGCTCCTCCCAGGCGCGCAGCGTGGAGGCCGGGATGTCCACCATGCGCGCCACGGCGCCGATGCTGTAGACGGCCCCGTCGGTTTCGCCGGTCAAGATATTCTCAAGGTTCAAGTCTAATCCTTGTGGATATCCGTCCAAGTATTGCGGAGCTATTGGCGATAAAATTAGGTATTGCGCGGATGTCGCACAAGTAGTACGCTGCGTATGGTATCCGTATGGAATCGGGGGGACGTTCGAGCGTGACTGAGACTTTCGACGCTGACAGCGGCTCGGGGGACGTCGACGATCCCAACCTGCAGGAGATGATCGACCACTGGGTTTCGGTCATCGATCAGTGGGTGCGCAAGTTCGATCGCGAGACGGGGGGAGGGAGGGCCGACGGCGCGGGTCCGGCGGGCGAGTCGAGCTCGCTCACGGATCCTGCGCCCGAGGCACAGCCTGGCTGAGGGTCGGTCAGCGGCCGTGGTGCCCTGGCGACTCCTGGGCTGAGGCGTAGCGTTCGGGGTCGGCCTCGAACGCGGCGCGACAACCCGATGAGCAGAAGTAATGGGTGTGGCCCCGGTGCTCCACCTTTTCTCTGGCGGTCGCCGGATCGACGCTCATACCGCACACGGGATCCACGGCGTCGCCCTGGCCCGGTGGTACCGACATCGCGCGGAGCATGTCCGGGCCTCCTGTCGTGAGGAAACGCCAGCCGAGGAACGCGACGAGCACGAGGGCGGCGATGTCCAGGACCGTCGTGTAGTTCAGGGTGGGGGCCGTCTCGAACACCGTGACGTGGTGGTGCGCCGGCGCGAGGCCCAGGAGCTGGAAGGCGCCGCCGATCAGAAAACCGGCCAGCGCCATGGCGGCATACGACACGCCGAGCAGGTAGAGGGCGTTCCTTCCGCCGTAGTACTTCCGGTAGATGTTCAGGATCGGAAGGATGATCAGGTCGGCGAAGATGAAGCTGATCACGCCGCCGAACGAGATGCCCCCGTTCCAGAGCACGGCGGCCAACGGGACGTTGCCCACCGAGCACACGAAGCTGAGCATCGAGATCACAGGTCCGACCAGCGGGCCCCAGAACGCGTTCAGGGTCGGATTGTGGGTCAGGAAGAACGACTGCCAGAAGCTGTCCGGTACCCAGGCCGCCAGGGCACCGGCGATCAGGAACCCGAGGCCCAGGTCCCGGTACAGCATGTAGACGTCCATGAAGAAGTTGTGTGCGATGGCGGTGATGGCGCGGGGCGAGACCAGGCGAGCCAGAAATGGACCCTCGGTGATCGACATGTCCATCTCGGCGTGCCCCTCGTGCTCCGACGCGACGATCCCGCGCTCCGCCTGGCGCCGCGCCTCGTCGACCATCCGCCGGCGCAGCGTCAGCTTGAAGAGGATCCAGACGATGACCGCCATCAGCAGCCCGCCCGCGAACTCCGCCGCCACGAACTGCCAGCCGAGCAGGATCAGGAGCACCAGGCCGAGCTCGAACACCAGGTTGGTGGAGGCGAACTCGAAGACGATCGCGTTGATGAAGCTCGCGCCCTTGCGAAACAGCGCGCGCGCCAGGGCGACGGCGGCGTAGGAGCAGCTTGAAGAGGCGGCGCCCAAGCCGCAGGCCAGCACGAATCCCTTGAGGTCGGGCCGGCCGAGCGCGCCGGCCACCGCGCGCTTCGAGACGACGGTCTCGACGATGGCTGAGAGCAAGAAGCCGAGGGCGAGAGGCCACAGCACCTCCCAGAACATGAAGAGCGCCAGCTCCACCGCGTGCCCGACCGCCTGGACCACGACCATGCTGCTTCGAAAAGCCTACCTGGCACCTGCGGCGTGGCGGTGGACGTGTGGGGCGGCAACCGGCGTAAGCCAACGTGCTAGGTTCGGTTTCATCAGCACGCCACTTTCGGCCGAAGACTTCCACCTCGGTGCCGACGTGTACTCGAGCGACGGCAAGCACGTCGGAACTCTCGAGAGCGTGCTCGTGGGCGGAGCCGACTACAGCCTCAAGGGAGTTGTCGTCAAAGAAGGTCGCGAGTTTTCCGGTCTGTCCCGCTCACCCCAGTCCTGGCTCCTGGCCGACGAGCTGGTCGTGCCGAAGGACGCGGTCCGTAAGGTCTCACGCCAGCGGATCGACCTCAACCTTGGCGCCGCGGACGTGCGCAGCCTTACGCCGTACCTGAGCTACCGATACGAAGGCGAGTCCCCACGCGAGGAGTTCGTCGACATGGCGCAGGCGCTGCTCTCGAACCCTGTGCTGCCCAACTCGCTCGACGAGGTGGCGAACAAGCCGGCCGGCCAGCTGGAGATCGATGCGGGCGAGAACGTGATGCTCGGGCACAGCGGCAAGAAGCTGGGCACCGTGAAGGACGTGCTGTTCGACGGCGACGACCTCGTGGGCGTCGTGCTGCTGCCGCAGGGACTGCTCAAGCGCGAGGTCATCCTGCCACGCCGTTTCCTCGGGCGCAGCGACGACGCGGCCTTGTTCGCGGACCTGGGCGAGGAGGACCTGAAGCACCTGGAGGCCTTCGCCCCGCCCGCTGACTAAGGAAGGGCGAGGAGGGTCGAGACCGCGTCGTCGAGCCTCGCCCTGGGCAGGCGGCCCGTTTCGACGGCGAGCTTGATCGCGTCGAAGGTGGCGTCGGCGACGGAGAGGTGGTGGGCGATCATGACCATGTCGCCACCCGCCATCAGGAATTCGACTGCCGCCTCGGGGGACGGCGTGCTCGTGGTGATCGCGCCCATCTCCATGTCGTCGGAGAGGATCGCGCCGTGAAAGTGCAGGTCCCCGCGCAGGAGGCTCACGGTGCTCGGCGAAAGGTCCGCCGAGCGATGCGGGTCGATCGCCGGATAGAAAAGGTGGCCGAGGAGGACGAAATCCGTGCCGCGGGCGATGGCCGCCTCGAACGGCGGGAACTCGCGTGAGCGGATGGTGTCGAGGCTCTCGTCGATCCGCGGCAGCTGCGTCTCGGAGCTGACGCTCGTGTCGCCGTGCCCCGGGAAGTGCTTGGCCGCCGAGAGCATCCCCGCGGCGTGGATCCCGTCCACGACGGGCGCCACAGAGGAGGCGACTGCGCCGGGCTGCGTGCCGTAGCAGCGGCCCCACATGATCGAGCCCGTCCCGCTGCAGACGTCCGAAACCGGCCCGAGGTCCAGGTCGAAGCCGAGCGTGTGGAGGGCTGTCGCCATCCGCGTGGTGTCGGCCTGGCCGACGGGCATCGGCGCGCACGGCACCGTGCTGATGGCGATGCAGACAGCACCGCCTTCCTGGTCCGTGGCGGCGATCACGCGGTGGCGCGATGCGCCGCGGATGGCTGAGATGA
>Ga0209580_10000875_pt1 | contig 14702 bp, 9 predicted proteins | sample Coa_R1_5_FD_187153 | JGI IMG/M metagenome (GOLD analysis project Ga0209580, IMG submission 187153) | Surface soil microbial communities from Centralia Pennsylvania, which are recovering from an underground coalmine fire - Coalmine... | ecosystem: Environmental > Terrestrial > Soil > Unclassified... | reverse complement strand
ACACAAATGGAAGGATGCCGTTTCTCCATCGGCATTCGTAACTCCCACGACAAGTCCATTCGTCTGGGACTCACCGCCGGCTTGCGGGTCTTCGTCTGCTCCAATATGGCATTCAGCGGCGATTTCAGGCCGGTCTTGGCCAAGCACACCAAGAGCTTCAATTTGGTTGATACGCTCTCGTAGGCGTGGACAGGATTCAACGGAACTTCGAGCCGCTGCAGCGCCAGGTTGAGACGTGGAGGAAGACGCAGATTACCGACGACACCGCGAGGCTGATCTTCTACTCAGCGTTCGTCGATGGCAAGCTGGACGCGCCCAGGAGTCTGCTGCCCGAGGTCCACCGCCTGTACTTTGAGCCGCAGTACGAGGAATTCTCACCTCGAACGATGTGGAGTTTGTCTAACGCGTTTACCAGCGCCTTCAAGAAGCTCGATCCGGTGCCGCAGTTTAAAGCAACGGCCAAGCTGGGCGGCTTTCTCGCACAATTGCCGAATTAGCCCGTGATCTCCGCTTCAATCTGCAATATAGCGGAGATCACGCCATTCTCTCTTCTCGGCGAAAGCTTACGGATCAAACGGTCGTCGCCCGTTCGTGTAACGATAAGTCACCTGATCCCGAACCAGATTCCAGAGCTTATTGAGGCCTAATGAAATTTGTTGTTTCTAAGTAATTGATATTGAACCTGTTGCGGATTGCTAGTTGAAAGCTGTTGCGATTTATTGAAGCCGGAAGCTTTCTCAGCACAAAATCGTCTACAGTCAAATGTGAGTTCGAAAAATCCAAGAGGATTCACCAGCAAGTCGGTCTAATGCCATTTGCCATTGCACTTCAAGATCAGCCTGAGCCGCCGTGGTGTATAAAGGCAATTGTCGCGCCGAAGCAGGTAAATCCATTAGCAATCTTCCAACGTGGAAAGGTCCCAAGTTCTGTGAATTCTTCAATTGATTTCGGAATTGTCGTCCCACTGACTGCCGAACGCGATGCCACGCTCGCTTATCTGAAGGGTTATACACAAATCACTGATGATGCGGTGTCTTCTCGTACTTATTATCGCTGTGCCATCCCTCTCGCCAAAGGCGGCCGTTACGAGATTGCAGTTGTAATGTTGCCGCAAATGGGGAATGTTCAATCTCGGGTGCCTCCTTCCATTGAGACAAAATCTCTTTCGACACTTCGGAGCGTTCGTTAAATTGAACCCTGACGTTGAGACAAACTCAGTTCCCACAGTTTCCGGCGCTGCTTTTCTTCAAATCCCAATCTCGTTGATTCTCACTGTGCGTTTTGCTCGAATTCTTCCGGCGAACGATAACCCAAGGCTGAATGCAATCTCTTCTGGTTGTAATAGCGCTCGATGAACTCCTCGATGTTGCTCCGTAAATGATCAAGGTCCTGTGTACTGGTTGGCGTAGATCTCTTCCGCTTCAGCGTCTTGATGAAGCTCTCGCAGCTGGCGTTGTCGTAGGGGTTTGCTGGCCGGCTCATGCTCGGGACCATCTCGGCTTCCGCAGGATCGCCACGTACTCCGGAGGCATACTGAATGCCTCGGTCGGAGTGGTGCACCAAGCCTGGCAGTGGCTTCCGTGTTGCGATAGTGGTTTCCAAAGCATCTGTCGCCAGACGGCTCGCCAGCGTGCGGTCCAGCTTCCAGCCCACCACTTTTCGCGAGAATGCGTCCCAGATACACGAACTCGGCTTTCAGCCTCAATTTGCCGGTTTGCATTTCTGAAAAAACCGTCCGCCTGATCAGGAGGACGGTTGAAGTTCATGAAAAAGCAGTTATTGACATGGTTACATACATGGGTTGTTGCGAGTACATCCAAATACTATTGGGTTGGGAGCTTGCTCCTGACATCGAGTGTCTCCGTCCAGCAGAACCACACGCGAAGTTTCATAGATCCTCCAAATCAGGGAGTTCGGACTGTTGAGAGCGTAGGAGCGATCATTGATCGCTCTTACGCTTGTGTGTTGCGGATGCCATTTAAGAAATGTTCAGCACGCCATTGATCGACAGAATTATCAATTCATCATGGGAGCATGTAGTCTACTGAAAAGGGAACCGGGTGGAATATATAGAATAACATCTACTATCGCCGTCCAGCAGGTGGGCTGCCCACGTATAGTGAGAGCTTGGATTATGTGCACCATAGCTGGGAACCTGGTGTGCAGCTACAGTGCCGGTCCAGGTTATGGAATAACTTGGAGAGTTTGGCACCGATCCTAATCCAGTTAGATCCGCGTAGATATCCGGCGCCGTAGACAAGCTATAAGTATCGGTGCTGGGATCCCAATACTTCAGACTATCTCGGTTAAAATATGTAAGCTTTACACCGGTCCATGCAGAGGTAAATCCTGCCCCATTGGCGCCGTCGGAAGCGGTGCCGCTAAAAGTGGATGTATAGCCGAATGCCTGATTTGGACTCATAAGCGGGCAGGTCTTGTCCCATATGTGCCAGGCTACGGTTGTCTGACGGCCATCGGGCCAGCTTATATATGCGCGGGCGAGCTCGTCGCCTGATTGATTGGCCCAAGTCCAAGGTCCCTTTGTAGCGTTTCCATTGCCGTCAGTGCAGAGCCAGTTGGGAGTGGTGAGCGGAGAGCCGCCGTTGCGTGTAGCTACCAGATCACCGCATGTAAGTGGAGGTCCTGCAACCACTTGATAGTAGAGATCAGGGGTTTGAGACCAGTTGATGTTGCTGCTGAAAAACCCCTGGCCGGATTGGGCAAAACCAGACTTTGCGAGAATTGCCAGCAAACTGAAAAGCGCAAGCGTTTTTAGGCTGCTGAATTGAAATCTGAGCTTCATATTACTCATCATCTTTCCTCCGGAATTGAACAAGCGGCATCGCATCACTAAAGTGCTGGATTCCGCTTGCTTGAATTGCTCAGGAAAAATACCTGAGGGAACTATGCCAAGTCTTTAATCATTTCTCAATTAGTTCTCAAAATTCTCAACGAATACTTGCTTTTCAAAATATGGGATACTTCTGCCGCGATTTTTGTAACGGGCTGGACACTTGAGTCACTATCTCAGTGGTAGGTGGACATCAATTTCTGAAAGAGATAGACCAGGAATGAATGGGAAAGCAGAGTCATTTTACGAGTTTGCTGGGCTTCGCCTGGATGTGGTAAATCGGCTATTGATCCGCCAGGGAGAGCCAGTTGCTCTCGCACCCAAGGTGTTCGATACGCTTTTATTCCTCGTACAAAACAGCGGGCGGATCCTTGAAAAAGATGAATTGATGAGGTCGCTATGGCCAGATAGCTTCGTCGAAGAGGGCAACCTGAGTCAGAACATCTTTGTTCTGCGGAAAATTCTTGGAAATGCCCAAAACGGGAATCATTTGATTCAGACCCTCCCGCGCCGAGGCTATAGATTTGTCGCTACCGTAAAACAGATCGATGCCTCAGCGCCTGAGAATGGCCATCTCGGCTCGCCGCAATCCTCCCTCGTGGCCGACTACTGGAACTGTCATAGCCCCTTTCGTAGCTTGCAGGTGTTTGAACCGGAGGATGCCTGGTTGTTTTTTGGCCGCGACGCTGAGACCGGCCAACTGCTGGAACGCCTGGCCCACTCCCCGCTACTGGCAGTGGTTGGAAATTCAGGTAGCGGAAAGTCGTCTCTGACTCGTGCCGGACTTATCCCGGCACTCAGAGCCGGCCGGTTTTGCCACGAAGGCGTGGCAATTAAATCCTGGCGCATCGCGCTATTTCGTCCTTCAGGCTCCCCCTTTGACTATCTGGCCGAAGTCCTGGCCAGTCAATTGGCACCGGAATTGAGCTTGAATGAGCAGGCTGAATTCATCTCTGACTGTCGCAACAAAGTCCCATTCGACAAGAACGCGCTCCGTAACGCCATCACCGCCCTTATCAACGTTACGGTACCGAGAGATAACGCCGGGCAAATGCATGTCCTGCTGGTAGCTGACCAGTTTGAAGAACTCTTCACTCTGACCAGCAAACGCGAGACGCGTGACCATTACATTGATGCTCTTCTCGCGGCAAGTCGGCCAGGGAGCGCGATTGCCGTACATGTGGTGTTAGCCTTGCGCGCGGATTTTTATGCTCAATGTCTGGAACATGCTGAGCTGAGCCGCTGCCTGCAAACCAATCAGTACAACGTGCCACGCATGAGCCGCGAGCAACTACGGGAGAGCATGGAACGGCGCCTGCAACTGGCTGCGGCTCAGGCTGAACCGGGACTGATCGACAGCTTATTAGAAGAAGTGAGCGCGGAGCCAGGTAACCTGGCCTTGCTGGAACACGCATTAGGCCAGTTGTGGGACAAGTGCGGAGGCTATGGCTGTACGCTGACCAACCAAGCTTATGCCGAGATTGGACGTTTGCGCGGAGCCTTGGGGCGGCACGCCGATGAGGTCTATTCAAGTTTAAGAGATGACCGGTTGAAGGCGTTGGCACAAAGGGTCTTCCTGGAGTTGGTTCACTTGGGACAAGACACTGGTACGGGCAGTACTAGCGATACGCGCCGGCGCGTCTCCAAGACGGACCTGCTTTCTTTGGGCGATATGGAAGAAGTGGAGCAGTTGTTGGCACGTCTGGCCTCCAGTCGGCTGATCTCCACCGGCGGCTCCGAACAGGAAACTTTTGTGGAGGTCTCCCATGAAGCCCTGATCCGCGAATGGTCCACGTTGCGTGAGTGGATCGCGCAGAATCGCGAGGAACTCCAACTGGAACGGAGGTTGGGTCAAGCAGCGCAGGAATGGGAGGGGCTTAACAGAGACCCGGGATCGCTCTTGCAAGGAGCACGCTTGGCTCAGGGAGAAGATTGGCTCGTCAGGCATCCAGTGGCCCCGGCACTTGTTCGGGATTTTCTGCAAGCCAGCGTTGCTGTTCGTGCGAAAATCGAGGAGCGAGAACTACGCAAACAAAAGATCGCTGCTACTCGCTTACGTCGGTTTTCTTTCATATTAGTTGTACTGCTATTTGTGGCGCTCATCGCGATGTGGGCCGTACATCGCCATCAAGTATTCGCCGAATCTCAAGCGCTGGTGGCCCAATCTGAGGCAATGCTGACACGTGATCCAGGACAGGCTCTAAACTTGGCCATCCGCAGCTGGAACATGTCAAGAACTCAAGAGACGTACATTGCTTTGACAAAAGCCTTGCCGCAAACTTTGAGCATCCTAAACCATGATAATCGGGTTTTGAACGCGGTATTCTCTCCTGACGGTCAGCGGATCCTTACCGCCAGTGAGGACAATACAGCGCGAATATGGAACACCGCCGATGGCCGCTTGCTTGCTGTTCTTTCAGGTCATCTCGATAGAGTGCATTGTGCGATCTTTTCCCCCGACGGCCAGCGGATACTCACCACTAGTGACGACCATACGGCACGAATTTGGAACACCGCCGATGGGACCTTGGAAGCAATCCTCAAAGGGCATACACGTGAGGTTAGGTCGGCGGCATTTTCCTCCAACGGTCTGCACATCCTTACTGCCAGCTATGACGAGACTGTGAGGATATGGAACACCGCCGATGGCCGCCTATTGGGGGTTATCCACAGTGGCAATTCAATTCAGTCAGCCGCGTTTTCCCCTGACGGTCAGCGCATCGTCACAGCCAGTGCTAACCCTGCTAGCCCTACCGTACAGGTTTGGCGCACAGCCGATAGTCACCTGCTGGCCACTCTTCGCGGACACACAAATTCCATTAATTATGCAGAATTTTCACCCGATGGCCAGCGCATTGTTACCGCTAGCAGCGATAATACTGCACGAGTGTGGAACGCCCTAGATGGGCGCCTGTTGGTCACTGTGTACCATGACGGCGGAGTCTGGCATGCAACGTTCTCCCCCGATGGCCGGCGCATCGTTACTGCCAGCTATGATCATACTGCCCGCGTTTGGAACACAGCTGATGGGCATTTACTGGCCACGCTCCACCACGAAGGAAGAGTTGCTCATGTGTGCTTTTCTCCCGATGGCCTGCGGATAATCACAGCCAGCTATGATCATACTGCCCGCGTTTGGAACACAGCTGATGGACATTTACTGGCTACTCTCCAAGGGCACACTGATGTAGTCTGGAAAGTCCTATCTTCTCCTGATGGGCGACGCATTCTGACCGCCAGTTTTGATCATACAGTTCGCATATGGAATATCGCTGGTGGTTATTTATTGTCTACTCTCCAAGGACACACTGATCGGATTATTACCGGGACCTTTTCGCCGGATGGTCAAAGTATTGTCACTGCCAGCGGAGACCACACGGCGCGAATCTGGAATGCCAATCAAGGGCAACTACGAGCCATCCTCCGAGGGCATACTGACATTGTTCTCATGGCGGTGTTTTCTCCGGACGGGCGGCACATTGTGACCGCAAGCTTTGATCATACGGCGCGGATATGGGGTGCCGACGATGGACGTCTATTGGCTATTCTCCAAGGACACACTGGTGCTGTCAATCACGCAGAGTTTTCCCCCGACGGGCAGCATATTGTTACCGCCGGTGCTGACCATACCGCGCGGATATGGAATACTGCTGATGGGCGCTTATTGGCTATTCTCCAAGGACACACTGATGCTGTCAAGCACGCAGAGTTTTCCCCCGACGGGCAGCGTATTGTTACCGCCGGCGCTGACCATACCGCGCGAGTATGGAGCACAGCGGATGGTCTCTTGATGGCTACTCTTCAAGGCCATACCGATGTGGTTACAGGGGCAACGTTCTCTCCAGACAGTCAGCGCATAGTCACAGCTAGCCGTGACCATACAGCACGAATCTGGAACGCCGCAGATGGACACCTATTAGCTATACTCCAAGGGCACACTAGTGCAGTTTGGAACCCGACTTTCTCGCCCGATGGTCAGCGTATCATGACCTGCAGCACCGACCACACAGCGCGGATATGGCACAGCACTGACGGACACTTGTTATTCACACTTCAAGGACATACGGACAGAGTGTTCTTTGCGACGTTCTCCCCCGATGGTCAGCGTATCGTCACGGCCAGCGATGATCACACAGCGCGCGTGTGGAATGCAGCTGATGGTCACTTGCTCGCCGCGCTTCAAGGACACAGCGATGCGGTTTGGTCCGCAATGTTCTCGCCCGATGGTCAATACATTCTAACCACCAGCCATGACCTGACTGCGCGCATCTGGCGGGTGCTCACGCTGGATGACATCCCGAAAATCCTCATCCAACAATGACTCACGAAAAGCACGGTTGGGCGGATTATGGACGCATTACGCATAGAGGTGCAATCTCCTGGTATCCGATGGTGGCCACTTACGCGCTAGAGCACCTGGTGCAAACCCAGAGGGTCTAGCTACTTATGAATCTTCCAAATGCTTTGTATTGAATGCGATTTGCAACCGCCGCATCGGCATGAATGCTTACTGTAGTCGAATTTGTAGCTGCAAGAGCCTCGCATTTCAACAGCCTTCAACACTCCGAAATTTTCTGCTGCTGAATCTAAAGCACTTCCGCGAGGAGCGCCGAGTAGACCACCTGGTCCCGAACCAGATTCCAGGCCTTATTGAAGTCTGTTGAAATTTGCTGTTTGCAACTGATTGATATTGAACCCGTTGCGGGCCGCTCGTTGAAAGCTGGTGCGATTTGCTGAAGTCGGAGGCTTTCTCAGCACAAAATCGTCTACAGTTGAAAGGCCCGCGATTTTTTTTTGCGTCAGCGCCGCCGGTGAAGACGCGTTCCAAAATCCTCCAGACTCCACGCGAGTTGAATTCCCTCAAAACGTTGCGTGCTCAAGGCAACTCCGTTCCGCAAACAGAGATGAGACTGGAACGGACCAGGGAAACGGATCAGGAAATTTGAGGCAACGAATTGCTTGCGCGCGATTGTTCGGAGGAGAAAGCGACCCGCCGACCAGCCCCCATGTGACGGGGGTCACAGCCAAGTGGTGAGAAACGGGATACCTTTCCAGCCTAGGTTGGCAAACAAGATAGGCCGCAACCCGGGGAGTGATGCCCGATAAGTTTCCCGAACGGCGGTGGTTTTGGGTCACGCTGGCGCTTTCGAGCATCAGCATTGTCGGATTTGTGTTCGCCGTCTGGGAACTGCTTGAATCCCGCTTCTTCCGCGACGCTGATTACCTCACTCTTCACTACCTATACATCAGCCGTGGCGTGGTTTCCTCTTTTCTGCTGGCTTTCTGGGCCGCTTGGTTTGTGTTGCGGGGACGTCGCAAAAGCGAGCAACAGCTGCGCCGATCGCGGGCGCGCTATCTCGGAATTCTCAACTGTTCTCCGGCAGCCATCGCGCTTTTCGATTCCGAACTGGTGGTTGAAGAGTGGAATGCATCGGCCGAGGAACTCTACGGTTACACCCGCGCTGAAGTGATTGGACGCAAGCTGCCGATCATCCCCGCCGAGAAGCAACACGAGATGCAGATGTTTCTCGCGCAAGCCTCCCAGGGCAAACCGGTGTTGGATGTCGAAACGCGCCGTTGCGCAAAGCACGGCGATCTCATTGACGTCCAAACCAATGTGCTCCCTTATCACGAAGAGGAACCCGGGCATTACTTCCTGGAGGTGAGCGTTGACATTCGGGAACGTATCCGTCTGCGACAAACCTTATTGCAGGTGGAAAAGCTGACCACCATGGGCAAGATGGCGGCCGGAACGGCACACCACCTGAATACGCCGCTGGCCTCCATGCTGCTGCGCGTCCAGCTAGCGCGCAAGCACGTGCAGAACGCAGGCGTGGATATGGATCTGGGTGACTTGGAGGGCAGCATCCGTTATTGCCAGCAGTTCGTTCGGCGGCTGCTGGATTTCAGCCGCCGGCCCCAGCTTGAGCGGCGCGCGGAAGAGATCCAGGGCACGCTTCATTCGGTCTTGAGTTTCATGGGCCCGCAGGTTCTGGCCAAACAGGCCCACATCACGCTGGACATGGACCAGGCGAGTGGTTCCGCGGTTATGGCCGATCGCAACCAGATTGAAGCCTTGTTCCTGATCCTGATCACCAACGCGTTGGATGCCTTGAAGTTAAACGGACATATCCGGGTGGGCTGCCACACGGCAAACCAACGCATTCACGTCACTGTCGAAGACGATGGTTGCGGCATTGCTCCAAGCGACCTGCCGCACCTCGGGGAGCCATTTTTCACGACTAAGCCAGTGGGCAAGGGGACCGGGCTGGGGCTGTCGATTGCAGCGACCATCCTCCAGGAGCATGAAGGCTGCATGCACATTGACAGCGTTCAGAACCAAGGCACGGTGGTACGGATCGAGCTGCCCCTCTCGTCCAGAGCAGTGATGCCGGAGGAGGTCTCGGTATGAGCGAATCAGGTGCCAAGCCCACGGTGCTGGTGGTCGACGACGATCCCAGCCTCACCAGGACGCTGCAGGACTTCCTGGTAGAAGAGGGATACCTGGTTGAAATTGCCCATGATGGCGAAGAAGCGCTCGCTGTCCAAAAGAAGAACCCCAGCATATGCCTGGCACTGCTGGACCTGATGATGCCGCTGACGGATGGCATCTCGCTCATGGAGCAGTTGCGAAAAGAGAATCCCGATCTGGCGGTGATGATCATGACCGGCTTCGGGACCATCGAAACGGCAGTTGAGGCAATCAAGCGGGGAGCTGAAGATTATCTGACCAAGCCGTTGGAGCCCGATGTGGTGAAGAAGAAAGTAGGACGGATCGTGGAGGTATTCCGGCTGCGAGGCCGGGTCTCGCAACTGGAGAGCCATCTGCATCGTTGCAGTCCTTCATTCGATTCTCTGGTGTACGTCTCACCGTTAATGCAGCGCGCGGTTGAGAAGGCGCGGACAGCGGCTGAGTCCGATTCGCCGGTTCTGGTGCTGGGTGAAACCGGCACGGGTAAAGAACTGCTGGCGCGCGCCATTCACGCCGCGAGCGGCCGCGCGGCCAACCAGTTCGTCCCGGTTAATTGCGGCGCACTGCCGAGGGAACTGGTTGAGAGCGAACTGTTTGGCTATCGCCGCGGCGCATTCACCGGAGCATTTGCGGACGGTGCCGGGATTTTCGCTTCCGCGGCGCGGGGCACCGTATTCCTAGATGAGGTTGGCGAAATGCCGAAGGAAGTCCAGGTCAAGCTGCTGCGAGTGCTGCAAGACAAAGAGGTGAGACCAGTGGGCGGCACCAAGGCCATTCCCGTGGACGTGCGCATCATTGCCGCTACCAACCGCACCAATGCCGAGCTTCGCCACGAGCAGCTTCGCCAGGATTTTTATTTCCGGATTGCAACCGTAGTCATCGAGATTCCTCCGTTGCGTGCGCGGCCGGAGGACATTCTGGTATTTGCTCAACACACGCTGCAGAGGCTGGAACAGCGCTACGAACGGCAGATCGCGCTTCATCATAGCGCCTTGGAATTGCTGCTGAAGTACGCGTTCCCGGGTAACGTCCGCGAACTGGAAAACCTGCTGGAAAGCGTGGCCGCGCTGTCGCGCGACGATCCACAGACCATTACGGAAAAGGACCTACGTCCGTCACTCGATCCAGCAGGACTGGCAGACATGCCGCTTGCCAAAGGCTTCGGGCAGACCGTGGCGATGGAATCGTTGGAGCGGATGGCTATCGACCGGGCTCTGCGCCTGGCTGAAGGGAACCGCAGCAAAGCTGCTGCGCTGCTGGGTATCTCTCGCGACACGCTTTATCGGAAGATGCGGGAGTACCGCACCGAACCTTAGTTGGGCTGCGACAGCTGCGGCCCGCCTGTCCGATATTCTGACACGCACGCCCATCGGACAGTTGCCGCGATCCGCTTTTCCCAGGACACCGATAATCTACTGCAATTAAGGTAGTTCCCGGATGACTTCGCCCACTGCAATGGTCAGGCGATTGCTGGAGTGTTATGCGGAGGTCTACCGTGTCGCGAGGCCAGAATCCCGAAGCGCCCCAGCCAATTCGCCTGATCGTTTGGACTCTCGTGGCTACTGTCGCTGTGGTGGTGTTCGCTGGCGCCATGGTTAAACAGGGCTGGCGAGCGCGCGAGCGTTCTTCGCTTTTTCTGGCAAGCAGTCCCCAGCAAGGCAGCGTAGTATTCCGCGCGAAAGGCTGTATTCGATGCCACTCGGTGAATGGCGAGGGTGGCAAAGTGGGCCCCGACCTGAGCCGCAGAAACTCGTCTCAATCAGATCTGCCGCAGTTGGTTACGGCGATGTGGAACCACGGGCCCAAGATGTGGGAGCGGATGCGTGCCGACGGTGTTCCTCGCCCCAGTCTCAGTTACGACGATGTTGCGCAGTTGCTGTCGTACCTCTATATGTCTCGTCACGTTGATAGTCCGGGCGATGCAGCCAGCGGGCGCGAGCTATTTCAAAGCAAAGGTTGCGTGCATTGTCACGCCGTTCACGGAGAAGGCGCCAGGACAGGCCCGGATCTTGCGGCAGCCAACGATCTCACGGGGCCGATGGAGTGGACGGAAGCCCTTTGGAACCACGCTTCTAACATGCCGCAATCCACGGCGCAGGAGGGGGTTCCATGGCCGAAATTCCAGGGCCATGAAATGCGGGATCTGTATGCGTTTGTGCGGCAGGATATCTCGAATGGCCCGGTACCATATGGGGACCCCGAGCGTGGATGGCAGACGTTTCAGCAAAAGTCCTGTGCGGGATGTCACTCCATCCGTACCTCATATCCCCTGGAGGGACCCAGCTTTGTGCCCGAGCGGGAATTGCCGGGAACGTTTATGGAACTGGGCGGCGCCATGGTCAGCCATTCTCCGCAGATGGAGAAGGCGATGGCGCGGCAAGGCATCACGCACCCCAAACTTTCAGCCCAGGAGATGACAGATATTTTTGCGTTCCTGTACAGCCTGCGATACGTCGAACCCACCGGTTCGCCCCATGTGGGAGCCAGCGTGTTTCAATGGCGAGGTTGCAGCCGCTGTCATGGCGGAAACGCCGAAGGCACCGCGCGGGCGCCAGCGCTTCGCGGGCGCACCTACAATTCCATCAGTCTGGCGGTGGCACTTTGGCGCCACGGTCAGCAGATGCATGCGCAAACCCGCCAATTGGGGCTGGGTTGGCCGACCCTGGCTGAAGATGATATCGGCGACCTGCTTACCTTCCTGAATTTGCCCTCCGAGACACGCCACTGAGGTGTCCGACTATCTGACACAAACTGTCCGACGCCCCAGAGAGCAGAACGGCCCCGGTCGTCACACACGGACTGTGCTGGTGGTCTCTGCGTCAAGGTTTGTATGCACTTGGCATTCGGTCCGGGCGAAGTATGCGAACCGGCATCGGACTGGATGCCAAATTGCACCTGTAGCAAGCAGGTTTCATTGGGAGGTGGCACTTGTTAAAAACTAATCGAATTCTGCTTTTCATCCTTGTGTTCGTGGCATACGTCCCACTGGCCATATCCAGCGGCCCGCCACGGCTGATTACCGTGATTGCCGATAAGGACAACCTGTTCAAGATCCAGGGCCAGAAGATTCCGGTCATCACCATGAAAGCCAGTGAGGTGGTGCATCTGCGGATCATCGCCAACAAGAGCACGGAGTGGGACAAAGACGGCACTGTCCATACTTTCACGATCAATGCGCTCAAGGACCAGGGCTGGGACTTGCGCCTTAAGGAAGGCACGCAAGACTTTACCCTGGTGGCTCCCGCGCAGCCGGGCCAGTACGTGGTGGAGTGCACGATCAAATGCGGCGCAGGCCACGACGATATGAAGATGAGGCTGGTGGTCACGCCATGAACAAGACCGGCACCAACACGATCTCGCGGCGTGGTTTTGTGCAGTTCCTGGCGCGTGGAACGGGAGTGCTTGTTGCGGTGGGGGCGGCATGGAAGGCAGGCGCTTCCAAGGTGTTCCGCGAAGTGCTTCCCACGCGCTCCATTGCTCCCGGCAACCAGAAATGGGTCATGGTCATTGACCTGGCCAAGTGCGACGGCTGCCGGGACTGCACCAAAGCCTGCAATGCGATGCACTTCGTGCCGCCGATGCAGGAGTGGATCAAGGTATTTGAAATTACCGATAACGAGGCTGCCGGGTCTTACTTTCTGCCGCGCCCCTGCATGCAGTGTGATAACCCGCCGTGTGTGCGGGCCTGCCCGGTGGGCGCCACTTACAAACGCACGGATGGCATCGTCATCCAGGATGACGATCGCTGCATCGGTTGCCGCAACTGCATCGCCCAATGTCCCTATTCCGCGCGGGCCTTCAACTGGGGAGAGCCGCCGCATACGTCGCAGGAGATGGCGCGCCCCTATGACGTGCAATACAACTACCCGCACCGCAAAGGCACGATAGAGAAGTGCATTTTCTGTCCCGAACACCTGAAGGAGGGAAAGCTTCCCGCGTGCGCCGCAACCTGCAAGATGGGCGCCATCTATTTCGGAGATCAACTTGACGATGCGGTTACCAACGGCAAAGGCGAGACCATCCAGTTCTCCAAAATCGCCCAGCGTGGGGCTGGCTTTCGGTTGTTGGAAGAACTGGGGACTGAGCCGCGCGTTTATTATCTGCCTCCCGCCAGCCGTAAGTACCCGTCTCCCGAAGAGAAGGTGCAAACCGATATGGCAGGAATGGGACACTGAGGTGACCATGGAAGCTCGTGAACAAAACCTGTTGCGTTCTATGCTGGAAAACACCTGGCGGTTCTATGCCTGGGTGGGATTTCTCGCCTGCATCATTCTGTGGGGAGGATACGCCTACCTCCAGCAACTGCGGAATGGGCTGATCGTCACCGGCATGCGCGACCAGATCTCCTGGGGACTGTACATCACCAACTTCGTTTTCTTCATCGGCATAAGCCATGCGGGCACACTGATCTCCGCCATACTGCGGGTGACTGACACCGAATGGCGGAAACCGATCACGCGCATGGCCGAGGCCATCACAGTATTTGCTCTCTGCATCGGCGCGCCCATGGTCATGATTGACATGGGACGGCCCGACCGGCTGCTGAACGTGTTCCGCTACGGCCGCATCCAGTCGCCCATCATCTGGGATGTGCTCGGTGTGAGCACCTACCTGACCGGCTGCATCCTTTATTTCTACATTCCCATGATCCCGGACCTGGCGATTCTGGCCAAACTGCCGCAACTCTCTTCCTGGCGGCGTCGCCTGTATGGCGCGCTGTCGCTGGGCTGGACCGGGACAGCGCCGCAGAAGGCCCTGCTGGAGAAATCCATCTCCTCCATGGCCGTCTTTATCATCCCGCTGGCGGTCTCGGTGCACACCGTGGTCTCGTGGATCTTCGCCATGACCTTGCGCCCGGGATGGAACAGCAGCATCTTTGGGCCTTATTTCGTCGTGGGCGCCATCTATTCCGGGACGGCGGGCGTGATTTTCTCCATGTGGGTGCTGCGGCGCGTTTTCCGCCTGCAGCAATACGTTGAGGATATGCACTTCCGCAAACTCGGCCTGCTGCTGCTCGCTTTCTCGCTCATCTATCTTTACTTCAACATCAACGAATACCTGACCGCCGGGTACAAGCTGGAAGGAACGGAGCGTATGCTGCTGGACCGCTTATTTGTTGGTGACTATGCCGTATTGTTCTGGATCGCGCAGAGCATGTGCGTATTTGTTCCGGCGGCAATCATGATTGCCGTGCTGGGTCTCAAGCGCTATCACCACTTCACCATACCTGGCGTGGTGTTCTCATCGGCACTGGTGATCGTGGGCGCCTGGGTCAAGCGCTACATTATCGTTGTTCCCACACTTCGCAGCCCCTATTTACCCTCAGGGCAAAGATTGCCCTGGGAATGGACCCACTACCATCCCAGTTGGATAGAGTGG
>Ga0209580_10000874_pt1 | contig 14709 bp, 10 predicted proteins | sample Coa_R1_5_FD_187153 | JGI IMG/M metagenome (GOLD analysis project Ga0209580, IMG submission 187153) | Surface soil microbial communities from Centralia Pennsylvania, which are recovering from an underground coalmine fire - Coalmine... | ecosystem: Environmental > Terrestrial > Soil >... | reverse complement strand
CAACTTCACGTGGTGGGTGAACCGCAAAGACGCCGCGGGCATGAACGTGTTTCAAGGCGGCTTCCTCGGCCTCGACAACATCGGCGTGTTCGATCGATCGGCGCCGCTCCCGACCGGCGGGTTCCTCGAGCAGTCGGACGGCACGAGCTGGATGGCGATGTACACGCTGAACCTCCTCGCGATCGCCATGGAGCTGGCGCGCCACAATCCCGTCTACGAGGACGTCGCGAGCAAGTTCTGGGAACACTTCCTCTACATCGCGTCGGCGATGAACAACCGGGGCAATGAGGGCATCGAGTTGTGGGACGAAGAGGACGGGTTCTACTACGACGTGCTGCATCTCCCGGACGGATCGCACTATCCGCTGCGCGTCCGCTCGATGGTGGGCTTGATTCCGCTCTTCGCGGTCGAGACGCTCGAACCCGAGATCCTCGACCTGCTGCCGGATTTCCGCCGCCGGCTCGAGTGGTTCATCAGTCACCGGCCCGACCTGATGAGCAACGTCGCGAGCATGCGCACGCGCGGCATGGAGGAGCGGCGCCTGCTCTCGGTCGTCCCGCGCGACCGGCTGCGCCGGGTGCTGCACGTCATGCTCGATGAGAGGGAGTTTCTCTCACCCTACGGTGTGCGGGCGCTCTCCGCGTTTCACCGGGCCCATCCCTACCTTCTCACCGTCGATGGACAAGAGCATCGCGTCGATTACGAGCCTGGCGAATCCACAACCGGTCTTTTCGGTGGGAATTCGAACTGGCGGGGACCGATTTGGTTTCCGGTCAACTACCTGTTGATCGAGTCCCTGCAGAAATTCCATCGTTATCTGGGCGACGAGTTCAAAGTCGAATGCCCGACGGGCTCTGATCGCATGATGACGTTGTCGGAGGTCGCCACGGAGCTCTCCCACCGCCTCTCTCGCATCTTCCTGCGCGACGACCAGGGCCGCCGCGCGGTGTTCGGCGACCGTGCGATCTTCCAGCAGGACGCGAACTGGCGCGATCTCATCCCGTTCTTCGAGTACTTTCATGGCGACACGGGCGAGGGGGTGGGCGCGAGCCACCAGACAGGCTGGTCCGCGCTCGTCGCGAAGCTCCTGCAGCAGAGCGGCCCGTCGATGGCGGCCGCCGATCCGGACGGGGAGTAGCACTCAAGGCGTGCTACGGGCTGGTGGCCCGCATGGCGCGCAGCAGCTCCCCGACCGACCACGCCTGAAACGGACAGCCGCGCGGTGTGAACGGCGGTTCCGCGTCTGCGATCTCGTACAGGTGACCGAGGCCTGCGCGATCCAGCTCGGCGATGAGAGGGTCGACGAACCGGGTCCGGGCTTCGCGCTTGGCCTCGGCCGTCGAATGCCGCACACGCACCCAGGCGTCCACGAACGCGCCCATCAGCCACGGCCAGACGGTGCCCTGGTGGTAGGCCTCGTCGCGCGCTGGCGGACTGCCGCCACAACTCGTGCAGTACTCGGGCGCGTCCCGGCCGAGCGTGCGCAGCCCCACGGGCGTGACGAGATCGCGCTCCACGACGTCCACGATTCGGCGCGCGCGGTCGTCGTCGACGACCACGGAGGCGAGGCCGCCGACCGCGAAAATCTGGTTGGGCCGCACGCGATCGTCGACCTGACCGTCCTGGTGGTCCACGTCGATGACGTCGTAGAGGCAGCCGCGCTCGGCGTTCCAGAACTTCTTCTGGAACGAGGCGAGCCCCCGATCGTAGTAGCGCTGCCAATCGGTCGCCGTCCGCCCGGCGAAGGCCAGGGCATTGAGCCACAGGGCCTGGATTTCGACCGGCTTGCCGATGCGCGGCGTCACGACGCGCTCGCCGATCTTCGCATCCATCCAGGTCAGCTGCGTGCCCGGCACGCCCGCTGCCACGAGGCCGTCGTGGTCCACGTGGATACCGAAGCGGGTGCCGCCGGCATAGCCGCGCAAGATGTCGTCGACGGCCCGCAGCAGGCGTTCGCGATCGGCGGGTCGGACGACGCGTCGCCGGGCCGCGGCTTGGAGCAGATCCTGTACGGCGATGACGAACCAGAGCGACGCGTCGACGGAGTTGTACTCGGGTTCCGCACCGGCGTCCGGGAACCGGTTCGGCAGCATGCCGTGAGAGACCGCGTCTGCCCACGCGACGAGGATGTCGCGGGCTTCGGTCAGCCGGCCGCCAGCGAGGCACAAGCCGCGGAGCGAGATGAACGTGTCGCGGCCCCAATCGGTGAACCACGGATAGCCCGCGATGATCGTCTCGCCCGTCCCGCGCGCGACCAGGTACTGGTCAGCGCTCGCGTGCAGCCGGGACGGGAAGCGTGATCGCCGGTGTTTCTCGGCGCGCCACCACTCTTCGGCCAGATCGACGACCCCCGCCCGGTCGCGGCGGCCGGTCGGCGGCACGGCCTCCAGCACCCACACGGCCTCGCCGACGGCCAGATCCCAGGCGATTTCCCCGGGGCTCGCCAGATCCTCGATGTCATCGAGCCCTCTCGCGCGCTCGGCCGTGTACAGGAATTGGCGGTACCACTGGGGCCGATGCGAGTAGCGGCCGTTCGAGCGGCTCCGGACGCCCGGGACCCCTTTATAGGGGTGCCACTCGAGGTCGCCGCCCTCGCCGCGTGGAGTGAAGTTGAAGGCCGGATTCTCGTGATGAAGCGCGTGGTAGTCGCGCCCCGACAGGAGCGGACGCACGTAGAGCGTGGCTGAGCGCGCGGCGCCCTCGAGCTTCCACCGCACGGCCGCTCGGGAGCCCCCGCGCGGCACGAGGAGTTCCTGCGTGAGCGTCACCGATTCGGCGACGCGCCAGCGCCAGGTCGGCCAGGGATCGATCGTGAACGTCTCGAGGCGCGTGTAGCCGTCGGGATGGAGGACGTCGGGCGCGTAGCGTTGGGTCGAAAGGCTCACGCCGGTGCCGTCGATCTCGACCCACGCATCGAAGCCGTTCACGAGGACCATCCGGCCGGTCGGCGGCGTCGTGGCCGTGAGCAACAGCGCGTGATAGCGGCGTGTGCGCACGCCACTCACGGTTCCCGACGCAAATCCTCCCAGCCCGTCCGCTTCGAGCCACTCGCGTTCGTCGAGAGACACGTTGCGGAAGGATAGCAGGCTTGAAGGCTGGAAGCCGGGAACCCTGAGAGCCTGGAAGGCTCTCAGGTCCAGAGACCGGTGACGGCGTCGATGAGCCCGTCGGGGCCGAGGAGGAACACGTTCGTGCCCGCGCCGCGTGACTCGCCGTTGGGTCCTTTCGCGGTCCAGTCGGCCAGGACGGTGCCCTGACAGTGGCGGACGTCGCCCGCGCGCTCCAGTCGAAACCCCGGCATGAACTGGAGCGTGGCGCTGACGTGCGGGAGGAGATCGGGAAGGCCATCGACGAGGCTGTAGCGGTCACGAAAGCGAATAGACGGCCGGGTAATCGCGACGAAGGCCGCGGCGCGAGCCTCGGCGTCCGTCTCGGTCCACGCCTGGAACCAGCGATCCACGATCGCGGCCGCGTCGGCGTGGGCCCGATCCGACACGACGTTCGCGAACACCGCGAGCTGGTAGCGCCAGCCCTGCACGTGATGGTCGCGATCGGCCGCCTCCGCGAATTCATGTCGCAGGGACAGTCGCGTGCCTTCGGCGACCGACTCGAGGTGGATCGTGACGCGCGAGCTCCCCGGCCCCAGGGTCGGTAGGTGCGCGGCGCCGTACGTGAACACGATGCGATCGGGCGCCTGGACCTCGACCACTTCGCCCGAGAACTCGATGCCGTTGGGATGCCGGATGAGCATGCGGCCGCCCGGCCTCGGGTCGATGGCCGAGCCGCGGCCCCACCAGGACGCCCATCGCTCGTCGTTCGTGAAGAAGCTGAACACGGTCTCGCGCCGGGCGCCGATGGTAATCGTGCGATCGAGATGGTGCGGCCATTCGGTCATGACGGTTTCACCTTTCGTCCTCTGGCGGTCCGCGGCCGGGGGCCGCGCCGCGTCTCGAGCAATTCGGCGCTGAGCTTCAGGCGCCACAGCGCGTCGTCCCACATTCGTTCGAGCAGCCGCGCGACGGGCGCGAGGCGATCGCGGCGCGCGCGGTACAGGCGATGCCGGCTCTCGCGGCGCACGGACACCAGCCCGGCGTCGGCCAGCGCCCGCAGTTGCAGCGACACGGCGCCAAAGGTCACGTCGGGCATGGCGGCGTGAATCGCGCCGGCGGCGAGTTCCCCGTCCCAGATCAACCGCAGGATTTCCTGCCGTCGGGGTGAGGCGAGCGCCGAGAAGGTCCCCGGGTCCACGGCTTCATTATAGATTAAACTAAAATATAGTCAACCCTCGCCGCCGCGGGCGCACCGCCGGACGCCCGCGCGCGACTTACGCCGTCAGTTGACCCGCGGCCTCGGCATCGAGGAGCCACACGGTCCGACCGGCGCCGCGCGCGACGAGCGCGGCCGGCAGCCGCGAGTCGGCCTCCTCAATCGCCAGCCGCACGATGCCCGCCTTCGAGGCGCCAAACGCCCCGATGACGACCGTGCGTGCCGCCGTGAGCACCGGCAGCGTCAAGGTGAGCCGGCGCGGCGGCGGCTTGGGCGAGTCGAGCACGGCCGCCACGTTCAGCCCGGCCTCTCCGAGGAGGGCGTGACCCGGGAAGAGTGACGCGACGTGGCCATCGGGACCCATGCCGAGCAGCACGAGATCCAGGACCGGCCGTTCGCCGACCACGCGACGAAGTTCCGCGTCGTAGTCTCGGGCGGCCGCCGCCAGATCGGGATCGTCGGCACGCATGCGATGCACGCGGTCCGCGGGCGCTCGCGCCGAGTCGAGCCAGAGCGACCGCGCCAGGGCGTAGTTCGATTCGGGGTCGGTTGGCGGAACGGCGCGTTCATCCGCCCAGAACACATCGGTCGACCCCCAGTCAAAGGTCGCTTCGGCGGCCCACCGCGGGAAGAACGTCGTCGCGACCGACCCGCCGGATACGGCGAGCGACAGGCCCCGTCCGGTCGAGGGCGCCCGGCCCAGCCGGGTGATCTCCTCTCGGAGTCGGGCCGCCAGCACGTCGACATTTCCAATGCAGCGCTCGACCATACGAGACAGGCACGATACACCAGCGCCGCCCTGGGCCGGTTACAATCAACGCGCTTCTCTTTCCTCCTTAGGGGGAGTCACCGTGCCGGTCGACCTCGACGCGCTCGCCGTCAACACGATTCGAACGCTCGCCATGGATGCCGTGCAGCAGGCCAACTCCGGCCATCCCGGCACGCCGATGGCGATGGCGCCGGTGGCCTACACGCTCTGGCAGCGTCACTTGCGCTTCGATCCGAACGACCCGATCTGGCCCAATCGCGATCGCTTCGTGCTCTCGATGGGCCACGCGTCGATGCTGCTCTATTCGCTCCTGCATCTGGCCGGCGTCAAGGCGGTCAACCCGAAGTACGAGACGCTCGGTGAGTTGTCGGTCACACTCGACGACATCAAGCGATTCCGGCAGCTCGACAGCAAGTGCCCGGGCCACCCCGAGTACCGCTGGACGTCGGGCGTCGAGGCGACGACGGGTCCACTCGGTCAGGGCGTGGCGACGAGCGTCGGGATGGCGATGGCGGGCAAGTGGCTTGCTGCGCGCTTCAATCGTCCCGACTACGCCCTTTTCGACTTCAACGTCTATGCCCTCGGCGGCGACGGCTGTCTCATGGAGGGCATTTCGCACGAGGCGGCGTCGCTTGCCGGGCACCTCCACCTCGACAACCTGTGCTGGATCTACGACAACAACCACATCTCGATTGAGGGCAGCACGGCGCTCGCGTTGTCGGACGACGTCGCGACGAGATTTCTGGGCTACGGCTGGGCGGTCGAACGCGTGGGCGACGCCAACGATCTGTCGATGCTCCATCGGGCGTTCACCCTCTTCAAGCAGACGCAGGGCCGCCCGACGCTAATCATCGTCGACAGCCACATCGGGTACGGCGCGCCGCACAAGCAGGACTCGCACGCCGCACACGGGGAGCCGCTCGGCGAGGACGAAATCCGGCTGACCAAGAAGTTCTACGGCTGGCCCGAAGACGCGAAGTTCCTCGTGCCCGACGGCGTGCGGGACCATTTCGCCGCCAACCTGGGCGAGCGGGGCGCGACCGAGCGCGCGGCGTGGATGACGCTGTTTGATGCCTACACGTCGAAATACAAGAAGGATGCGGACGCGCTGCAGCGGATGCAGCGCCGGGAGCTGCCGGACGGCTGGGACAAGGGCCTGCCGGTCTTCCCCGCCGACGCGAAGGGCGTCGCCGGGCGGGATGCGTCCGCCAAGGTCCTGAATGCGATCGCGCCCGGTGTGCCGTGGATCGTTGGCGGATCGGCGGATCTGGCCCCGTCCACCAAGACGCGTCTCACGTTCGAGGGCGCGGGCGATTTCGAAGCCGGCACCTATTCCGGGCGCAATCTGCACTTCGGCGTACGGGAGCACGCGATGGGCGCCATTCTCAATGGCCTCTCGCTCTCGAAGCTGCGCCCGTTCGGATCAGGTTTTCTGATCTTCAGCGACTACGGCCGGGCGCCCATCCGGCTGGCGTCGATCATGGAGATTCCGGTCGTGTACGTCTTCACGCACGACTCGATCGGCGTCGGCGAGGACGGCCCGACACATCAGCCCGTGGAGCAACTCCTCTCGCTGCGCGCGATTCCCGGTCTCATCACGCTCCGTCCGGCTGATGCGAACGAAGTGGCCGAATGCTGGCGGGTCATTCTGCAACTGCAGCACAAGCCCGCCGTGCTCGTGCTCAGCCGGCAGGCGCTCCCGACGCTGGATCGGACGAAGTACGCATCGGCGTCCGGCGTCGCCCGAGGCGGCTACATCCTCTCCGACGCGCCCGGTGGCGCGCCGCAGGCGATTCTCATCGCCACGGGATCGGAAGTGTCCTTGTGCCTGACGGCGCACGAGCAACTCGCGGCCGCCGGCATTCGCACCCGAGTCGTCAGTCTGCCCTCCTGGGAACTGTTCGAGGCTCAGCCCGAGACCTATCGACAGGGCGTATTGCCGCCATCGGTGACGGCGCGGGTTGCGGTCGAGCAGGCCTCGACGCTCGGGTGGTCACGCTACGTCGGCCTGACGGGACAGGTCGTCGGCATGCACACGTTCGGCGCCTCGGCGCCCCTCAAGGAACTACAACAGAAGTTCGGCTTCGAGCCCAACCAGATCGTCGCCGCCGTCAAGGCGCAGTTGTGACCACGCTGCCCGCGGAGTCCTGCCATGTCTGAGACACCTCACGCATCCGCCACCGCCAGTCCGATCGCCGCCCTCCGCCAGTACGGCCAGTCCGTCTGGCTCGACTTCATCCGCCGGAGCCTTATTGCCGGGGGTGAGCTGAAACGCCTGGTCGACGAAGACGGGCTGGGCGGCGTGACGTCGAACCCGGCCATCTTCGAGAAAGCGATCGACGGGAGCGACGACTACAAGGAGGCTATCACCGAGATTTCGGCGGACCCGCAGCTCAGCCCGAAGGCCGTCTTCGAGCGCCTCGCCATCAAGGACATTCAGGACGCCGCCGACGTGCTGCGGCCGGTCTACGAGCGCACGGCGACGGTCGATGGCTACGTCAGCCTCGAGGTTGCGCCGGATCTGGCGCACGACACGGCGGGGACGATCGCCGAGGCACGCCGACTCTGGACAGCCGTGAACCGGCCGAACGTGATGATCAAGGTGCCGGCGACACCTGCCGGCGTGCCCGCGATCCGGGAGCTGCTCACCGAGGGCATCAACATCAACATCACGCTGCTCTTTGCCCGGTCGGCGTACGAGGCCGTCGCGGTCGCCTATCTCGACGCTTTCGAGGCCCGCGTGGCGAAGCATCAACCGATCGATCGAATCGCGAGCGTGGCGAGCTTCTTCGTGAGCCGCATCGACTCAATGGTCGACGCGCTGCTCGCCGAGAAACTCAAGGCCGCGGGCGCGGCGGAGCGACCCGGGCTCGAGGCCCTCATGGGCACGGTCGCGATCGCGAACGCGAAGGTCGCCTATGCGAGCTACAGGCGACTGTTCTCCGGTCCGCGGTGGGAGACACTCGCCGCGAAGGGCGCACACCCACAGCGTGTGTTGTGGGCCAGCACGAGCACGAAGAACCCGCACTACCGGGACACGATGTACGTCGAGGAGTTGATCGGGCCCGACACGGTCGACACGATCCCGCCGGAAACCCTGGCCGCCTTCCGCGATCACGGCCGGCTCCGCGCGAGCCTCGAGGACGACCTGGCCGGCGCGACGCGCACACTCGAGGCGCTCGACCGCGCTGGCATCTCGTTGACGAAGGTCACCGACGACCTCCTCGTCGACGCGGTCAAGAAATTCGTCGAGCCCTTCACCAAACTCCTCGACGCCGTTGCGCGACGATGCCGGGAAGCGAACGCCGCCCGGATCAATGCCTGGTCGACGTCCCTTCCGCCCGCCGTCGCCTCCGACGTCAAGGCCGAACTCGACCGTTGGCAGGCGCGGGGCGGCACGCGGGGCCTCTGGGCCGGAGATGCGACGCTGTGGACGAACAGTGACGAGGCCAAGTGGCTCGGGTGGCTCGGCGTCGTGGAGCAACAGCTCGGCACTCTCGAGCCGCTGCACGCCCTTACGGCCGACGCCAAGCGCTTCTCGCAGGTGCTGCTGCTCGGCATGGGCGGATCGAGCCTCTGCCCCGAGGTTTGGAAGAAGACGTTCGGCCGCATTCCCGGATCGCCGGAACTGTTCGTCCTCGACTCAACGGACCCGGCGCAGATTCAGGCGGTCGAACGGGCGATCGACGTCGCGAAGACGCTGTTCATCGTCTCGAGCAAATCGGGGTCAACGCTCGAGCCCAACATCTTCAAGGCGTATTTCCTCGACCGCGCGACGGCCGTCCTCGGCGCGAAGGCGGCGGAACACTTCATCGCGGTGACCGACCCGGGATCGGATCTGGAGACGAAGGCCAAGCAGGCGGGCTTTCTCCACATCTATCCGGGCGTGAAGTCGATCGGCGGCCGCTACTCGGCCTTGTCGAATTTCGGCCTCGTGCCGGCGGCGGCCATGGGCCTCGACGTCGAGCGTCTCCTCGATGAAGCGGACCGCATGCTGCATGCCTGCGCGCCGGGCGTTCCCGCGGAGGAGAACCCGGGCGTCGTACTCGGAGTGGTGCTCGGTGTCCTGGCCAAACGCGGCGTCGACAAGATGACGCTCATCACGTCCCCGGGCATCCACGACCTCGGGGCCTGGCTCGAGCAGCTCATTGCCGAGTCCACCGGCAAGATCGGCAAAGGCATCGTGCCCGTCGATCGCGAGACGGTCGCGGCCCCCGACCACTACGGCGACGACCGCCTGTTCGTCTACCTGCGGCTCGCGAGCCATCCGGACGCCTCCCAGGACCACGCGGTCGAAGCGCTCGAGCGCGCGGGTCGGCCGGTCGTCCGGATCGGCGTGGCCACGCTCTACGACCTCGGCGAGGAGTTCGTCCGGTGGGAGGTCGCGACCGCGATTGCCGGCGCCGTCATCGGCATCAACCCGTTCGACCAGCCCGACGTCGAGGCCAGCAAGATCGCGACGCGGGCGCTGACGAGCGAATACGAGACGCGGGGGTCGCTCCCGGCTGAGGCGCCTTTCTTCGAGGGCGACGGCGTCAAGCTGTTTGCCGATCCGAAGAACGTCGACGCCCTGAAGTCCGCCGTCAAGACGCCGTCGCTCGGCGGGTATGTGCGCGGCCACCTCGCCCGGATCGGCGCCGGCGACTACTTCGCGCTCCTGGCCTACGTCATGATGAGCAGCAGTCATGAGCGCGCCCTTCAGGCGATGCGGCACCGCGTTCGAGACCAGCGCAAGGTCGCCACGTGCCTCGGCTTCGGCCCGCGTTTCCTGCACTCCACCGGCCAGGCCTACAAGGGCGGACCCAACTCGGGCGTCTTCCTGCAGGTTACGTGCGACGACGCGCACGACCTGCCGGTGCCGGGCCAGAAGTACACCTTCGGCATCGTCAAGGCCGCGCAGGCCCGAGGCGACTTCCAGGTGTTAGCGGACCGCGGCCGGCGGGCGCTGCGGGCGCACGTGGGCTCGGACGTGGCTGCGGGTCTTCGGACGCTAGCCAAGGCGATGGAATAAGGAAGGAGGGTCGTGATGCAACTGGGAATGGTTGGACTGGGCCGGATGGGCGGCAACATGGTGCGCCGCCTCATGCGCGCCGGCCACGCGTGCGTCGGGTACAGCCACTCACCGGACCGGGATCTCATCCAGGCCGGCATGGTTGGCGCGACGTCGATTGCCGACCTGGTGTCGAGACTCGCAGCGCCGCGGACGGTCTGCCTGATGGTTCCGGTCGCGGCGGTCGACAGCATCCTCGAGGAACTGCTCGCTCATCTGCAGAAGGGCGACACCGTTATCGACGGGGGCAACTCGTACTACCACGATGACATCGCGCGATCGACGCGCCTGGCTCCGAAAGGCGTGCACTACGTCGACATGGGCACGAGCGGCGGCGTCTGGGGTCTCGAGCGCGGCTACTGTCTCATGATCGGCGGCGAAGCGGACGTCGTGAAGCGTCTCGATCCGATCTTCGCGGCGCTCGCGCCCGGCCGCGGCGACATCCCCAGGACGGCTGGCCGGGACAAGATTCCCGGCACGGCCGAACTCGGCTATCTGCACTGCGGGCCGTCAGGCGCCGGGCACTTCGTCAAGATGGTGCACAACGGCATCGAATACGGACTCATGGCTGCCTATGCCGAGGGTCTGAACATCCTGCACCATGCGAACGTCGGCAAGGCGACGCGCGAAGTCGATGCCGAGACGACGCCGCTGCGCCATCCCGAGCACTACCAATACGACTTCGATCTGTCGGCGATCACAGAGGTCTGGCGGCGCGGGAGCGTCGTGGCCTCGTGGCTCCTCGATCTGACGGCGTCGTCGTTCGTGGCCGATCCGACGCTCGGCCAGTTCGCGGGGCGTGTATCCGACTCCGGCGAGGGGCGCTGGACACTCACGGCCGCCAACGACGAGGGCGTCCCCGCGCACGTCCTCGCGGCTTCGCTTTTCGAGCGCTTTGCTTCGCGCGGCGAGGATGACTTCCAGAACCGGGTCCTCTCGGCGATGCGCTTCGGCTTCGGCGGCCATCTGGAGAAAAAGGCATGAGCGAGCGAGTCGCGCGAGGGGAGCGGGGCGTCGGGGCCCCCGCGAGGGAGCGCGTTGGGGAGTCCGCAGGGGCGAAGCCCATCGGAGTACACCATGACCGATAAAGCCAAATCCGACGCCCTGGTCTTCTTCGGCATCACGGGCGACCTGGCCTACAAGAAGATCTTTCCGGCGCTCCAGTCGCTCGTGAAGCGCGGCCGGCTCGACGTGCCCGTGATTGGCGTCGCGCGATCGGAACTGACGACCGACCAGATCATCGCCCGCGCTAGTGCGAGCGTCACCGAGAACGGCGGCCTCGATCCGGAGGCCTTCCCCAAGCTGGCCCGGCTGCTGAAGCACGTGTGGGGCGACTACGCCGACCCGAAGACGTTCCAGCGTCTGAAGACCGCGCTCGGCGACGCCAAGCGTCCTCTCCATTACCTGGCCATTCCTCCCAGCACGTTTCCAGAGGTCATCACGAACCTCGAGGCCTGCGGCGAGGCGTCGTGCGCCCGACTCGTCGTCGAGAAGCCGTTCGGTCGCGACCTGGCCTCCGCACGCGAGTTGAACGAGACACTGCATAAGTCGTTTCCGGAGGACTCGATCTTTCGCATCGACCACTACCTTGGCAAGGAGGCGGTGCAGAACATCCTGTACTTCCGCTTTGCCAACGCGTTCCTCGAACCGATCTGGAATCGTCACTACGTCGAGAGCGTCCAGATCACGATGTCCGAGAACTTCGGCGTCAAGGGGCGCGGCAAGTTCTACGAGGAAACGGGCGTCGTTCGCGACGTCATTCAAAACCATCTGCTGCAGATCGTCAGCTATCTGGCGATGGAAGCTCCATCGTCGATGTGGCCGGAAGCGATTCGCGACGAGCAGGCGAAGGTGCTGCGGACGGTCCGGCCACTCTCCCCGGCCAACCTCGTGATCGGTCAGTTCAAGGGCTATCGCGACGAGCCGGGCGTCTCGCCGACCTCGGTGACGCCGACGTACGCCGCGCTCCACCTGTACGTCGACTCGTGGCGCTGGCAGGGCGTGCCCTTCTACGTCCGCGCGGGCAAGAGCCTGCAGACGACGAGCACGGAAGTGGTCGTCGATCTCAAGAAACCACCGCCGGTCGTGTTCCGCGAGATGCAGCACGCGAAGAGCAACTACGTGCGCTTCCGGCTCTCGCCGGAGGTCGCCATCGGCATCGGCGCGCGGGCCAAGCGGCCGGGCGAGGGCATGTTCGGCGAGCCGGTCGAGCTGTCCGTGGTCAATCACGCCGAACAGTCGGAAGGTCACCTCGAGGCCTATGAGCGCCTGCTCGGCGACGCGATGATGGGCGACGCGACGCTCTTCGCCCGGCAGGACGTGGTGGAGGCCGCGTGGGCGATCGTGGATCCGATCCTCGTCGACGCCGGTCCGGTCTTCGAGTACGAGCCCGGCACCTGGGGCCCGCCCGAGGCGGACGCGCTCGTCGCGGAGGTCGGCGGCTGGGCGCGCGCGAGCGCGGAAGTCGCGTGACCACGACGCGGCTCTACCTCGTCCGGCACGGCGCGACCGCGCTCACGACGGAAGACAAGTTCTCGGGCGACATCGGCGTCGAGCTGTCGGACGACGGCCGGTGGCAGGCCTCGAAACTGGGCGAGCGGCTTGCGAAGGAAGGCCTCGCCGCGGTCTATACGAGTCCGCTCTCGCGCGCGGTCGACACGGCGCATCTCATCGCCGACCGGATGGGGTTGGAGCCGGTGCTCGCCGCGGGACTTCGCGAGATCAGCCACGGGCGATGGGAAGGTCTCTCGCGGCGCGAGGTGGAGTCCCGGTTCGGGGACGAGTACGCCACGTGGGAAAACGACCCCTTTACCTTCGCCCCTGAGGGCGGAGAATCCGGCCTTGCGGTGCTGGCCCGCGCCCTGCCGGCGATCCGGCACGTGGTGACGACGCACGCCGGCGAGCGCGTGCTGGTCGTCTCGCACAAGGCGACGCTGCGGATCGTGCTGAGCAGCCTGCTCGGTTTCGACGCGCGTGGCTATCGCGATCGGCTCGATCAGGCCCCGGCCTGCCTGAACATCGTCGACTTCAAGGATCCCGTGCGCGCCCGCTTGATGCTCTTCAACGACACGTCTCACTATGCCGGCCAGACGCGGACGGCGGTCAACAACCAGTCGAAGTGGTGGGATGGGGCGACCAGCACGAAATGAGGCCATGCGTGAATGGGTGAATGGGTGAATGGCATGAGCGGCGGTCATCACCAATGAACGCCTCCCCTCCCGCTGACCTCCTCCATCTGGCCGCCCGGCTGGGCCTGGCCGTCGTGCTCGGCGGCCTCATCGGAGTGAATCGCGAACTGCGCCAGAAACCGGCCGGTCTGCGCACGCATGCCCTCGTGGCGCTCGGGGCGGCACTCGTCACGACGATCGGCACGCTCGTGACCGGCCCCCCCGGCGATCTGGGCACCTTCGGGCGGCTCGTGCAGGGCTTGCTCGCGGGCATCGGCTTCATCGGCGGCGGCGTGATTCTTCATCGAGACGACACGCTCGGGGTCCACGGGCTCACGACGGCCGCGGCGGTGTGGCTGGTCGCGGCGGTCGGGATCGCGATTGGGGCCGGCCTTTGGGCGGCTGGCGTCATCGCCATCGTTCTGGCGCTGGCAGTCTTGTCCATCGGCGGTCCGATCGATCGGCGCCTGCACGGCTCGTCATCTCCCCCCCCATCTTCCCCTTCCCCCAGTTCCTCCCCGCGTCCTTGACAGCGGCGACGGCCGCCTGTTAGTTTCGAGGAAGCATGATTCGTTGCGCGCGTCCGTGCGACTACCTCCCGCAGATCACGGCCTGCGGGTGCACATGTAGCACGCCGACGTTCGGCGCGACGAAATCGGCAGCCTGACCTCCCACCTTTCGGGATTCCACGCTTACAACTGATTTCGGTCCCGCGCCGTCGGCGGCTTTCGCGACGTCGTGGTCGTCCGAAGCGGCGTTCCGTCGCCTCGGGCGTCGAGGGTGTGCGCGGGGTGTCTCCGCGCCGTGGTTTGCCTTTTCTCCGAGGAGTCTTCAATGCCGCACGTCGTCGAAGCCCGTCCGTCCCGCGCCGCATCGTCATCCACGCGCACGACGGTGCCAGTCGCGATCTACTACGAGCATCCCCGCTGGTTCGACCGTGTGTTTGCCGAACTCGATCGCCGCGAGGTGCCGTACACGAAGATTCACATCGACGACCACCGGTACGACCCCTCGGCCGGCCGCCTGCCGGCCGACGTGGTCTTCAACCGGATGAGCCCGTCCGCCTACCACCGTGGCCATGGGCCCGCGATCGCCTATACGCTTTCCTGGCTCGGCCACCTCGAACGGCACGGCCAGCGCGTGATCAACGGCCACCGCGCGTTCTCGCACGAGATTTCGAAGGCGCTCCAACTGTCCGTGCTCGGGGCAATCGGCCTACCGGGCCCCAAGACGCGAGTCATCCACCGCCCGGAGGACGCGCCGGCGGCCACCGACGGCTTGCGCTTCCCGATCGTCGTCAAGCCGAACGTGGGTGGGAGCGGCGTGGGCATTATCCGGTTCGATTCGCGAAAAGATCTGGCGCACGCGGTCGGCGAGGGGGTTCTCGATCTGGGCCTCGATCACGTCGGTCTCGTGCAGGAATTCATTCCGGCGCGCGGCGGGCGCATCGTCCGGGT
>Ga0209580_10000873_pt1 | contig 14711 bp, 14 predicted proteins | sample Coa_R1_5_FD_187153 | JGI IMG/M metagenome (GOLD analysis project Ga0209580, IMG submission 187153) | Surface soil microbial communities from Centralia Pennsylvania, which are recovering from an underground coalmine fire - Coalmine... | ecosystem: Environmental > Terrestrial > Soil >... | reverse complement strand
GTGATCGAGCAGAAGCGGATCAAGGACATCGAGCACGAGCAGACGCGCTCCGACACCGTCGAGCCCAGCCCGACCTCGATCGTCAACATCGGCAAGGTGCTGGGAGCACAGTACCTGGTCTACGGGACGGTGAACGAGTGGACCCCGGATCGCAGCAACCACGCGGTGGCGACGAACGGCGTCGCGACCGGCCTGCTGAGCATGATCCCGATCCCGGGCGCCGGTGCGCTGCTGAGCAACTCCCGGGCAGCCAAGAAGGAAGCAGAGGTCGCGGTGACCTTCACCCTGGCCGACGTTGCCACCGGCCAGATCCTCTACACCACGGCGCAGCGGGCGAAGCTGGGTGAATGGAATTTCGCCTGGGGGAGCCCCGCTGGCCTCGGCAGTGCCACCGCCCAGAATACGCCGATTACCTATGCGATCACCGCCTGCACCAACAAGGCTGCCTTCGAGGTCGCCAGGTTCCTCCGTGATCGCAAGTGGAAGGGGAGCGTCGTCGACATGGCCAAGGCGGACGTCTTCATCAATGCCGGCAGCCAACAGGGCATGGCGCCGCAGACCATCCTCTCCGTGCAGAAAGTCGACAGGCTCATCGTCGACCGCGAGAGCCGCACGGTCCTCGGCGAAGCCACGCACGGCATCGGCTCCCTGGAGGTCATCTCGGTGCAGCCCACCTTCTCGGTGGCGCGGGTACACGAGGGTTGCGTTGGCATCAAGGCGGGAGACCGCGTGGAGCTCGCGACACCGCCGGCACCGGCGTCGACGAGGCCCGAGTGCGCCGCCCTGGAGGCCAGCCTCGCCCGCTGAACGCGCGTCCTGCGCTGCCGCTGGAAGTCCCGCCGCCGATCGCCACCAAGGCTGAGGTAACGCTAGGGCGGATCTTCCAGCGTCAGCGCTGAGCCGGCGACGTTGACGGCGCGGTCGTCGTCGGTGGCGAGAGCCAGGTAGAACTTCTTGCTGCCAAGCTTGAACGCCGGGAAGTCGAGCTGTACGGTCGCCGAACCGCCGGCCGCCAGGTCGAGGCGCGGGTTCGTGCCGGAGACCGGCAGGCTGCTGCGCAGCAGCATGTAGCGCTGCCCTTGATTGTCGCTGAGCTCGGCGCTCCGCTGGTCGAGGATCACGGAGAGGGCCGTCCCGCCGCCGTTGCGGAAGCTCACCGTCACCCGCAGGCCGCCGCCGTCCCGCCGCGCGATCGCGACGGCCTGCGCCGAGAGGTTCGACAGATCGGCAGGCGCGGCGCCAGCCGGAGGCGGCGCCGAATCGGCCTTCGCCGGCGCCGGAGGGGGGGCGGGTTGCGGCAATCCGGCCGAGGGTCCGGCCCCGGCCGGCGGCGTCGTGGGAGATCCGGCGCGGTGCGGTACAGAGATTCCGACGTGCGATGGGTCCGGAGAACCGGTCCCGACCTGCGAAGTGGCCGAGGAGACCTGTCCGGGATGTGCAAGATCGAGCTTGGTTCCGACATGAGGCCGACTGTTGGCGTCGGTCGCCGCGTTTCCCAAGCTGCCCTGGCCACCCGGAGAGACGGCCACCGCGTGCGGATCGGTACCCGGCTCCCGTCGCGGTGGGCCTGCCGCGTGACTCGCGTCGAGAGCCGCCTGATGCGGCATCGCTGGCGGCGCGGCGGCTCGCGGCCCGACGAAATAGATCCCAACGACAATCAGGCCGGCGCCGGCTACACCGGCGGCGGTCTTCAGCACCATGCGCCGGCTGGCCGCCGGGACGCCCGCTGCATGGGCAAGCACGATCGCAGAAGGCCCCGGCACCGCCTGTGACGTCACCTGCGGTGGAGCGTGATGCTCTGCCGATGACGATTGTCCGTCCGGCGCCGGCCTCGCCACGAAGACGTCGCCCTCGGGGATCCGCAGGAAGAGAACTGGCGTCGCCCACTCGCAGCCCTCGGGCTCGGCGGAGTGGATGGCCTGCCGCCCCTCGGTCAGCGCCTCGTCGATCGAATCGCCGCACGCCAGGTGGCGGTAGAACGACGTGCTGAAGCCGATCGCGGCGCGGTCGGAGATCGGCCGCTGCATGGCGACGACCGCCGGGACGCCCCCCAGGACCAGGGCCGTGGCCACGCCGCGGAAGGGGCGGCCGCCTTCCTGGTGGCCGGTGCGCGCCGTGTTGCAGGCGTTGAGCACCACCACCCCGAGGGAGCGGAGGTCCCTGAGCTTGGTGGCGAAGGCCCTGGCGCTCACCAGGTCGAGGCGGCCGTCCGCGCCCTCGAACGCCAGCATGCCCTCGCCGCTCGCCCGGTCGAAGGTGCCGTGCCCCATGAAGTGCAGGACGTTCCAGGAGTCACCCGCCAAGGCCTCACGCACGGCCCCCGCCGAAGCGTTGGCGATGTGCCGCACCTCGACCCCGGAGCCCGCTTGCCGATGCAGCGCTTCGAGGCGCCGCGTCTCCTCGGCGAGATCGAGCGGCGGCAACGTATGGGGGCTGGCGCTGACCGCCAGGATGCGCAGCGGTGGAGTGAACGCGATCGGCTGCGAGGACCGCGGCACGTCGAGGTAGCGCACGAGCGACGTCTGCCGCGAGAGCGCGAAGAAGTCCTCGGTGTCGCCATCGCAGAGCAGCTCCCAGGGAAGATCGGCCAGCTCCGCCGTATCCGGGTCGCCCGGGTCGAGCTTGATCTTCAACCGCAGGCCGCGGTCCGTCGCCATCTCCAGCTGGCCCCTGCTCTTGTCGAGCAGCGACCTGACCTGGCCCTGGAACACGGAGCGGTAGATCGCCGTACCGATCTCGATCGGCGGCACTGCGGCCGCGGTCCGCACGCTTCCAGCCGCATGCTCGATGTCACGCGACGCCGCGCCTGCCGGGCCGCCAGCCGGCGAGGCGCCGGCGACCGCCGGCAGTGAGAAGGCGACGGCAGCCTCCCCGAAGGGTGACTTCACGACCCGCGCGCGAAAGCCGCCGCGCGCGCTGGCATCCAGCTGCAGCACGAAATCGTCGTAGCGCATTGCCTCGTTGAGACACGCGCGGGCGAGGTTTGTTGAGGGCGGGCCGGCCGCCGGCTCAGCCTTGCGACTGGGCCGGGTGGGCCAGGGGCCGGCTGAGCTCCGTGCGCCAGCTGGCCGGATCGGGGTTCGACTCGGGGCCGGTGACGTAGCTTTCCCAGAGGTCCGGGCCACGCCGGTGCCCCTCGGCGGCGATCCAGGAGTCGAGCTCGCTCCAGGCGCCGGCCAGGCCCTCGTAGTCCCCGTGGTACACCGTGCGCGCCACCGTCGCGGCGGGCAACTGCGACGGCTGCACGCGCCCCGCGGCGACGATCGGAGCGATGACCGGGACCCCGATCTCGAAGTCGTAGATGCCCGGCTCCATCTTGAGATGATGCGTGAACCAGGGGCCGGCGGTGGCGATGCCCTGGGCGGCGACGGCCGCCATGAGCTCCTGGCGGCCGGGGCCCATGACCTTCCGGACGTCCTCCCGCGGGATGGTGAGGTGGACGACGGCGGTCGGCCGGGCGTCGGTGCGCACGATCCGTGGCGTCTCGATCATGGTTTTCTCTCTCGCGGCGTCGGCGGGCGGCGGTTGGCGGGCCGTGCTCTCGTCAAGTGCGAGAGAAGAGCGCCCTGTACTTGTCCCAGTACGCGTATCCCAGGTACACGGTCATGGCGAAGACGGCGATGCCGATGGGCAGAGCGGGGGGGTACATGCGGGCGTTGACGATGACGATGCCGACGACGTCGGGCGCGAGGAAGATCGCCGCGAGCCAGGGCAGGAAGCCCAGCACCAGCATCAGCCCGGCGACGACCTCGGTCACCTTGATCATCTGCATGATGCCCGAGGCCCAGAATACGTGCATCGCGGGCGCCATCTGCGCAGGAGCTCCTTGCGGCGATTCGCCGCCGATCAGGCCGAAGATGCCGCTGAGGAGCATGACGAGGCCGAGCAGCGTTCGTATGGCGATGACGAGGTACCGGTGACGTAAATTCATGTGACCTCTCCTCCGTGTCAGTCCAGCAGCTCGACGGCAAGCCCGGCGGGCAGCCGGCGATAGAACTTGCTGTCGGCCGTCACGAGAACTGCTTCCCGATCCTCCGCCACTGCCACATACGAAGCGTCGTAGAAGGTAATGCCGTGCTTCAGAGCCAGCGCGACGGTCCGCTGGATGATCTCACGGCTCGAGGGCACCTCCCTGAGACCGAGATCGCAGAGGGCAGCGAGAGCTGCGCCAGCGTCCGCGGGTCGTTTGAGGCAGAGGACATTTCCGACCTCGTAGAGCCAAAGCGGAGGTACGGCGAGGTGGAGCTCCCGCCGCTGCCAACGCTCCAAGAGGTGATAGGCCGCGGCATGGCCCGGCTCGTCCTCGGCGTCCAGGACCCACTTCAGGATCACCGAGGCGTCGGGCACGACGGTCGCCGAGCGCCCGCTCACCGGGCCTCTCGAAAGGACCGCAGCGTTTCCAGCACCTCGGCGGTTGAAATGTGCGGACCGCTCCGCCGCAGCGCATCGAGCTTCTGGATCGCCAGCCGCTGTCGCACCAGTGCCAGCTGGGCCCGCAGCGCTTCGTTCGCGAAGCGGCTGCGCTCACCGGCCGGGATCAGGTCGTCGAGAGCCGCTTTGACCTCGTCGTCGAGCACCAGGTTCACCTTGGTCGTCATGGAGAAGATCCGGAGAGACAATTCACCCACACAACCTTACCACATGGTCGGGGAGGGACTCCTCACCTCACTGCTGTCCGCTGTCGAGCTTACCGGCGGCCTGCCGCCGTGGCGCCGGGGCTCGCCGGAGGTGGAGCCTTCGTGGAGGCCGTCTCCACGGGCTTGGCCGAGTCGAAGCTCTCGAGCGGGGTCCAGCCCGGGCCGGTGCCGTGCTCGTCGCAGGCTGCCGCGGTGCAGACCAGGAAGCGGGTCACGGGGTGGAGCTCCCAGACGGTGGCCCGCCAGCAGTGCGGCCCCGGGGGGCCGCCGGCGCCGCCGTAGGCGCAGTCGTCCTTCGCGTCGTCGTGCTCGTTGTCGGCCAGGAGCTGCCCGGCGACGTACACCTGGCGGCCGACGGCCTGCTGCACCAGGGCGAGGTTCCAGCCGGGCTCGTACTTGGCCCGCCAGTGCGGCGTCATCTCGACGATCACGGCATGGCTGCGGTCCTCGGGCGAGAGGCCCGGGTGCTTCGCCATCGCCTTGGCCGCGATGCCTGGATCGGAGCCGATGCCGATGTGGAAGTCGATGTCGTCCGCCCCCTTGAGCTGGCAGTTGGAGCTCTCGATGCCGCCGGCCTTCGCGTAATAGAGATAGCCGCTCAGCGAGGCGACCTCGCCCTCGCCAATGACGCTCATCTGGTCCTTGAGAGTCTCGTGGTTGCTCTTGGTGAGCTCCGCCGGGAGCTTCGTCTCGAGATCGACGAGATCGCTCACCATGTACTCGTTCTGCGGCTGGCCGGCGGGGTCGACCAGCTCGTTCTTGAGCGAGTTCAGGTAACCGTCGTAGCCGCCGCCCGCCGAGCAGCCGGTGGGATAGTTGTCGTGGCAGGCCTGGTAATCCGCGATGCCGGTCTTGCACTTGACTGCCGTGGTGGGGGGCGCCACCGTCCCGCTCGGAGCGCCGCCGTGCCCGATAACGCCGACCTGGGCGAGGACTGCCAGGGCGAGCGGGGCGACGGACATGCCGCGGGCGGCGATCCCTCCCTTTCCCCCACGCTTGACCGGTTGACCCGCGGCGCCGCCGGGAGGAGCGCCGGTGCCGGCCGGAGTGCTGGGCGGGGGATCTGACGCGGTCGAGGTTTCCTGTGGTGGCATGGCGCCTCCCACCTAGGATCCCGCACCGGGCGTCGAGCCTGGCTTGCCGGGAGTGCCGCCGCCGCCGGTGCTCCCGCCGCCGGCGCCGGTCGATTGGATGCCCTTGCCCACCGCGTAGGTGCTGGCGCTGATGCCGAGCAGCACGAGGATCTCGCTGGGGATGGGAGGGAACTTCGTGGCGCCGTTGGCGATGATGATCAATAGCAGGCTGAGCGCGATGACGAAGGTGAAGATCAGCAGCTGGAAGCGCGACATGCTGGCGCCGTACAGCGGCTTGCCCTGATCGTCGTTGCCCTTCGGCTCGCTGAGCAACATGGAGAGGTCGATCTCGCCGGCCGCCATGTACAGCAGCACCATGAGCCCGTAGAAGAAAGTGAGGATGAGGATCTCGTAACCCAGGATGATCTTCAACCTCGCCATGGCGTTGCCGGCGGCGGTGACATCCTTGACCACGAAGAAGACCACGGCGACGGTCACCAACGCGATCAACAGGGCCGCGCAGGCCAAGGCAATCGTCAAGACCTTGAACCACATCCCCCAATTCTGCTTGGCCACGGCCGGGCTCCTTATCTCTGGTTCCTCAACAACGGTTGGATGTATGCGGACACGACCTTGCCGCCAAGGTAGACGCCATGACTGGCTCCCAGCGCGACGACGACGCTGAGCGGCAGGTGCGGCAGCGAGATCTGCCGGGGATTGGCGATGACCTCTGCCAGGTACTTGGCCGCGACGACGGCTGTGAAGATGAGCAGCTGCAGGCGCGCCGGCGAGAAGACGGCGCCGCCGCCGGGCTCCTTGCTGTAGAGCAGGCCCGCGAGGGAGATCTCGCCGACGACGATCTTGTAGGCGACGATGGCGAAGCAACCGCCCACGAGGATGCCGGCCTCGATCGTCGCCAGCTTGGTGAGGAGCTCCATGTCGCGCGTCGCCCGGTACGCAGAGACACCGCGAAGAAGCGACGGCAAGCCCAAACGCCGGCCGGCCTCCGCGGGTGATGCCATGACTTCGACTTCGGATACCTGCCGCTAGTCTAGGAGGGTCGAAGGCGAGCGTCAACGTCAATGACCAATGTGCAATTCGCGATATTTCGATAGGCACGCCGGGAATTCCGCCGGCACGACACCCGTTGCCACGAGCATCGCCGAGCGGCGGGAATCCCCGGCGGACTTCCGCGGCACGACGTCTCGATCGAACGCAAGATCCCATGGCGACCCCGAGCATCCCGACCACCAGCCCCGCGACCCCCGTGGCAGCCGCCTCCGCCGCACCATCACCGGTGGTTGCGGACGCGGCCGCCCGGGAGCTGCCGGAGATCGGCCGGCAGGACCGGCAGATCGCCGGCATCCACCACGTGACGGCGCTGGCCAGCGATCCGCAGGCCAACGCCGACTTCTACACCGGCGTGCTGGGACTGCGGCTGGTGAAGAAGACGGTGAACTACGACGATCCCGGCACCTATCACCTCTATTACGGCGACGAGCTTGGCCGGCCGGGCACCCTGCTGACGTTCTTCGCCTGGCCGCACGCCCGCCGCGGGCAGCTCGGGGCGGGGCAGGCGGCGGTCACCTCGTTCTCGGTGCCGGAGGGATCCTTCGCCTACTGGAGTGAGCGCCTGCGCCGGAGCGGCACCGTCCACGACGAGCCGCGGCGGCGCGGCGAGGACGAGGAGGTCCTGCGGCTGCTCGACCCGGACGGTCTGGAGCTGGAGCTGGTGGCCCACGCCGGGTCGGGAGCCGGCACCCCCTGGGAGGGCGGACCGGTGGCCGTCGAGCACGCCATCCGCGGCTTGTTCGCCGTGTCGATCGTCGAGTGGAACGCCGACCGCACGGCCGACATGCTGACCGGCACGCTCGGCTTCCGGCTCGAGGCACAGACCGGCTCCCGCTTCCGCTTCCGCTTCGGCGTCGGCGCGGCCGCCGGCACGCGGCTCGACCTCCTCGCGCAGCCCACCGCGGGGCGCGGCCGCATCTCCGCCGGGACGGTGCATCACGTCGCCTGGCGCGTCGCCGGCGACCGCGAGCAGCAGGCGTGGCATCGCGAGCTGACCGCGGGCGGCCACCACGTCAGCCCGGTCATGGACCGTCAGTACTTCCACTCGATCTACTTCCGCGAGCCCGGCGGAGTGCTGTTCGAGATCGCGACGGACCCGCCGGGAATGACTGCCGACGAGAGCGCCGCGCGGCTCGGCAGCGGACTCAGGCTGCCGCCATGGTTGGAGCCCTCGCGGCCGGAGATCGAGGCGGCGCTGCCGCCGCTCGTGCTGCCGGGCGTCGCCCCAGGTGGGTCATGAGTCATGCCGGCCAGCCCGTCGCCACCGCCGGCCGCCCGCCGTCGGAGGCCACGGCGGCGGTGATCCTGCTGCACGGGCGCGGTGCGGCTGCCGAGGACATCCTGACCCTGGTGCCGGAGATCGACCGGCCGGACCTCGCCTACCTGGCGCCCCAGGCGGCGGGGTTCAGCTGGTATCCTTATAGCTTCATGGCGCCGCTCGAGCAGAACGAGCCTGGGCTGTCGTCCGGCCTGGCCGTCGTCGGCGAGCTGCTGGCCGCGCTGGCGGCGGCCGGCATCGGTCCCGAGCGCACCGTGCTGCTCGGCTTCTCGCAGGGCGCCTGCCTGGCGCTGGAGTTCGCCGCCCGCGCCGCCCGGCGGTATGGCGGCGTGGCCGGACTCTCCGGCGGACTCATCGGCCCGCCCGGCACGCCGCGGGATTATCCCGGAAGCCTGGACGGCACGCCGGTGCTGGTCGGCTGCAGCGACCGCGATCCGCACATCCCGCTCCCGCGGGTGCGTGAGACCGCGCGGGTGATGGCAGACCTGGGGGGCCAGGTGAGCGAGCAGATCTATCCGGCCATGGGACACACCATCAACGCCGACGAGATCGAGCGCGTGCGACTGCTCCTCGACCGGCTGCCGGCCTGACGGACGCGCGCGTCAGCTCGATCCGGCCCGGCCCAGGAATCAGGGAGACGGCGGACGTTCGCCCCCGGCGGGAGCGGCCGGATTGCCGGCGGGAGGGGCCGGCTCGCCGGCGGGAGAAGCCGGTTCCCCGCCGGGGACCTCGGGCGCGACGCCCCCCGAGCGGAGCTCGAGCTCCTTCCACTCCGGCAGCGCCACCCTGCCGCCCGGCCTGATCTGCTCGACCCGGACCACCTGGAAAGGCTGCGCGGCGAAGAGGTCGACCCGGAGGAAGAGCTCGCGCTGGCGGGGGGAGTTCTGGACCACGAAGAGCCAGGCTTGCCGGGACTCGCGCACCGCGGCGGGCACTCCCTGGCGAGCGGCGGAGCCCCTGCCGGTCTGGGCCAGCGGCTCGGCCTCGGAGACGGGCTTGTCGCAGACCACCCGCAAGCCGAGGGAGACTCCCATCTCGGTGCTGATGGTCACCCGCAGCCCGTGGCGCAGCGTGGGCTTGCCGTCCAGCGGCTTCTCGACGATCCGCAGCCCGCTCTCGACCTTCTCCGGCTCCGCCTGGGAGGCAGCCCCCTTCCCCCGGCGCCACAGCCAGGCCGCGGCACCCAGGGACAGCACGAGGATGGACAGGCCGAGCGGCGGCGAGAGGTAGCCCATGACCGTGCCGGCGAGAACGATCGCGGCCAGGCCCAGGGCAGCCGTCAGGAGAGTGCGCACCTGCTGTTGCACGCCGTGACCTTACCACCATCCGGGGGCACCGGCCGCCGCCCCGCCGGCCGGGCGGCGACCTGAGCTACGATGTGCATCGCCCGGCCGGCAGCCGCCGGCGCCCGGCGCTCGTTCGTCCACCGTCCGTCACCATGCCGAGCCCGCCGCCCCGTCTCCTGCAGCCGGCCCTCCTGGCCGGGCTGATGGTCTGCCTCGTCCTCGCCGGCGGCGGGCCGGCAGCCGCCGGCCGGCGTGCCGGCCAGCGCGGCACGGTCCAGGGCCCGGCCGGGGCGGCGCTCGACGACTACCTTCGCCGGCTGGAAGCGTTCGGCTTCTCGGGCGCCGTGCTGGCCGCCCGCCGGGGGCAGGTGCTGCTGAACAAGGGCTACGGGTTCGCCGACGAGGCGAACGGCGAACCCTACACCTGCGACACCGTCTTCGACATCGCCTCGGTGTCCAAGCAGTTCACGGCCGCCGCCGTCCTGGCGCTCGAGATGGACGGCAAGCTGCGGGTGGAGGACACGCTCGGCCGCTTCTTCCCCGGCGCGCCCGCCGACAAGGCGGTGATCACCCTGCACCAGCTGCTCACCCACACCTCGGGCATGCCCGACGTGCTGGGCGCCGAGTACGAGCCGGTCGGGCGCGACGAGATGCTGCGCCGGGCCTTCGCCGCGCCGCTGCTGCTGCGGCCCCGGCGCTTCCGCTACTCGAACGCCGGCTACAGCGTGCTCGCCGCGGTGGTCGAGGTCGCCGCCGGCCGGCCGCTCGGCGACTTCATGCGCGAGAGACTCTTCCTGCCGGCCGGCATGCATCACACCGGCTTCCGCCTCTCCTCCGAGGACCGCCACCGGCTGCCCCAGGGCTACGGCATGGACGGTCCCTGGGGAACGCCGCTCGACCATCCCTGGGCCGCGGACGGCCCGTGGTGGAACCTGCGCGGCAACGGCGGCGTCCTGACGACCACCGGCGACATGTACCGCTGGCACCTGGCGCTCGGCGGCGACCGCGTGCTGTCGGGTCCCGAGCGGGTGAAGCTCCTCACCCCCTACGTGCCGGAGGGGCACGGCACTCCCGCGCGCTATGCCTACGGTTGGTCGATCGTGGCGGGACCCACCGGCGGGCGGGTCGCTTCGCACACCGGCGGCAACGGGGTCTTCGACACCGATATCCGGCGGTACCTGGACGACCAGGCATTCCTCATCGCCAGCTCCAACCACACCGACTTCTCGGCCGTCGCCGTCGCCGCTCATCTCGAGAACCGGCTCTTCGGCCTGCCCGATCCCGAACCGCCGGCGACGGCCCCCCTCGACCCTGCCCGGCTGCGCGCCTGCGCCGGGGTCTACGCTCTCGCCGGCGGCGAGCTGCTGCGTGCGGCGGTGGCGGGCGACGGCCTGCGGGTCGCCGCCGAGGGCCCCGCGGGTCTCGCCGTGCTGCTCGCCGGCCAGCCCGACGAGGAGCGCCGGAAGATGCACGACCGCGAGGACAAGGTCGCCGCCGCGCTCGCGGGGGCGAGGCTGGGCGACTACGGGCCGATGGCCGACCTCTTCGGCCAGGCGGCCGGGCAGGTCGAGGCCCCCTTCCGCCGGTCCATGCGGCAGTTCGAGCGCGAGCTCGGAGCCTGGACCGGCGCCGCCATTCTCGGGTCCCAGTCGATCGAGGGCTTTCCCTTCACCTATGCGCGCTTGACGTTCGAGCGCGGCACGCGGCTCGCCCAGTACCGCTGGGAGGGCCCGACGGTCGAGGTGGCGCGCTACCCCGCGCAGCCCATGGGAGACCTCTACCTGCCCGAGCAGCGCGGGGCGCGACCCCTGGCGAATGGCGTCAACGGGGTCGCGCACTTCGCCACCTACGACATGCGCACCGGCGTGGTGCAACGCCTCCGCGTCACGCTCGCGGCGCACGGCCCCGCGCTGGCGCTCGTCCTCGAGACGCCAGCGGGGGACGTGGCAGCCTTGCGCGCCGGCGATTGAGAGCGCAGGCCCGCGGACGCAGGCCCGCGGACGACGGCCGGCTACGGCGACGGCAGGTTGAAGATCGTCAGCGTATTGGCGGCGTCGTCCACGTAGGCGAACCGGGTGCCGCCCCTGCCGCTGGCCACCGCGAGCCCGAACGAGGCACCCTGCGCCGGGTCCACCGACAGCTGCTTCACGAAGTGGCCACTGGTCGTGAACTCGACGATCTCGCTCGGCTGGTTCGGGTCCGAGTTGATGACGTCGGCGTTGGCGACGAGCAGGTCGCCGTTGGGTGCCATGGCCATGCCCAGCGGCCCGTGCAGGTGGACCGAGTCCTCGTAGATCACGTGCCCGGTGCCCGAGTCGTGCGCGGTCTCGGCGGCGTGCCGGACCGCGAAGACCTTGTTGTCCTCGGTGGCGGCGACATAGAGGACGTCCTGCGACGGATCGTAGACCAGGCCGGTGGGGCCGACGACCAGGGCCGCGGGATCGCAGCGATGCATGTAACCGGAGGCGATCTGGGTGTGGCTGAGGATGGTCAGGCCGCCGGGAACGACGCGCGCGTCGAGGCGCGTCACGGTGCCGCTCAGCACGTTGGAGACGAAGATCAGCAGCCCTCCCCGGCCCCGCTCGAAGACGGTCATGTCCCACGGACCGTCGATGTCGGACCCGGTCAGCGTCCCCAGCAGCTGGCCGTTGCTGTTGATCACCAGCAGGGAGCCCGCCTGGGCCGTGGCGCAGGTGCCGTCCGACGTCGGGAAATTGCCCACCACGACCAGGCCTTCCTTCAGCACCGCCAGGGCGGTGCTGAGGCCGAGCCCTGCCTGCCCCTGGAAGAAGACGGTGGGAGCGCCGCCATTGGCCGGCACGTCGACGATGGTGGTGCCGGTCCCTTGCTGGTTCGCCTGGTCGTTGAAGTTCGAGACCAGGATGTCGCCGGGAGCGAGCATCCCTCCCTTCGGGAAGCCGGCGGGCACGAAAGCGACCCCATACGGGTTCACGTCGCCGTTCGGAGGTACCGTGGATACGACCACCGGCGGAGTAGGGAGGAACGCCGCGTGTGGGTCTCCGCCCTCCGGGGTCGCCTGCGCCACCAGCAGGGTGGCGGGCAGGAGCAGCAACGAGACGGCGATTGAGGCGATTCTGCTCGTCATGGATGTCCTCCTTCTGAGTTGTAGGTCACTGCAAGTATGCCGAGACGAGCCACGACGGCGGCGCTGGCTGCCGGCGGGCGCGCCACGAGGTCCGGCGTTGCGACATGCGGGAACCGCCGGCACCGGCATGGTGTAAGTCCCTGGTTGACAGAGATCGGTTCAACGCCATCCCTCCGCGACCTCCAGCTGCAGATCCTCGAGGTTGCTGACCGGCTGCCGGCGGGGCGGGACGGCCACGGTGGCGATCAGGGAGGCGTGGCGCTCGAGGAAGCGGCCGAAGCTGCGCGACCAGCTGACCAGGTAGGGGTAGTCGTGCCATCCGACCGGCGAGAAGGGCGCCGGCGGCGGCATGGCCGGCTCCCCTCCGATCCTGGTCCAGCTGGTGTTGCCGGCCACCCAGACCCGATGGCCGGAGCGGAGGGTCGCCGCCACGTCCGCGAGCACGTCGTCGAGCGGATGCGTGGAGGCGAGCCTGGGCTTGAGCAGGTCGTAGCGGTGGATGCGGTGGTCGGCAATGTCCGGCAGCGTCAACCAGCGGGCGGGCCCCGCGTAGTAGCGGTTGAAGCTGACGCCGTAGAACCACGGCAGCACCACGACCAGGTCCTGGGGTGCCGCCGATTGCGCCACCTCCCGCGCCACCAGGTCGGCATTGGTCTGGCGAGTCGTGAGGTGCTGCCACATCGGCACCGCCTGCGAAGCCGCCACCAGTGCGACGGTGGCCACCCGCAGAGCGCCGAAGCGCCCGCCGCCCAGGCGCGCCAGGGCGCCGAAGACGGTGTCCAGCGCGCTCCCCATCAGCGCCATCAGCGGCAAGAAGTACCAGGGGCGCGGCGGATAGCCGAGGCGCTCGAGGAAGATCACGTTGGCGGCCACCGCGCAGACGATCGTCAACCCGGCGAACGCCACGGCGCCGGTCCAGCCGGGCTCCTGCTCCTCCCCGGACCGCGGCGCCGGCGGCCGCTCCTCCGGCCGCTCGCCCGGGGCCGGCGCAGGGACCGGCCGCGCCGCCACCCGCCGCCGCCGCGTCAGCTCGCGGGCGAGGCCTGCCAGGCCGGCGAGCGCGAGCAGCAGCCAGGCCGCGAGCACCGGCCGTGGCCCGACCGTCGCGATGAAGGCCCGCCAGATCTGCCTCATCCCGATCGAATAGGTGATGATGACGCTCCATTGCCGCCGGGCCGCGGCGAGCTGCGCCGCATACGGGAGGAGCGACAGGGCCGCGACGGCGCCGCACCCCACGATCCCGCCCGCGACCCGCAAGCGGCGCCGCGCCACGGCGACCACCGCGGCGGCGGTGCAGAGGGCCAGGATCAGGGCCGCATTGCTCACCAGGACCTGGACGCTGGCGACCGCGGTGATCGCCGCCAGCCCGATCGGCCCGGCAGGAAAGCGGCGAGCTTCCGGCTGCCCGGCGAGAGCCCTCGCCAGCAAGCCGTAGGTCAGCAGGATGAACGCGCTGCCCATGCCGTAACCGCGCACGGACTCGCCGAAGACCAGGAAGGGCAGGTCGAGACCGAGCAGCGCCAGCGACAGCAGCGGCACGGTGCGCGCCGTCGTCCACGCGTTCAGCCACAGGATGCCGGCGACGGCCAGGCCGACGGCCAGGCCGAACAGGCGCAGCGCCAGGTCGCCGCCGCCGGTCACCCGCGAGTAGGCGCGGACCGTGACGGCGAAGAGCGGCGGGAAGGCCTCGTGCTGGAACAGCGCCACGATCTCGTGCAGGTTCGGCAGGGCCGCGAGGCGCGCCGCGCCGGCCTCGTCCCGCCAGAGGCCGCCGGCGTGCAGCATGTGCACCACCGACAGCGCCGCGACCGCCGCCGTCAGGGCGAGCGCCACGGCCCACTCCCCTCGGCGCCGCGCCGCGGTGCCGGCGCGTGGGTCGCCGGTCCGTGGCGGCGGCGGCGGCGGCATCGTTGGCGTCATGGGCGTCATGGACGTCATGGGCGTCATGGGCGTCGTCAGCGTCCTTCGAGAGCGAGGAGGATCGGGGTGGGCTGGTGCCGCAAGCCGGTGGAAGCCAGCTGCAGGGGCGCGTTCGCCGCCGGGCTGCGCTCGTACAGGCGGATGAAGAAGTCCTTGGCGCCGACCGGCGCTGCCGGCGAGGCCGGGCCGAAGGCCGCGGCCAGCACGTAGTGGCGGCTCACGTCGCTCCACAGCTGCACGGCATAGTCGCGGCCGAAGGACGCGGGACCGAACTCGGCGGTCGTCCGGTTGCAGAGCAGGATGTACTTCGGCCCGGCCGCGTCGAGCCGCCGCACGGCG
>Ga0209580_10000872_pt1 | contig 14717 bp, 13 predicted proteins | sample Coa_R1_5_FD_187153 | JGI IMG/M metagenome (GOLD analysis project Ga0209580, IMG submission 187153) | Surface soil microbial communities from Centralia Pennsylvania, which are recovering from an underground coalmine fire - Coalmine... | ecosystem: Environmental > Terrestrial > Soil >... | reverse complement strand
CTGATGCTCCGCCACTTCGTCTAAGGATTCGGGAGTACGGTACCATAGGGTGTGCCCGGATTCTTTGTCGAAAACTTTGGCTGCCGCGCCACTCAGGCCGATGGCGCCGCCCTCGAACGGCAGTTCGAAGAGCGCGGACTTGCGCGTGCCTCCAGTCCGACGCAAGCTTCCGTCGTCATCCTCAACACCTGCACCGTGACTGCTGGCGCCGATCAGGACGCCCGCGCCGCGATCCGCCGAGTCCGCCGCCAGAATCCTGAAGCCAGAATCGTTGTCACCGGATGCTACGCCCAACGCGCCCCGCAAGAGATCGCGGCTCTACCGGGAGTCGACCTCGTTGTAGGCAACTCTCATAAACACCAGCTGGCGGAAATTGCCCTCTGTGGGCCGGCCAGCGACGAGAAAACCCGACCGACTTTCGTGCCGCTCGCGGGTTTAACTGAGAACCGAGAACTGAGCACTGACAACTCGATTTTCATCTCCGATATATTCGCCCATACTGAACTCCTGGCTGCACCGGTGTTCGATGCCGCCAACGAACGCACCCGCCCCAACCTCAAAGTGCAGGACGGATGCGACAACCGCTGCTCTTTCTGTGTGATTCCTTACGTCCGCGGCCAAAGCCGATCGCTCCCAATGGACCGCATCGTTCGCGAAGTCAACACGCTAGTAAATGCCAGATATCGTGAGGTCGTCATCAGCGGCATCAATCTAGGCCGCTGGGGGAGAGACTTGGGGCCAGCCTCGGCGGATCTCATGGCAGTCACCCCAACTCATGTGGGGACAGCCGCCCTCGGCTGTCCGGGCGAGCAAAGCTCGCCAGTTTCGCTAGTCGACCTCGTTCGCGCCATCCTTTCGGAGACGGCTCTGGAAAAGCTCCGCATCTCCTCAGTCGAACCCATGGACTGGTCCAACAACCTGATCGAGTTGGTCGCGACCTCGCCCCGCATCGCCAAGCATGCGCACGTCCCTATGCAGTCCGGCAGCGACGCCGTGCTCCGGCGCATGCACCGCAAATATCGCCCCTGGCACTATCGCGAGAAGATCCAAAACATACGGGCCGCCATGCCAACGGCCGCGATTGGAGCGGACGTTATGGTCGGCTTCCCCGGAGAGACGGACTCAGAATTCGAAGCCACGCGGCAGATGATCGAGGACCTGCCCTTCACTTACCTGCACGTGTTCACCTATTCGGCGCGTCCAGGCACGCCCGCGGCCGAAATGCGAAACCAAGTCCCAGTGCGCGTCGCCCGCGAGCGCAACCGCATCCTCCGGGAATCGGTGTCAGACAAGAAGCTGGCGTTCATGCGCAGTTTCGTTGGCAGGTCGCTCGAAGCAATTACGCTGAATGTAGTCAGTTACGACGATGGAGGAGAGTTCACCGAGGCGCTCACCGACAACTACCTTAAATTGCGTCTGCGCGGACGGCACGAACCGAACCGCTGGACACGGGCACACATTAAGGACGTCAGCAACGGAGTGCTCGTGGGCGAGGTTCACAAAAGCGCTAGCTTGGCTTCTTGATCGAAATCCCTAGATCTCTCAACTGACGCTCATCCACTGGCGTAGGCGCGTCCACCATCAAATCCACCGCCCGCGCTGTCTTCGGGAAGGGAATCACTTCGCGCAGGCTTTCAGCCCCCGTCAGAATCATCACGATTCGATCCAGTCCCAGTGCAATCCCACCGTGCGGAGGGGTTCCGTATTCCAGCGCCTCCAGAAAGAATCCAAAGCGCTTCTTGGCTTCCTCATCGGTCATCCCAAGCGCCTTGAAGATCTTGGCCTGAATGTCTTGCCGGTGAATACGAATTGATCCTGAGCCCAACTCGGTACCATTGAGTACCACGTCGTAAGCCAGCGCGCGCACCGCGCTCAACGTCGACTGCGGATCGTTCACTGATTCCACTCCCTGCTCCAGCAATCCCATATCCTGCTCATGTGGCGATGTGAACGGATGGTGCGCCGCCATCCACTGCTTCTCCCCCTCATCCCACTCAAACATGGGGAAGTTCGTCACCCACAAAAACCTGAAATCCTTCGCCGGATCACCCGTCTTCTTAAAGATTCCATGACGGTCAGCGTACTTCTGCGCGAGCGCCAGCCGCAGCAGCCCCGCCGATGCGTAAATCGCCAGCTCCGCCGGAGTTACCTTCCGATGTGCAGGCATTGCGGTCTGCGGACCAGCTTGCGCCGATCCCGCCACCAGCACGATCAGGTCGCCCTCTTCTCCGCCCGTCTTCTTCGCGATCGCGGCGGCTGCATCTGGATACTTGTTGCCGATTCGCTTGAAGTCCTCGTACACTCTTGCGCCGCCCTTGGAATGGAACATCGGCTTAACGTCGTCGCGCTCTTTGCGCGATAATTCGCCAACCTTGGGCGTGCGGATCGCAATGACAGGCAAGTTCGCGTTGATCGCGAGTTCCTGCAGATTTTCTGCGGTGAAACAGTCCCGCACATCCGTGAACGCCGGAAGGCGCAAATCCGGCTTGTCGATCCCATACAGCCGGATCGCCTCGTCGTAGTCCATGCGCGGGAATGACGGTTCAATCTCAACTCCGGCGGCATGAAAAGCCGCTTTCAGAAATCCTTCCACCACTTCCCACACGCGTTCCGCCTGGGGATAGGACATCTCCAGATCGATCTGCGTGAACTCAGGCTGCCGGTCCGCCCGCAAGTCTTCGTCGCGGAAGCAGCGCACGATCTGGAAATACCTGTCGAACCCCGAGATCATCAGGATCTGCTTAAACATCTGCGGAGACTGCGGCAGCGCATAGAACGTCCCAGGCTGCACGCGGCTCGGCACCAGATAATCGCGGGCGCCCTCGGGCGTAGACCGCGTCATGAATGGCGTTTCGATCTCAAAAAATCCCTGTGACGAAAGATAGTCTCGAATAGCCTTGGCCACATTGTGCCGCGTCTCGATATTGAACTGCATCGCGTCGCGCCGGAGGTCGATATACCGATACTTCAGACGCGTCTCTTCGTTGGTCAGCGCCGTATCTGAAGGCAGGAACGGCGGCAGCTTCGACTCGTTCAGAATGCGGATGTCATCGGCAACCAGTTCCACTTCGCCCGTCGGCATGTTCGGGTTCACGGTGTTGGCCTCGCGTAACTTCACCGATCCAATCGCGGCGATAACATACTCGTTCCGCAGCGTTTCCGCCTTTTCATGGATCGCGGCATTTCGATCCGCATTAACCACGACCTGCGTGACGCCGGTGCGATCGCGCAGATCAATAAAGAGCAGGCTGCCGTGATCGCGGCGCTTGTTGACCCAACCCATGAGCACAGCTTTCTTTCCAGCGTCCGAGGAGCGCAGCGTCCCGCACATATGAGTGCGTCGTAAATCTGCTAAAAAATCGAGCAAAGTGTGTCCTTACAGTAGGAATTCCGGCAGTATGCCGAGCCCACGATTATAAACGGTTTGTCGTGGGAGCCAGTGACATGACGGACGGGTTGCAAGTCTTTCGGAGTGTCCTCCCGGCTTTCCTGGACTGCAGATTCGCATCTAGTATGGAAAGATATGTCCGCAGTCCCACCCGTCATTGAGACCCAGCAAGACCGCCCTGTTCCGCGGCTTCTGGTCGAACTGCCCTCCCGACCGCGGGTTTTCTTCGGCAATCTGCGCGACAGTCTGCTCCCGCGCCGTCTGCCGCCCCTCGAACTCCGTTCTGCTCCAGCCCCATTCTGGCCGGACGTCTTCGTGAGACGGAGCCTTCCCTGGTATTGCTTCCTCGAGTCAGTCGCATATCACGTGATCGCGATGACTCTCCTCATTGGTTTCACACATCTGTTCGCCTTGCGCCCGCGAATCGAGACGAAGCCGGCTTTCGATCGTTCCCAGGTTATCTATTACCGGCCGTCCGAATACCTTCCGCCACTCGACACTCTGCAGGCCTCCGCTGATCCTCCCCAGAAAGCGGATCCTGAGTTTTCGCGTCAGCCCATCATTTCGGTTCCGCGAGAGGCTGCGAATTACTCGCAGACCATCGTCACTCCACCGCAGATCAAATTAAAAGCAGATGTCGCGCTACCCAACATCGTGGCCTGGTCCGACACGCTCCAGAAGCCGCGACTGGCGATTCCGCCGGCTCCGCTCTCCCCCGCAGCAGAGATCACTCGCTTGCCACCCACTCTGCAGAACCCTGTCGTAGCGCCTCCGGGTGCAAACCATTTAGCGCAGCGGCGCAATTCCCCGACCCTGCAGGATCCGGTCGCCGCTCCTCCGTCCGACCTTCGCTCAAGCGCTCCAAGCGTCGCTCAAGCACTTCAACCCGCGCTCGTCGCTCCGCCCCAGGACATCGCGAGTTCCTCTTCGCGAAAACTCGGAGATATGAACATCGCCCCGAGCGCAGTGATCGCTCCCGCGCCGCAGCTTCCAGTCGCTGCGCAGCGAACGATGTCCGGTGGCCGAGGAGTGCCTACGCTCGGCGCTCCGCAAGTCGCTCCTCCTCCTTCCCTGAGCGCCTCAGGCGGGTCAGGATCACCCGGACGCGTGATCGCCCTCAGTGCGCGCCCTGCGATCGATGCCCCACCTGATCCGCCAGCCGGTAACCGCCGCGGGACATTCGCGGCCACGCCCGAAGGACATGCCGGGGCTTCGGGAACTCCCGGTTCTCCGTCCGGGAGCACGGCAACAGGCTCCGCGTCGAACGGTGGTCACGGCACCGGAGAAAACGGTGCTGGTTCGACTTCGAACTCGACTGCCGATGCCCCCTCCGGCCTCTATGTTGGCACCGCAGCGAAGCCTGCGCCCGTTGCGGCAGATCCCGCTAGTAAAACGGTGACACCTTCAGTCAACCCCAATCTCATCGCCAGCGTTCATCCTCCGCGCGTCACTTCGGCTCGCCCTATGCAGCCCGACAGCGCAGCCAAGCTCTCCGAAGTTGAACGCAGCGTCTTCGGCAACCGACGGTTTTACTCCGTCACGCTGAACATGCCGAACTTGAATTCAGCCGGAGGAAGCTGGATCATCCGTTTCGCCGAACTGACCCACGACCTGAGCAATCGCGATCCGAATGCCCCGACCGCCGATCTATCGCAGCCCACGGCTACCCGCAAAGTAGACCCCGCCTACCCCATGCAACTCATGCGGGAGAACGTTCACGGCACAGTGATCTTGTATGCAGTGATTCATGCCGACGGAAGCGTCGGCAATGTGCGAATCCTTCGGGGAGTCGACCAGCGCCTCGATCGGTATGCTACCGAAGCCGTCCAGCAATGGAAGTTCGACCCGGCCACAAAGAACGGCACTCCGGTGGATGTCGAGGCAACGTTCCAGATTCCGTTCCGGCCATCTACCCTGGGAACAAACTTCTAGCTGTAGCGACGTAGCTTGCTACGTCTCTGCCGGCAGCGTTCAGGAATGATGGCGAGGAAGACGTTGCAAGCAACGTCTCTACGGAGAATTCTGGGTAGTCTACCCGCTGGCGCCCTTGCGCCTCTCCAACGCGGTGTAAATCCCGGGATCGGTGCAGACTTCGTAGTAGAGCCGCTCAGTCCAGCCTTTCACGGAGAAGTCCGTCGCATCAATCCGCGGAATGCGGCTCTCGCGAACAACGATCTTGCGGAAGATTTCCCGATCAACTGGAACGGTGGCGCTGAACAACCTGTATTCCCCTTTATCGGACGAGGCCAGCGTGGCCGGCAATCTCACCTTCAATGGCTCGAGCGTGATCTCTTTTTGCAGCTTCCGGAATGCCGTCTCGTTCATCCGGATTCCACCCAGGTTGAAGCTCAGGATGACGTCCTCCGGGTTTCCACCTGCATCCGCATCCGCCGCCTGAAACGCATAGACATGGAACGGGCCAGCCTGCGGTTCCATCACCTTGCGCGCACGCTTATTACAGGAGGAAAGGCGGTCGCTTTCATTCAGCGCCTCAGAGATCATGATCTGATGCTCGCCGTCCATCAGGTACAGCGGGGCCGACTCCTGCAGGGTGATCCCCAGGCCCAATTCCAGTTGAGGCATCCCCGAGCGCTGCATCAGTTCGTTATAACCACGCACGATTTCGATGATTTCCCGCGCCAGCACGCACATCCGGCTGACGGATAGGGATGGCTCGCCTTCTTTCTCAAGGATCGCGAGAATGATCGCATCGCCTTCCAGAAAGACTTTCTGTGCCCCATACTTGTCGAGCAACTTGTTGACCGGATCGTAGAAGTTCAGGCTGAAGTACGATGCTGGATTCAGTCCCTTGTCCATCATGGTGCGCGTCAAACGGGTGGAATCCCGAACATCGGCTTTGAGCACCACGTGTCGCAGAACGCGGTCGGAGTCCGTCTCTCCCTGTTCTTCGGGCAGTAGAAATTCGTAAAGGGTCCCGTTGACGCGTGAGAGTTCCTGCAAGCGCTCGTTCGAAACGAGGTTCACGGAATCCAGCGCCGCGTTCAGGGTTTCGAGCCGGCGCAGGTCCCGGTGATAGTGAAAGAAATCGGCGAGGAACCGCGCCGCCACTTTGGCTCGCTCTGCACCGCGGCAACTGGCCACCTTCGCCACCGCAGCGTACAAGCTGTTGGGCGACAGTTTGCCGCCCTCCTGGATCATCCGCTCCACGCGATCACAATCCGTGCGGTCTATCAGAGCGTTCTTCAGCTGCTGCGGATTGATTCTAGGTGCGTACTCGAGGAGCAGCGGCACCACGTGATACGAAGCGATCACGTTCTCCATGACCTGCTCGTCTTCCAGTAACCGGACCCACGCGGCCAGCCTCTCCTGCTGCGCCAATCCCTCCCCGGAATCCTCCGGCGTGCCCGTTCCCACCAAGTCGCGGGCATTCTCCGGAACGTTCATCCAGGAATCGATCGTCTCGGCGCTGGTGTCCTCGCCGTACAGCAAACGCAGAAAACCAGAAACGATCTCGCGCATCCGACCGTAGCGGTCCGGATCACGATCCCAGTTCCCCAGCATGACGTAGTGTTCCGCGCACAGATAGTCATCGCGTCCGTCTTCGGAAAACAGTAGCCGATTGAGGAACAGTGGATAGGTGAAGTAACTCCCGCCGCTGGTCTCCTCCCCAAAGAGGGATCGACGTGTACGCGCCAGCGTGCTCTTCTCCACTTCGCGCAGCGTTTCGAAGATCTCCTGCCCCGTTTTGCGCAGAATGATCTTCTTCCGCACCTGGAATGACGCAACCTTCTCGCGATACTCGTGCGCCCGCTGCTGGCGGTTGTTGTCGTAGCTCTTCAGCAGCACCCGGCAGCGCTCCAGCACTTGCGCGAACTGCTGGTTCATTTCCGCCCGCAGGAACTTTGTCACCGCCAGGCGGGCCAGTAGGTCGACAGAAAGCTTGAATTCTTTCTTCGCCCGATTCAGCGACGCGACCTGCAGCTCAGCCATCGCGGACTTCCACTCCGCGGGATCGTTCTTAACCCGCGTGGGTTTGCCCAATTGATTCCTCAACCAGGACGGCCCCTGTGCCGTCTGCGGGGCCTCAGCCCCCAGCAGCCCTTCCAATTCGCCATGCCGCGCAATCAACCGCGCAATCTGCGCACGCGCCAGCTCCGCAAACTTCGGACTGAGCACGACATCGTGCCGCAGGTTATCCACCCCCACAGTGAGCCCATCGAGCGAAACGAATGGAGTCGAAGCCGACAAATTGGGAATCTCCGGCTTCTCCGGCGCTCCACCCAGGCGAAAAATAGGTATTCTCGGCATCCTTAACGGATTCAGTGCGGAAGTTGCTGATTACAAAACCACATATCGAGGCTAGCAGGACGAGGAAGAGGGCGAAAGTTACCTAGGTTACGGCAGCTAACCTCTCTGGAATCAAGAATGGATTGGACGGAAGACAATTCGCTCCCATTCGGGATCGGCGAGGGTTCTCTGCGTACTGGGTACTTTCTTGCTACTGCTGGCTCTTGACCCGGGCCGCTTCGAACTCATCGCCCTTCTGCCAGCCAATCAGCTTCGGCAGGCTTGCGGCTTCCCACCCCAGAGCAAACCCGAACCGAGCCATCGCCGAGTCGCCGACGAAGTCCATCTCGGGACGATATTCGTCGCTGGGCTGATGGTAGTGCTTGTCAACGTATTCCTTTTCCTGGTCCAGCCCCCACGATTCTGGATGCCCCTTAAACTTCATCCCTTCGTTGATCGAAAAGGAAGGAATCCCCACCCGTGCTAAGGAGAAGTGATCGGAGCGGTAGAAGTGACCCGCCTCGGGCCGTGCATCCGCGCGAATCGCTAACCGGAAATCCTTCGCCATCGCCTCCACCACCGGGTAAAAACTCGTCCGTTCTGCCCCGGAGACCTGCACTTCCTCCGGCGCTCCCAGGGGCTTCACATCGTCGTAGTTCAGATCGAGTGAGATCTTCCCCGCCTGAATCGGTGGATGCTTGCCCAGATACTCCGAACCCAGCAGTCCCTGTTCTTCGGCCGTTACAGCGGCAAACAGAATCGATCGACGGGGCTTTACGTTGGCGGTCCCAAATGCCCGCGCTACTTCCAACAGAATGCCGCAGCCGGTGGCATTGTCATCGGCCCCGTTGAAGATGTTGTCTCCCGGCATGTCGGGACGAATGCCGAAGTGATCGTAGTGCGCCGTATACATCACGGCTTCATCGCCGACTCGGCGATCCGATCCCGGCAGAATTGCCAGCACATTGTTCGATTCGAACTTGCGCACCTTGCTGACCATGTGCGCCTTCAACCGCGCACCAAGACTTACTGGGCGAAAATCGCGCGACTGTGCCGACGTAATCAGCTTGTCCAGACTCATCCCGGAAGCCGACGCCAGCCGGCTCGCGACGTCCAGATGAATCCACGATGCGACTTTTAACGCCGAACTTTCCGCCTTTAAGAACGACTTCTCGCCGGAGTTCGAGTTTCGCACCACTTCCCACGGATAACTCGCCATCTGCGTCTGATGGATCAGGATCACTCCCACCGCGCCCTTGCGCAGCCCCTCTTCGTACTTGTAGGTCCAGCGGCCATAGTATGTCAGAGCCTTGCCCTTGAAAAATTTCGGATCATCCGACGGCGGCTCATTCACCAGCATCAGCAACACTTTCCCGCGCACATCCACACCCTTGTAGTCGTCCCAGTTGTACTCAGGCGCCTCGATCCCGTATCCCACGAACACGACCTCGGCATCGACATCCGACTGCGCCTGCTGGCTCTGGTCGTATGCGACGTACTCATCCAGCGGCTTCAGGTTCATCGTCTCGCCCTGCTTGGGAATCAGGGAAAACTGGGTCTCGGGCAACGTCGTGATTCCGACCAGGGGAACTTTCTGCATGTAAGTCCCGTGATCCCCCGCCGGCTTCAGTCCGTACTCTGCAAACTGCGTAGCGATGTACTCAGCCGCGAGATCGCCCCCACGCTGCCCCGTCCCGCGCCCCTCCAACAAATCGTGCGATAGATAGCGGACGTGCCACCGAATATGCTCAGGATTAATCGTTTCCAGCGCCACAAACGCCGCCCCAGGAAGGCGCGCCGAAGGCGCTTTGGACCCTCCTGCACCCGCTCCTCCCTCTGCCCACACGAGCAGACTCGCGCACACCATGAGACACGCCGAAATGATTCTGGCCATTCCCTGCATGATTAGGTTTCTCCCCCAACGAAGCGGCGTCCGGTGGAAGTACAACATTTTTCTGAAGTTCTGAAGGAAATTGTACTGGAGGGGTAGCCCCGGGTTGTAGGAGAAGTCGCACCCAGTGGTGCACGAGAGTGCACCCACCCCAGGAATCCAGCCCTGCCCAGAAGAGCAGTGAGTACCTCTGTGATCCTCAGTGCCCTCTGTGGTGAAGTCTTGCTCTTGAAGAAAGCGCCGGCCCGGCGCTAGTTTTTCGATCCTCAACCAGCGCGGAAGTCCCGCACGTCTTCCCCAGATTTGAACATGGCAGCCGCCGCGGTTTTCCCGGTCTCAGCCATCTTGCGGTTAATCAGTTCGAAATCAGCCTTTAGCCAGCCCACGCTTGCGACTTCAATCTCGCGATCCTCTGCGATCCAGAAAATTGTTGGCACATTGGTCAAGCCGTAGGCATTCGACACCGGATACGCACGGGTATCGTCAAGCAGCATGGGGAAGGTCACGCCAAAATCCTTGCAGAAGTCAGCCGTCTCCTTGGCATCGTTCTGCGACACGCCAACTAGTGTGACTCCCTTGTTCTTGTAAGCCTTATAGAGTCGCTCCAAATACGGCAGCGCGTATTGGCAGGTGGGGCACGAGACCTTAAAAAAAACTAGCACCACTGGCCCTTTCGCCAACTCCTCACTCAACGAGAATTTCTTGCCGTCCAACGTTTTCACTTCAAATTCCGGAGCCTTCACTCCAGTTGCCAATGCCGCCATTTCGATTCCTCCACGATCTGCGTGCGGGAGCCAATTTCGCCCCCTATTAGCTAGATGACTTGATGCCCGTTGCGGATGCTGGGATTATCCCGCTCTTCCGAAGGATCTTCCTCGCCAGCCCCGTTAATGCAAGCCTCGGCAATCGGCTAGCAGGCCACCATTCCCCATCGAGCTTTGCTGATACCGGCCAGACGTGTACCGTGTAATCGGTCACCGTGATCGAATGCTTCACTGTGAGGAAGGGCTCACCGTGATCGGCTGGACGCGGAATCTCGGGCAACTCCCACATCCCTGCCATGAGCCGAATTTCCGCCGGCCTTTGCGTCAGGAACACTGACCCATTTCGTCGATCAAGAGCGTAGTGAATCTCGCGCAGTACCTGCCTGGATTTCTTTCCTGCACCCGCAATCTCACCACGCGCGGCACACAAGTCCACAAGAGGACAGGTCAAACACGCCGGCGCTCGGGGCGTGCACACCGTCGCCCCCAGCTCCATCATCGCCTGATTGAAATCTCCCGGACGGTTGCGATCGAGCAGGTTCTCAGCCTGCTGCCATATCTGCTCTCCCGAAATCGCCTTCCCTGCGATTCGCTGCAGAACGCGGTCCACGTTGCCATCCACGACCGCGACCGCCTCGCCAAACGCGATGCTGGCAATCGCGGCAGCGGTGTAGCGTCCCACGCCCGGCAATGTTCTCCAATCGCCCGCCGTCTCAGGGAACGTGCCTCCGCGTTCGCGCGCTACCAACTTCGCAGCGGCATGCAGCATTCTCGCGCGCCGGTAATATCCCAGGCCGCTCCACGCCGCCAGCACCGAGGCTTCCCGGGCCGACGCCAACTTCTCCACCGTAGGAAAACGCCGCAGGAATTCGTGATAATGCTCGATGACCGCCGCTACCCGCGTCTGCTGCAGCATGATTTCCGACACCCACACCCGGTACGGATCGCGGCTCTCGCGCCACGGCAAATCGCGCGCGTGAGCGTCGTACCAGGCCAGCAACTGACGCCCGAATGCACGAGCACTGGGAACCGAAAGCGATCTGGATTTGTCAGCCACGTTGTCTGATAGGCACGGAATGCGCTTACAAGCCCTCCGCTGGCATCGCACCTAGGAAAGGATTCCGCACCCTGACCGTACCGTACCTCCGGCCGTGCTCGAAATCTTCAGAAAGGATCTCGGACATCCCGTAGTGCTCGGCATAAGCCCAAAGGTGAGCGTCAAACCAGGATAGTCGGTAAGCCGCCATTCCACGTAAAGCGGTCCTCAGCATTGCTTCGCTGGGATATAGAATTGGAAACTCGACAAGCAATTCCTCTGTTTCGCGCAAAGCATTTTCAATGCTGAAGACTCTCTGTCCCATCCACTGCAACCTGGGCAGTACGGCCATGAACTCGACGATCGCCTGATGTGGGATGTAGAGAAGCTCGGTACCTACATGATCGCGCAGCAATTTCTCAGCGGCTGCTTGCTTGCCGGGATCGCGAGGATCCCATCGATATACGAGGACATTCGTGTCAACGAGGAAGGCCACGATCTTCGTAAAGCTCCTCTCGCGTCCAGCCTCTCCCCGATTTCTCCGAACTGGGCTTGGGTCTTTCTCCGAGTATCGATTTCTCCCTCTCCCTCATTCGTTTCGTGGCACCATCAAACAACGCGAGACGCTCTGTTGCGTTCAGACGCATTGCGCCCTTGCGCCTCCCTCGCGCCAATTCAACCCGGATGCCCTCTCCTGCGGGAGTCCATTCCAGTTCGTCGCCAGGACGTATGCCATACTTGTCGGCGATCACTTTAGGAACCGTCAACTGCAACTTCGACGTCACTTTGGGCATATCCTTACTCTATCAAGGATTGATCCTTACCGCAAGATGTTGATGTTTCTAATGCCGCGAACCCGGGATCACGACTGAAAACGTTTCCCTCTGCGCCATTGACCCGCCTTGTCCGGCACGAAATAATAGCCTCGCTTGGCATCCGCTGTATTGCGTGGATCCTTTCACGCCCAGTTATCACGAGGAGTGTCATGAACGATTTCAACCGCAAGGTGGAAGACGCGTCGGCGCGTGTGAGCCATACCATCAACGAAGCCGCCGAGCGCCTGGAAAAAGAAATCCCCGAATTCATCAAATACCTGAACGACGAGGTCGTTCCCGCCGTGCGGACGCATTCCACTCGCGCCCTGCGCACCGCTTCCCAGAAGCTCGCCGAGTTCGCCGATTACATGGAGCAACACCGGACTCAGCCCAAATAGTGTCGTCTACCTCGCATCCAGTTCTGCCCCGCGTCCACGTCGTCAGCATATTTATGCTCCTTGTCGTGCTGATCGCGGTGCTCTTAATCAGTTCCTGCGGCCATTCCAAGCAGGCGCGCGTCAATGTTCCTCCGCCCCCTCCCCCAGAGTCGACGACCGAGACGCCGGCGCCTTCACAGCCAGCCCCGAAGACGACGAAGCCTGCTGAGAACGCAACTCCCCCGAAACCCACAGAAGAGGCCGACCTCGCCGAGCCCGTGATCCCGGCCGGCACCAAGCCGATTGAGACCCAGACCGGCCTCGCCAGCTGGTATGGACCGCCCTACCACAATCGACGCGGATCGAATGGCGAGGTCTACAACATGCACGCCATGACCGCCGCCCATCGCACCTTCCCGCTCGGCTCGATCGCCCGCGTCACCAACGTGAAAACCGGCAGCACCGCGCTGGTCCGCATCACCGACCGCGGTCCGTTTATTCCCGGACGCATCGTCGATCTTTCCCTCGCAGCCGCCCGCAAAGTCGATGTCTGGCAGCCAGGCATCGCTGAGGTCAAGGTGGAGTTGATGGAATCCGGCGCTCAAGCCACATCAGCGGGTAAATGGGCGGTTCAGATTGGCGGCATGCCTGACGAAAAAGCTGCGAGCAAGCTCGCCGATCACCTTACGCGCCGCTATCACACCGCAAAGGTGCTGCGTTTCAAGAGTCCCGCCGGGGATTGGTGGATCCGAGTCCGCGTACTCGACGACGACCACGATCGCGCCCAGAAACTGGCAGCCGAAACGACCACTCCCGAAGGCGCAGTTTTTCTGGTGCGATTAGACTGATACCCAATGCAAACGATCGAAGTCATCCCACCAGAGACTCGCTCTCGTGGTGTGGGACTGATGGCTGCGGCGGCAGCCGTGTATTTGGCGCTGCGCCTCGCTGGATTTCACAAGCTCTTTGAAGCCGACGCTGAAGGGGTTGGCGCACTTCTGCAAATCATCGGCACGTTCTACAGCGTCGTGTACGCCTTTGCCACGTACGTAATTTGGGGACAGTTCGCCACAGTCGAGAACGAAATTCTGAAAGAGTCCGGCGCCCTCAAAGACCTCATCCTCTTCAGCCGAGGTCTTAAGGAAAATTCACGCGATCCGATCGTTCGTGCTGTACGTGCTTACGCCCGCGCTGTAACGGAATCCGAGTGGGCCATGCTATCCCAAGGCGAGGATACAGAGCGCACCGACAAGCTTTTTTCTGCGATCATTTCCAGCGTCATCGACGTCCATCCCGAGAACGATTCCGAAAGCCGGGCCCACCAGCATCTGCTCCAGATCGCGCATCAAGCCAGCGCTCACCGTGACGAGCGCCTTGCCCTCAGCGCCAAACGCATTCCTCGCACGCTTCTCCTCTTCGTCACGGTCACAGCCTCTACCATTCTCTTTCTGCTTTTCTTTTTTCCTTTTCGCAACCTGGCGCTTGGTCTCGTCGCCGTCGCGATTGCTACCATGCTTCTCTTCTTCGCACACTTCGTGCTGACTGACCTGGACAATCCCTTTGAAGGCACCTGGAATGTCGATTCGAAGCCCTTTCGCGATCTGGCAACCAAATACCATTAATCGAGGGCCCTTCGTGCAACTGGCAAGCCTAGCCATGCTTTTGTTATCGTTCCGACAGGTGACGCAGGAATGACCGATCCCAATTGCCTCTTCTGCCGCATCATTCGCGGCGAGATTCCGTCGAAAAGAGTTTTCGAAGATGAACACGTCTTCGCGTTTGAAGACGTTAATCCGCAAGCGCCGACCCATGTGCTCATCATTCCCAAACGCCATTTTGCAGGATTGAAAGAAGCGGAACGCAGTGACGCCGAAATCATCGGCCGCTGCCATCTGGCCGCCGCCATGATCGCCCGACAGCGCAAGATCGAGCAGGGATACCGCACCGTCCTCAACGTTGGCCCCGGCGCCGGACAGTCCGTCTTTCACCTGCACGTTCACCTCCTGGGCGGACGCGCACTCAGCTGGCCTCCTGGATAGGGATTGACTAATGAAGATCTCATTGGGAAATGCGATCCTCGAACTCGCAAAGGGCGATATCACCCTGCAGGAAGTAGACGCCATCGTGAATGCTGCCAATAAGCGCCTGGCCGGCGGTGGCGGGGTAGACGGAGCCATTCACGATGCAGGTGGGCGAAG
>Ga0209580_10000871_pt1 | contig 14720 bp, 15 predicted proteins | sample Coa_R1_5_FD_187153 | JGI IMG/M metagenome (GOLD analysis project Ga0209580, IMG submission 187153) | Surface soil microbial communities from Centralia Pennsylvania, which are recovering from an underground coalmine fire - Coalmine... | ecosystem: Environmental > Terrestrial > Soil >... | reverse complement strand
CTCGGGGCCCTTCCGGCAGAGACGACGGGACGGGACCGCGGACGGCGGGCCTTCCAGCCGATGTCAATCGCCCTCGGATTCGCGGTCATCGTCCTGTTGGCCGCCGGAGTGGTTGCCGGTGTGACGGGCCGCGTCACCGCCGCGCCTCGGCGGCGGCTGGCCCTGGCTGCGCTGAGCGCGGTGCTCACGGCGATGACGCTGCAGATCGCCTGCGGCTCAAAGGGCAACTCCACCGCGACGACCACGGTGTCGACAAGTCCCGCGAGCCTCACATTCAGCAGTCAGACCACTGGGACCACGGCACCGCCGCAGTCGATCACCCTCACGAATACGGGTCAGTCGGTCCTCACGATCAGCGGCGTGGCCGCATCGGGCGACTACAGCGAAACCAATACGTGCGGCACGTCAGTCGCGGCGGGCGCAAGCTGCGCGATCACCGTCACGTTCACGCCGACGGCCGCCGGCTCGCGGAACGGCACGATCACGATCACCGACAATGCCTCCAACAGTCCGCAGAGAGTCCTGCTCACGGGCACTGGCGTAAGTGCGACCGGCGCGACGCCGACCGGGTCCTATCAGGTCGCGGTCAACGGGTCGTCCGGCACGCTCGTCAATTCCGGAACGATCACCCTTATCGTGCAGTAGGCAGACACCAGGGGCAGGCGGTGTAGCCGAGGCGTTCGGCATCGGCGAGTGGCAGTCGCTGCGCCGGGCCATGGACATGCGTGCAGGTGGGATCGTGGAACAGCTTGCCCGCTGGCGTCACGACCACGACCTCCGGAAGCGGGCGAGGGAAGTGCGCGGCGAGCGGCGGCTCGGCGTGGGCCGTGCGCGCCGGTGGTGTCGTGCCGCCGAGGACGAGCGCCAACGCGCCGCCAACCACCGCGACCACCGTCAGGAGCTGGACAGCGCGCGGGTTCATCGGACGCGCTCCCGGGCTGGGGCCGGGCTGTACTCAGGATTCTTCTTCCACCCGGTCAGCATCGCGGCGAAGTTGTGCCAGCCGTGGAGCGCCACCATCACGAGGTGGCCTGGGATGAACGCCAGAAAGCCGCACATCGCCACGAAGTGCCACACCCGCGTCAGGTGATAGCCGCCGAAGAGCGCGGCGAGCGGCGACAATTGCGCCGGCTTGTACAGCACGAGGCCCGTCAGCATGGACAAGGTACCCATCCCGAGAGTCGTGGTGTACGCGAGCTTTTGCAGCGGGTTGTACTGCGTCGTTTGCGGTGGCTTCGGGCCAAACAGGAAGTAATGGCGGGCCATGGGCCATACGCCGGCGATGTCCTTTGGCACGAACAGCACCGTGCGGAAATGACCCGAGAGAACCTGCGTGACGAGGTACACGAGCCCTGCCCCGATGAAGATCCACATGAACGTGAAGTGCCAGGCGAGCGCGCCGCCGAGCCAGCCGCCGAGCGTCACGACCGACGAGGGATCGAACAGGTCGTGTTGAGGAATCTTGGGGCCGAAGGACGGAAAAGCGGAGAAGATGCGCAGCCCGCTCAAAGTCAGCACGACGACGGCGACGGCGTTGCTCCAGTGTGTGAACCGCACGGCCCAGGGGTGCTCATAGATCGGAGCGCGCGGCCGTTCTACTCTGAAGTCTTTGCCCTCCACGGCTCACAGCCCCCCGTACCAGCTGTAACCCTGGTCACCCCAGTAGCTGGCCGCCGCCGGCAGGACGTTCGTCACGGTCATCGTCGTCAAGTACTTCGCCTGCTTGTAGCCGAGCTTCGTGGGGATCTGGAGGCGCAGGGGTGCTCCGTGGCCGCGATCGATCGGCTGGTCGTACATCTCGTAGCACAGCAAGGTTTGAGGATGACGGGCGCAGGCCATCTCGATCGACTCGTAGTAGTCGTCGGCGCAGGTTACGGCCACGAATCGCGCGTTCGGATCGGCGCCCACCATGGTCAGGAGATCGGCGAGGCGCGTGCCGCCGAAGCGGCCGATCACGTCCCAGCCCTCGACGCAACAGTGGCGCGTATTCTGGCGGACTTTCGGCAGCGCCTTGATCTGGTCGAGCGTGTACTTCCCCGGCTTCGTGACCAGGCCGCCGATGTCGAGCCGCCAGGCCGTGAAATCGATTTCCGGCTCGAGTACGTCATAGCCGTTATAGGGGAAGCGGTTGAGCGCCACCGCGTCTGCGTCTGCGTACGTGGGCGCCAGGTGGCCGTCGCGGAACGTCCGCGCGGAGACCCAGTCACTGAACGCGAGTCCCGCTCGGAGGAGTGGGTCCCGGAGGCCCGGGACCGCGAAGGCGCCCAAAGCTAGAACGGGGCTCAGTTTCAACAGTTCGCGACGGGTCTGCGGCACGTGGCGTTTCGATGCAAGAAGTGAGAGCTAGGGTACACCCGTCAACCCGGCCCTGCACCCTGGCCGAACGCGGGTCGTGGCAGCGGGCGGACTTGGTAGAATGAATCTCCCGTCGGTCGTGCGCGTTCGCACGGACGTGTTCCTCGGTAGCTCAACGGTAGAGCATCCGGCTGTTAACCGGAGGGTTGCTGGTTCGAATCCAGCCCGAGGAGCCAAATCAAATCAATCACTTACAAGAAACCGTTCATCAGCGGGACCGACGATGGTGGGGGAAATGGTGGGGACCCTCAGTCAGTCTTGCGACGTCCCGGTACGAATCAGCAGAGCGCACTCACCAGCTCGGAGTTGCCGCCGATAATCCAGGGCACACGTTGGATCGGCTCGCCGACGCAACGCGGCGACTGTTCAAAGTGCCGAAGTCGGCCCTCCGCTCGCCGCCCAAGCGTCGCCCTCGGCACGTTACGCCGTCCTCATGAACGGCTTGAGGAAGCGCGGCTCCATCGGATAGGAATCAAGCGTCGTGCAAACGGAAGTCAACGGCGAAGAACGGCTCATAGTGTCAGCGCTCTGGTTTGTGCGTCTCGGCCTGATGGTAATGGCGCTTCTCACGATCTGTGCGTACCGGTACCCTGAGCTATTCAATTGGCCGTTGCGCCTCCCGGTCCAGGTCTATCGCTACATTGTCGGCTGCATGCTGGCCGCCATGCTGGGCTTCCTCGTCGTGTCATTTGTTGATATCGCAAAGTGAAACACGTCACGCGCGATGACGCCTCGGAATCTTCGCCGCGGCGCATACCTCTCGTAGAATCTCACCGTTCATGAATCGCCACATGTCGTCACGTTCGCGCGGAGCAATCTGCAACAAAGACTGACGCGCTCGAACGCTATCGACGCCTAGCGCAGACGCTACCTTGGCGTGCTTGGCCATCTCGTACGCGATAAAGTCGCATGCCTGGAAGGGATGCACCCACGTGGTGACGCCGTTTACGACGGTGCGCTTATCGAGTGGGGTAACTGGCTGGATGAAGCCAACTCGCCTCAAAATGTTAAACAGCTCGCCCTGATCTGTATCGCCACGCTCAACAAAAAAAGCCATCGCTTCGCCCGAATGGTGGCGTTCGATCCAGGTCTTAGCCAGCGTTAGGGCATAGAGCGCCGTTGCCGTGTACGGTGCGCCAAGCGATTCGCGCACCGCCAAGACAGTATTCACCTCGTCGTAATCGGCGACAAACAGGATCGCACCAACGCTCTTGTCGGTGTTTGTGTTGATTACGCTCGTGATGCGCTGAACAAAGCGTCGTCTCTTCGGCTCGTCCTTGTCCCAGCCGTCGAACTGTCGTCGGCTGCTGACGAAGTCCTTCATATGCAGGTCAGTGATGCCGAACTCGGCCAGAGCGGCCACCCAAGCGTGGTCGAAAGCGATCCAGCGTTCCTCCGTGGCGATGAATCCGGCGACGCTGAGCGAAGGATGCTCCTTCGTGCCGCTAGCATCGAGGTACGTCAGGATCGCCATCCAAGGGTTCCGCTGACCACGCAAGCTACGGCGTTTGACGACGGCCTTCAGATCGGCCGACCGGGCCAGGTAGTAGCGGGGTCATTGTTGGCCAATCTAGCGACGTCTCGGTGTCATCCGGAGCGACTGGCTTCTGCCGCCGCTCGCAACATCCTTTCGCGTGGACGTGCCGGTGAGTCAGTCGAGTTCGATGAGCCGCTCACCGCGTTGCAGTCCGGCGATGACCTCCGGCAGGGCAGCATCGAAGCGTGCGATGACGTCCTTTCGGCTCGTATTGCCGAAACGGACCCAGACGATGGCCGGACCTTCCGGCTCCATCTGTTGCAGGACGACGAAGTCCTCGTCCTTTGTGATGATGACCGCGGGATCAGCGATGGCCCGAGTCCACACCGTGCGGTCGTTCGCGCGCCCGAGGCCGAGATCGAACACGTGTTCCGCTGTGTGACCTTGACCGACGAGCCACCGGGCCAGCCCTGGCGGCAATTGCGCGTCGATCAAGAACCGCATCAGGCGCCCCGGAGGACGGGGTGATCGCTCTGGGTTGCGGCGAATTGCAGGGCCGCGACGATGTCGTCAGGTTCGAGGTAAGGGTAATCCGCCAGGATGGTCTCACGGCTGGCGCCAGACGCCAGAAGGTCCAAGATGTCCTTCACGCGGATCCGCAAGCCGCGGATACACGGCCGGCCGCCGCAGGTGTTTGGATCGACCGTGATGCGATGGAGCTGGTTCATCGGTCCTCGACTCCTATGTCCCAAACCCATTTTAGACCGGGTCGTTCACGCTTCGGTGGGTCCTGAACTGACCATCACTCCTGAATCTACGGCCGCCGCTACTGCACCGTTGCCGAATCCTCGGGTCCCGCCGTTCCGCTGTCTAGGCGGGCCATCGCCTCGCGCTGCGCCGACGGCCCGATGTGGCCATACCGTTTGGCCATGCGAACACTCGTGGCTGGACTCCAGCCCATGACCGTCGCGACGACAGCGAACGCGACGCCACGTTCCAAGAGCCGCGTCACCGTCGTGTGCCGGAGATCGTGAAAGCGGCACGTCACACCGGCGTTCTCGCGGGCTGTTGTCCAGGCCGTCTTCCAACTGCCGATCGGGGTCTCCGGCTTGGTATCGAACACAGCCGGAATTCGGTCATCTGTCGCGACGCCCGCTTTTTCAGAAGGGAAGACATAGTGCGACGGTCGCCGATTCGGAAACTCTCTGGCCCATGCGGTCAGGGCGTTCAACGCACGGTTGTTGAGCGGCACTGCGCGCCCAGCTCCATGTTCCGTCTTGCTCTTGCCCACCGTCACCGCCTTGTTCGCGAAATCGATCTGTCGCCAGGTGAGCAATCTAAGTTCCTCGTATCGCAGCCCCGTGCTCAGCGCCGTCGTCACCGCGGGCAGCAGTGAGCGCGACCGACTTACTGCACACGCGAGCAGCAGCGTGGTCTCTTCCTCTTGCGACAACGCTCGGCCGGCGTCCTCCCGGACGGGCAGCATTCGCACGTCGGGCGACACCTGTGCCCACAAACGGTAACGACGCAAAAGCGCGCGAAGCGTGCCGACTTCGTTGTTGATCGTCTTGTTCGATGCCCCCTCAGTTCGCCGAAACACTTGGTAGTTCGCGATGGCTCCGTCGGTGATGTCGGCCAAGAGAGACTTGCCGAAACAGGTCTTGAGATGTTTGATATCAGTCTTCGCGATGACGTGCGTCTTGGGGGAGCCGAAACTCGAGTTGTCGCACGACGAGATGCAGGCGCGGCATCACGAAATCGCTGAACGGTACGGCCACCAGCCCGAGCAGGTCATCGCGGCGGCGCAGGAGCGGCTCGCTCACGCCCACGAGCAGGAGCAGACCCAGCGCATCACGCCCGCCGGCGCGGTCGCGTACGCCGTCGATCGCAACCTCGAACGCGAGGCCGTCGTCGAGGAGCGCGTCCTCCTTCGGGATGCGCTCAGTCGCGGCATGGGCGACGTGACCCTCGGCGACGCGCGTCACGCGATCGAGGCCCGGCTCGAGACGAGCGAGCTCGTCCGCGTGGGCCACACGCAGGACCGGCCCGGGTACGCCGTGACCTCAGCCGAGATGCTCGAGCTCGAGCAGCAGACGCTGGCGCGCATGCACGTCGGCCAGGGCCGCGCCGAGGCCCTCGGCCCCGCGGACACAGCGGAACGGCTCGCCCGCGATCATGCGCACCTGAGCGACAGCCAGCGGGCCGCCGTCACGCAGGTGCTCGCGAGCCACGACCAGACGCTCGGCCTGGACGGCGTGGCCGGAGCAGGGAAGACGACGACCTTGGCGGCGGTGCGGGACTTGGCCCAGGCCCAGGGGTACGACGTCTCGGGCCTGGCGCCGACCTCGCGGGCAGCGCACCTCCTCGAGGAGGCCGGCATTCCGTCCGTCACCTTGCAACGTCACGTCGCCCACGGCGTGGAGGTGTCTGACGGCCAGAAGCATCTCTACGTCCTCGACGAATCGAGTCTCGCCAGCACGCGGCAAATGCACGCCCTCCTCACGCGGCTCGAGCCCGATGACCGGCTGCTCCTCGTCGGCGACGTGCGTCAGCACCACGCCGTCGAGGCCGGTCGCCCCTTCGAGCAGCTCCAGGCCGCGGGCATGGAGACCGCCCATCTCGAGGAAATCGTCCGGCAGACCGATCCGGCGCTCCGGGCCGTCGTTCAACAGCTCTCGCGCGGCGAGGTCCAGGAAGCGATGCACGGCTTGGACCATCAGGGCCGCATCCACGAAATCACACACCGCGAAGAACGGTTGGCCGCGATCGCCCGCGACTATGTGAGCCACGCCGAGGCCACGCTCGTCGTCTCCCCGGACAATCAATCGCGCCAGGAAATCAACGTCCTGATTCACCGCGAGCGACAGGCCATCGGGCAGGTGCAGGCCCATGACGAGTCAGTCCGTGTCCTCACGCCGCGCCAGGACCTCACGGGCGCCGACCGCCAGTGGGCGGCCCGCTATGAACCGGGCGACGTCCTCCGGTATACCGTCGGCAGCCAGGCGCACGAACTGGCGCCGGGAACATACGCCCGCGTGATCGAGGTGGACGCGGACCACAATCGCCTCATCGTCGCGCGCGAGCACGGCGAAGCCGTGAGCTATGACCCACGCCGCCTCCAGGGCGTCACCATCTACCGCGAAGCCGACCGCGCCCTGGCCGTCGGCGACCGCGTGCAGATCACGGCCCCGGACCGCGAGCGACGGATCGCCAATCGTGAGCTCGGCACGATCGAGGCAATCGCCGAAGGCCAGCACGACCTGCGCGTGCGGCTCGATTCAGGGCGTGCCGTGACGTTCGAGCGGGACCAGGCCGTGCACCTCGACTACGGGTACGCCGTGACCAGCCACAGCAGCCAGGGCCAGACCGCCGGGCGCGTGCTCGTGCACGTCGATGCCGAGCATGCCTCGGAGGTCCTCGTCAATCGGCAGTTCGCGTACGTCGCGCTTTCCCGCGGTCGGTCGGATATTCAGGTTTACACGAATGACCGCAGTCAGTTGCCAGGTGCCCTCAGCCGTGAGCACGAGCACGCCTCCGCTTTCGAGCACTCGATCGGGCCGGCGTTACACGGGCCCGACAGCCCGGCGACGCCGGCCCGGAGGCAGACCGTCGAGCACACGCTTGGCTACAGTAGGTGACCCGACTTGTACGGATAGACCGACATTAACGCCGAGCGCGTGCCTTGGTATGGGAACATTGGGTGAAAGGATGAGGAGAGAATTCTGGCGAGCCCTTATAGAGGTTGGCTTCATCACGTTTCTCTTCTACTCCAACCTCCTCATGGGGGAATTCACGCACTCGGGTGCCGCACGGGGGAGGGGCTTGGCCTGGGCGATCGGAGATGTGTTTAGCGAGGTCAATCTCGCGATTGCCTTGGTCGCTGCCCTTATCGGCTATCTCGTGGTTGAGTTTCTTCGGAAGAGATTGTGATTCTCGAATCTGCTCGCGCCCGCGCCTTCACACCCTGCCCCAAAACGCAGCGGCGACGGCGCACAGAAGGAAGCCGAAGGCGACGGCGTAATTCCAGCGAAGGGGTTCACCCAAGTAGACGCTCGCAAAGACCGCAAAGACGACGAGCGTGATGATCTCTTGGATGATCTTCAGTTGGTAGCCCGTGAACTCTCCGTAGCCAATCCGGTTCGCCGGCACTTGGAAACAGTATTCGCCGAACGCGATGAGCCAACTGATGACGATGGCCCCGACGAGCGGAGTGGATCGGTGCTTCAAGTGCCCATACCACGCGACGGTCATGAAGGTGTTGGAAACGAGGAGCAGCAGCACAGTGAGCATGGCTACTCAAGGTAGCAGATACTCACGTCCTCGCGGCCGAGCCGCCGCATGTGGCTCAGCGGTAACTCATCGATCGACCGACAAAGCCAACCTTCTGATGCAGGGCCGCGCACCGGCTACCTCCTCGCCTGTCGCGCTCAACATGCGCTGCACGGCGGGTACGATTCACACTTCGATATGATGGATACGCGTGGTGGTGGAGTCCACCCTGAACTGCCGCTCTGACTGGACGGCCAATGACTCCTACGGACGATCCGTAGGCGTTGCTGGCGCCCGCGTTCCGGTCGGAGAGGGTAAGCAATGGCGTGGATTCTCGTCGGTCTCGGTGGTGCGCTCGGAAGCATGGCGCGCCATGGTCTGAACCAATTCATTCATCAACGAACACTCTCGAGCACCTTCCCCGTGGGCATTTTCGTGGCAAACGTCCTCGGTTCTGCGGCGATCGGCGGCCTAACGGGCCTCATCGCCTCCGGCCGCTGGCACGCTTCGTACCAAACGCGGACGTTTCTCATCGTGGGTGTGCTTGGGGGATTCACGACGTTCTCGTCGTTCAGCTTCGACACACTCGCCCTGATGCGCCAAGGCCATGTCGCGCAGGCCATTTGGAACGTGACGGGTCAGGTGGCCCTGAGCCTGTTGGCAGTCTCGCTGGGATTTCGGCTCACCGGCGGCTAGCATATGGAGCCCAGCGATCTGAAGGACGCGTCATTCCTCGCCGAGCTGGCAGCCCAGGCGATCCGCCTGACGCTCGGGGGGGGGCGAGAAGAAGATCCAGAACCTCAGCGTTCCCGGCGGGTGACGGCGTCACTCGCTACCAGAACCACCTGAGACCCAGCTGAATCTGCCTCGAGCTGGTCGAGGTGCTCGTGATCTGCCCTGCCGTGGGAGACGATTCGGGAAACGTCGCATTCGGCGCGGCCTCGAGGACGGCGACGATGAGGTTGGGCGTGTTGAAGTTGGCCCGGTTCAAGAGGTTGAAGACCTCCAGGCGGAGCTCCAGCCTCGAGCGGCGGCCGACGGGTAGATCCTTCGCGGCGGAGAAGTCCCAGGTCGCCAACCCCGGCCCCCGGTAACTGTCGCGCCCCACGTTGCCATAGAAGCCGCTGTTGCTCGGCGGGTCGATGAACGCGTTGGGATCGAACCACTGGTTCGGATTCCCCGTCACCACCGGGCCAGTGAACGCAGGATTGAGGAACGGGCGCACGGGATTGCGTGTGTCGCCGTTGTTCGCCGGGTTGTAGCTGAGCTGCGGGGTGAGCGGGAATCCTGATTGCAGGGTCACGATTGAGGTCAGCGTCCAGCGGCTGATGAGGTGATTCAGCAGGCCCGCGCCGCGCCCGAACGGCGGCGCATAGATCACGTTGATTGAAGCGCCATGGCGGACGTCGTACGTCGCCGGCCCCCAGTCCGCCATCGGGTGGCCAGGCATGGAGATGAGCGCGACGGCGTTGTTGGCGGCCGTGGCATTGAGCGAATCCCCGTCGTCCATCGCGCTCGCCAGCGTGTAGACGCCGCGCACCGACAGTCCGGCGCTGAAGCGCCGGTTGAGATCGACTTCGAGCGCGTTGTAGGTGCTGCGGCCCAGGGATTCCCACGTCCATGTGTTGGCGAGCGCGGTGTTCGGCTTCGTGCTCGTGGGATTGAAGAACGTCCCGGCCGGCACCGGCTGTCCCGCCAACGCCGCGAACACCGGCAGGCCGGTGCTCGGATTGAGCGTCGTGGGGAACGTGGCGGGACAGGGGGACGCCGGACAGACCACGGGTGTGGGCGCGTTGGCATCCACGCCGATGATCTCGTGGTAGCCGTGACTGCCAATGTACCCGACGCTGACAGACGTGTTCGATGACAGAGCGTGCTCGACCCGTACCGAGTACGAGACGAGCCTCGGCGTCGAAAGGTCAGGCTGTACGCCCCCTGGTTGCAACAGCGCGAGTGGCGACGTCGGCGGAGGAGCGGCTGGACTGAGCGCGGTGCCGTTCGCGCCGAAAATGTTCTTGAGGCTCGTCGCGCCGATCGTATAGGTCGGGTTCGCGGGCCCATTTTGATCGGCGCGATAACCCAACGCATCCTGCAGGTCGTAGTAGATGCCGGCGCCCCCACGGATGACCGTCTCCTTGTCGAACGGTTTCCAGGCCATCGCGAGCCGCGGCTCGGGCAGGAACTTCGCCCGGTTGATCGAGAAGACCGAGCCGCCGACGTGGGGCAGGCAAATATTCGTGGCGGGCTGCGACGCGCACACCGGGCCTGCGGCGCTCAGGGCGTAATTTGCGGCCAGCCCGTTCGCCTCGTTCCAGCCGGTGCTGAACTCGTCGCGAAAACCAAGATCCAGGGTCAGGTTCGAACGGAGGCGTACGTCATCTTCGACGTAACCCGCGCCAAACAGCGCCCGCCAGTGCATGGGCGTGGGCGTGGGATCGTAGAGGAAGCTCGCCGTCCCGGCCAGAAAGCTCGGCAACCCGGTGAACGTCAATTGTCCGTACTGACTGAGCGCCAGCTCCTCGTTGGATTGGAAGGGCTGGAGCCACACGCCGGTCCGAATGTCATGACGCCCCCGCGTGATGGCCAGGTCGTCAGTGACGGTGACCAGATCGCGATCGATGTGCAGGTTGCTGCCGTTGTTGCTGCCCGCCAGGCCCAACTGGGCTTGTGGATTGGACGCTTGGCTTCCGCCCACTACGACCGCGCCGATGGGAAGACCGACGAGGAGACCTGGCACTCTGGCGGCTGGCGTGCCGGGCGTCGGCTCGCTAGTAAAGAAGTAAGCGGCCCGCGAGAACCCGAACCGCGCGGTGTTGAGGACGGTTGGGGAGAACACGTGGGTGTCCTGCACGCTCGCCACCTGCTCCCGCAAGCTCAGCAAATCGGTGCTGAACGGATCGAGCGGCGTCGCGGTGTTCGAATGGCTGTCGTCGAGGGTGTAGACCGCGCTGGCGTTGTTGCGGGTCGAAAACACATGATCGACTCGCACGGTGCCGAAGTCCTCACGGATCGTCTGCAAGGGGCTGCTGAGCACCTGGGCGACGCCGTCCCCGTTGGGGGTGACGGTGAAATCAGGTGCGCCAGGGGGCGCCACTGGCCAAAGACTCAGCAGGCCCATGGCTTTGACAATGGGCGCGGCATCCAGCCGCGCCTGTGCGTCAGGGACGAAGGCGACCGAGGTCTGCTGCAGGCTCTGGCGGAATCCTTCGTAGTCGGCAAAGACAAAGGTCTTGCCCTTCTGAAGGGGACCTCCGCCAGACCCGCTGAATTGATTCCGCCGGAACGGCGGCGCCGACGGACCGGCATCGAAGTAGTTGCGGGCGTCGAGCGCGCTGTTGCGGAGGAACTCCGAGACCGACCCCAGCCACTGATTCGAGCCCGACTGGGTCACGATGGTGATTTGCCCGCCGGGCTTCTTGCCGTACTCGGCGCCGTAGGTGTCCCGCAGGATATTGAATTCCCTCACCGCGTCGATGCCGATCACCTGCCCGCTGGCGCCGCCGGGCGTCATGGTGTTCTCGGCCGCGCCCGTGAACTCCACGCCATTCAAGAGAAACAGGTTCTGCTGCGGCCGGTTGCCCGACACGGCGAACATGTTGGCCGTCGTGGAATTCGAGATGCCAATCCCGCCGGTCTTCTCCCATGTGAAGTTCACGACACCTGGATTGAGGAGCATCAGGAGGTCGTAGCTGCGACCGTTCAAGGGCAGATTCTTCACCTGGTGTTCGCCGACGAAGCCGGAAAGGTCGGTCGTCGTGAGGCTCACCGGCGACGTGTCCTCGGTGACGGTGATCTCGTCGCGCACCGCGCCGACTTGGAGCGTGAAGTCCAGACCCGTGCGCTGTCCGACCGTGAGATGAAGGCCGGTGCGGACGACTGTCTGGAAGCCATCCTTCGCGACGGTGACCTCGTACGCCCCGACCGGCAACTCGGGCAATTGATACCGGCCCGTCCCATCGGTGGTCGTCTTGCGCACCGCCGCGGTCTCGAGATCTGTGGCGGTCACCGCGGCGCCGGCGACCACGCCGCCCGTGGCGTCCATGACGATGCCGGAAATCGCGGCCAGGACCTGCGCACTGGCAGGCGTGGGGCAGGCCAGGAACAGGAGCACGAGACAGCCAAGGGCACGGAGCGGGTTCATTCGCGCCGGAATACTGTACACTGTTCTTCATCGATATAGTACGAAATAGAGCATATCATCAAGTCGGTTCAAGCCGTTCTTGGGGTCCAGCCAGAGATCGGCGTAAGGTATCGCCATGGCCCGTCTGACGCCCCGCGCGGCCGCCGATCGCCTCGGCATCGGCTACTCCACGCTGAAACAGTGGATCTACCAGGGGCGCGTCCGCACCACCCAGACGGCCGGCGGGCACCATCGCATCGCCGACACGGAAATCGAACGCCTGCTCGCCCGCCGCAGCCCAACGACGCCAAAGACCCGGCCGCTGACACCCGACGCCCAGGTCCCGGGCGTCATCGTGGCCCTGAGCAGCCGCAATCGGCTGCGGGGCTTCATCGAAGAGGTCCGCATCGACGGTGTCTTGGGACAAGTGCGCCTGCGCATCGGCAATCAACTGCTGACGGCGGTGATTACGCGGGATGCGATCGAGGAATTGAAGTTGCGCCGGGGCGACGACGCGCTGGCCATCATCAAGTCCACCGAGGTCATGATCGGCCGGGAAGCAGCCCCAGCCGCGAGGGCAACGCCACGCCGACGCCGACGCTGAATGAGCATCGCGTGATGCCAGCCGCGCTCGTCGGTGTCCACGAGGATGCTTAGCCGCGACACCCCCTTGCATCGCACGCCATTGAATCGTGCCTTGGATCGCGTCGCCGTCGGCACGCCATTGGAGCGAAAGCCGTGAGCCTCACGCCGCCGAAGCGGCCAGGTGTCGGACCCCTCGCTCGACTGGCGTTGCATGTGATCCCGCGCCATTCGCGACTCTGGCTGCCGCGATTTGTTCGAAGAATCGAACACGGTGTGCCCAGCGTGGCGCGACGCATGGACGGCGTGGCAAATCGTTTGGGTGGGCGTGCGGTTCTGGCTGTGCGGACCCGTCGTCACTGACGCTGATTCCGAGCGCCGTACCGGATGGCGGTTCTTTGCACTCGAAGGGTGGATGCGCGAATTCAGGGTTGGCCTCCGAGTGCTCCAAAAGGACCGCGGATTCACGGCGACCGCAACGGACCAAGGCGGAGCAAGGACCGGCGCGAAGGTTTCTGCCCAGGCTCGGCGGGCGCCCCCTCGTGGTGTCGATTGTCACCGTGGAAGAGGTGCTCGAAGGGGCAGTGGAGGAGGATCGGGCCTTCGCGGCCCTCCAACGATTCGCCATTCAGGGTCTGTATCTGGCCCAGGCGCGGCGGTGCGCCCTCCTGCAGCGTCGCGCGGCTGGCCGGATGGGCGAAAACGACGCGTGGCTGGTCGCCACGGCCGAATCCCTTGGAGCCGATATCGTGGCGGCCGATCGAAAGGCGTTCGATCGCCTCGGCCCTGCGTACCTTCGCTTTCGCTCAAGCCCCCGCCCAACTCGCGGTTGACAGCCCTCCACCGCGGCGCTACGGTGGGCTGTCATGCCACGCGCGCGTCGCACGCTCGGACTCGTCGCGGCCACGTGGCTGTTCGGCCAGACCGCGACGCTGGCGCTCGTGCCAACCCTGCTCGGGATCGGGGCGATGGAAGCCAGCGTCGCCGAATGCACGTGCACGCATGGGGCCAATGCGATCTGTCCGATGCATCACAAGTCCTCGCCGGATGCGAAGGTCTGTGCGCTGCAAGGGATGACCACGAGCAGGCTGGCCTTGGTGAACGCCCTGTTCGGCGTCGCTGGACTCGTGCCGGCTCCCACGCAAGCCACGCACCAGGAACCGGCGCGAACCACCGCGCGTCTGTACCGTTCGAACGCAACCTCTCGTCGCATCTCACCCGATTCACCCCCGCCTCGCAGCTAGATCCGTTCTCCGTCGAGCGACCGTTGTCGTTCCCTGAGGACCATCGTCCCCAGGGTTGGAGAAGGGAGTCGATGTGCGAACGCTGAGGGTTTCGCTTGTAGCTGCGCTCATGATGGTTCTGGTCGCCACGCCCGCCGTGGCGCAGATCTTCTCGACCGTGAAGGGCGTGGTGCACGACTCTCAACATCGCCCGGTCGCCGGCGCCGTCGTCACCGTGAAGGCCCGGCAGGCCGACTGGACGCAAACGACGAAGACGGATACGGACGGGTCGTTTCAGTTCACCGCCGTGGCCGTTGGCGACTATGTCGTGACGGTCACCCTCGACGGCTTCAACACCGCGGAGCAACCGATCACCGTGGCGGCGAGCACCGTGCCCGTCCTGCACATTCAGCTCGAGCTGGCGGGCGTCCATGAGGTGGTGACCGTCGCCGGAAGCACCTCGGATGTCCATTCGGAGACGGTGACGCCGACGACGCTCGTCGACCGGCAGGACATTCAGAACACGCCTGGTGCGGACCGATCGAACAGCCTGGAGGCCATTACCGCCTTCGTCCCGGGCGCCTACGTGACGCACGACCAGTTGCACGTCCGCGGCGGACATCAGGTGAGCTGGTTGATCGACGGCGTGCCGGTCCCCAACACCAACATCGCCAGCAATGTCGGACCCCAGTTC
>Ga0209580_10000870_pt1 | contig 14725 bp, 10 predicted proteins | sample Coa_R1_5_FD_187153 | JGI IMG/M metagenome (GOLD analysis project Ga0209580, IMG submission 187153) | Surface soil microbial communities from Centralia Pennsylvania, which are recovering from an underground coalmine fire - Coalmine... | ecosystem: Environmental > Terrestrial > Soil >... | reverse complement strand
CCTACTATTATGTGGTATCAGCGGTGAACACGGCGGGGGAGAGCGCCAACTCCAGCCAGGTGAGTGCGACCCCGCAAGCCGTACCCGCGGCGCCGACGAACCTGACAGCGACAGCGGGGAACAAGCAAGTGGCCTTGAGTTGGAGTGCGTCGAGTGGGGCGACCAGTTACAACGTGAAGCGTTCGACGACGAGCGGGGGCCCGTATACGACCATTGCCAGTCCAACTACGACCAGCTACACGGACACCAGCGTGACAAACGGGACGACGTACTACTACGTGGTATCAGCAGTGAACACGGCGGGGGAGAGTGCCAACTCCAGCGAGGTAAGTGCGACCCCACAGGTAGCAGTACCGGCGGCGCCGACGAATCTGGTAGCGACGGCGGGTAACGGGCAGGTGGCCTTGAGTTGGAGCGCCTCGAGTGGAGCGACCAGTTACAACGTGAAGCGTTCGACGACGAGCGGGGGACCGTACACGACGATCGTCAGTCCGACCACGACCAGCTACACGGACACAAGCGTGACAAACGGCTCGACCTACTACTACGTGGTGTCAGCGGTGAACACGGCGGGGGAGAGTGCCAATTCCAGTCAAGTGAGTGCGACCCCGCAGATAGCGGTGCCAGCAGCGCCGACGAACCTGACGGCGACGTCCGCGAGCGGGCAGGTGGCCTTGAGTTGGAGTGCCTCGAGCGGGGCAACCAGTTACAACGTGAAGCGTTCGACCACGAGCGGGGGCCCGTACACGACCATTGCCAGTCCAACTACGACCAGCTACACGGACACGGGGATGACAAACGGGACGACGTACTACTACGTGGTATCAGCAGTGAACACGGCGGGGGAGAGCGCCAATTCCAGCCAGGTGAGTGCGACCCCGCAAGCCGTACCCGCGGCGCCGACGAATCTGACAGCGACAGCGGGGAACAAGCAGGTGGCCTTGAGTTGGAGTGCCTCGAGTGGAGCGACCAGTTACAACGTGAAGCGCTCGACGACGAGCGGGGGCCCGTATACGACTATTGCCAGTCCAAGCACGACCAGCTACACGAACAGCGGGCTGACGAACGGGACAACGTACTACTATGTAGTGGAGGCGGTGAACACGTCGGGTACGAGCGCCAATTCCACCCAGGTGAGTGCCACACCGCGCCACAAGTAGCAGTGCCGGTGGCGCCGAGGAACTGACGCCGACAGCGCGCAGTTGGTATGCCTCGATCTTTCCGCGGTGCGCCAGTCACGAGGTCTTGGCCCTGCTCATCTACCTCGAACTGCCGGACGAGCAGCAGCATATGGTGGTGGTGACAACCGCAGAATTTTACAAGAACCAATCGGCAGCACCGTCGCCGCAATCCGCTGTTGTTCTACGGTAACCCTGATTCTGGTTAGGTCGGACGCTGCGGCATCTCGGGTGATCTGAAGTTCGTTCCAGGAGCATTCCGCCCGGGGAAACATTATTTGTTGTAAAATCGTCGCTGAGCGCGATCTCGAGCCGCCGGCGAAACTGGAGAAAGCAATGAAAATTACTATCATGTTAGCTCTGTACGGTGGGCCAGATCAGCTTATGCCGATTACGTCCGGACTCACCGCCATTTTTGCCTTCCTTCTGATCTTCTGGAACAAGGTTTTGGTGGCGGCAGGGAAATTTTTAAACCTGTTCCGCGCCTCGCCAGAATCTACTCCGACGCCCGCTAATGAGCCCTCGGACTCTCCAAAGCTGGAGCATCCGGAGGGATCTGAACCAGAAGTCAGGTAGCTCCTGTCGCTGTTTCCGAAGCCTCTTGGCCTTCTGCCCAGCCGCTTACAGGAACACGGATAAACGCTATGGCCGCGTTGTCTAGCGACGCAGCAGTGGCGAAATATGGCCCTAAGCTGTGAACTGAGGTTGTCGATGAACCGGTTTGCGCAGAGGGGGATTTGGCATCAATTATCGCGAGAATGGAGAGTTGGGATACACGTTGAATAGGAAGGTCATCGTTCTGGGTCTCGACGGGCTGGAGCCCACGATTGTCGAATCGATGCTCGGGCGCGGCGAACTTCCTAATCTTGCTCGTCTCCGCGAGAATGGCAGTTACACCCGGCTCAAGACCACCTACCCCGCACAGACCCCAGTCGCGTGGTCTTCTTTTGCAACGGGAACTAATCCCGGTGGCCATGGAATCTATGATTTCATCCGAAGGGATCCGGCGACGTATCAACCGGATTTGGCACTAAGCCAGTTTGAGCGGCCGAAAAGCATGCTCGCGTTGCCTCGAGTAGTGAGCCGGCGCAAGGGCGTGCCGATCTGGCGTTTGCTTACGGAGGCAGGCGTTGCGAGCACGGTTCTGCGTTGTCCTTGCACCTTCCCTCCTGATACTGATTGCGGCAGGATGCTCGCAGGAGTGGGTGTCCCAGACTTGCGCGGGGGCCAGGGCACCGGAACTTTTTATACTCAGGATCAAACGCAATCCGCAAAGGAAAATGAGCAAATCGTTCATCTGGAGTCAGGCGCCAAGCTTAAATCCCACCTCATGGGTCCGCGTAACACCCGGGTAAGCCCACCCACTGATGTTACGGCTGAGATACGTGTCCGCATCGATCGGGCAAGCGATTCGCTTGCAATAGAAACCGGCGGGGCGCCTGCCAGCCTCTCGACACGGGTGAAGGCTTGGAGCCCGTGGGTCCGCGTCAAATTCAAATTGTCAATGCTACAGTCCGCTAGCGGGTTGGTCCGCTTTTACGTTAGACAGATCTCGCCGCACGTGGAATTCTACGCGTCTCCCATCAACTTCGATCCTGCGGTGCCGCTGTTTCCGATCTCCGCCCCGGCCAGCTATGCGCGCGAGCTTTCCGATCAGATTGGTTTGTTCTCCACGCTGGGAATGGCTGAGGACCACAATGGCCACAACAACGGACGTTTTGACGCGGAGGACTACAAAGCGCAGTGCGATCTGGTATTCGAAGAACGCGAGAAGATGATGTTCTTTGAACTGGACCGATTTCGCGAAGGGTTCTTTTTTACTTTGTTCGACACGCCTGATCGTTTTCAGCACATGTTCTGGCGCTTTAGCGATCCTGAGCATCCGCTTTACAGCCACGAGTTGGCAAGGAAGTTCGGACACCAAATCGAGGAACTCTACCAGCGTTGCGATTGCCTGCTGGGACGCGTGCTGGAGAAGGTGGACGAGAACACGCTGTTAATCGTTCTCTCCGATCACGGATTTAATTCCTTCCGCCGCGCCTTCGATACCAACACCTGGCTATGGGAAAACAAGCTGCTCGCCCTCAAGAATGGCAAGAAGCCGGCCGAGGAGGTGGACGGTCCAAACGAGGTGGATTGGTCGAATACGTACGCTTACGCTGTGGGTTTAGGGGGAATCTATCTGAACCTGCGCGGGCGGGAAGGCTCGGGCATTGTCGCCGAAGGAACTGAAGCTGACCGCGTGCGCGCCGCAATCGAAGGTGGATTGAGGGGCATTGTGGACCCGCAAAAGCAGTGCCCTGCCGTGGGCAGCGTATCCCGGCGCGAGCAGATTTACTCCGGCCCTTACGTGGGCGATGCACCTGATCTTCTGGTGAACTTTATGCCCGGCTATCGCGTGTCATGGCAATCCGCTCTGGGCGGCTTTGCGCAAGATCTTATCCGGGACAACGACCGCTTCTGGAGTGGCGACCACATTATCGATCCGGAAACGGTTCCCGGCATTCTTTTTATGAACCGGCCGGCGCAGACCAATCACGCCAGCATCGTGGATTTGGCGCCCACCGTTCTTAACTACCTGGGTGTGGCGACGCACGAAGCAATGGAAGGGAAGGCTCTGCTCTGAAAGGTGAGGCAATGAAGATTTGTGTTCTCGGTTTAGACTGCGCTGCGCCGGAAGTGATCTTTGGCGACGAGCGTCTTGTGAACATCCGTCGGTTGATGGATCTAGGAGTCTATGGTCGGCTGGAGAGTGTAGTACCGCCGATCACGGTTCCCGCGTGGATGTGCCTTTCTACCAGCCAAGATCCGGGCTCACTCGGAGTGTACGGCTTCCGCAATCGCACGGACCATTCTTATGAAAAGCTCGGCTTCGCAAATTCAGCCTCGATCAAGGCACTCGCGATCTGGGACCAGTTGGCTAGGGAAGGCAAGAAATCTATCGTAGTGGGCGTTCCGCCTAACTATCCTCCGCGCAAGGTCAACGGAATCAGCATTGGCTGCTTTCTGACTCCCGACACGGTGAAGGACGAATTCACCTATCCTGCAAACCTCAAACTGAAGATCAACGAGTTGGTCGGCAACTATCCCGTGGACGTGAAAAACTTCCGCACCGACCGGAAGGACTGGCTGCGCGACGAGATTTTCGCGATGAGCCGTAAGCAGTGGAAAGTGGTGCATTGGCTGCTGAAAGAGCAGGAGTGGGATTATTTTCACTTTGTGGATATCGGCTTGGATCGCGTCCACCATGGGTTCTGGAATTATTTCGACAAAAAACATGTGCAGTACGCACCGGGAAATCCTTACGAGGAGGTCATTCCCGACTACTATCTTTGGCTCGATGAGCAGATCGGTAAGGTTTTGGAAGTGCTAGATCGGGACACTGTGCTGCTAGTGGTTTCTGACCACGGTGCGCAACGTCTCGATGGCGGCTTTGCCGTAAATCAATGGCTGATCGAGGAAGGGTTACTCGTCCTTGACGAACCTCCCCAGGGGATTGCGGAGTTCAATAAGCTAAAAGTTAATTGGAGCAAAACCCGTGTGTGGAGCGAAGGCGGTTACTATGCCCGGGTATTTTTCAACGTCCAGGGGCGCGAGCCCCAAGGGGTCATTCCGGCTGCCGAATACGAAGCGTTTCGCGATGAGATGAAAGCGAAATTCGAAGCATTGAGAGACGACAAGGGCCAACCATTGAATTCGCTGGTATTCAAGCCCAATGAACTGTACCAAAACGTGCGCAATGTTGCACCTGATCTGATCGTCCATTTTGGCGGGCTTTTTTGGCGCTCGATCGGCACGGTAGGTCATCCAGCGCTCCACGTCCAGGAGAACGACACCGGGCCCGACGCCTGCAATCATGCCCAGTTCGGCATGTTCTTGCTCTTTTCTCCCAATTGTCCATTGGCTGGCGAATATGGGGGAGCGCGCCTGCTCGACATCGCGCCCACTCTACTCGATTTGGCCGGTTACGAAATTCCTGAAACTATGCAGGGCCGTTCCCTGGTGGCAGGAATGGAGAAGCGCCATCCCAGCGACGAGGATTCGGAAGGTGAGAAAATCATCCACGACCGCCTGGCTGGGTTAGGATACGTGTGAGAAGGGCGTACCCTCCTCAGTTTATACGAGATTTTGGACAAATATACTGCTACAGTCGAACACTAAGTCAGTAACAAATCTATTTCATTCTGCTCCCACGTGGACCTTCTTGAAGATATCCGATAGTCCTAGCCGCCCTCTTCTGGCACGTGCTGTATCTGCAGGTTTGGTTGCTACGTGCTTGTTGCTTCTTCTAGTCGTGTACGCCCGGGACATCGGAGTGGGCGAGTTCTTTTTCAACAGCGACGAGGAAGATCACGCAGTGACAGGCCTTTACTTCAAAGATTTATACAGGGCAATGCCTCTGCGGGATGCAATTCGATTCACCTACGACTATTACGCCCACTATCCCGCGTTGGGAATCGCTCACTGGCCGCCGCTGTTTTATGCTGTTGAAGGCGCTGTTTTCTTAATTGGCAGTCCGTCGGTCGTGTCGGCGCGGGTCACCACTCTGCTTTTTATGGCTGTTGCACTAGTTTTTTTCTTTGCTCTCGTTAATTATCTGAGTAACCGATTTACAGCGATGTTGGGCATGGTTTTTCTGGCATTCATGCCGACTATGCTCTTATTCGGGAAACTCGTGATGCTCGAGATTCCTTGTCTGGCATTATGCATAGCCTGTGCTTATTACCTAGTGCGTTATGTTCGTGAAAATCGAAACCGCGACGCATATTTTTGTGCATTATCAATGGCTCTTGCTCTTTTGACAAAGCAAAATGCCGTTTTTCTACCGGTATTCGCATTGTTTTACCTATCGGCGCAGAGCAACTGGCACCGACTCGTCCAATCGCCTTGGGTCGTCGGCAAATCTGCATGCATAGTCGCCTTTATTGCTGGTCCCTACTATGTATTGATGGCTTTGCTTCAGTGGAGAACGATCGCGACGGATCTCGGCGAACGGCAGATGTCTACGTTCAGGGGCGCGCTTGCATACATGGGCGTTGTCCCGTCGCAAGAGAGTTGGCTGCTGCTTGGATGTTCCGTAGCGGGATTGGTCTTGCTCCTCGTTCGTAGGCGACGGGAGGTAGTCTCATTTTCAATCAGTTGGATCGCCGCTTGTTTGCTCGTGATGGCACTTATCGGGCACAAAGAGAGCAGATACGTTATGTATTGGTTGCCGGGGTTCGCCTTAATGGCTGCAAAACCGTTCGGCATGGAGGTGTCTCGCAGATTGCGACCCGTGCAAATGGTTGCCGCTTCCCTGGTGCTCGTAGCAGTGTCAGCGAAGGCAATTGCGTTCGAACGACCGTATATCTCCGGATACCAAGAGACTATCAAGCAACTTATACAGCGCACCAATCATGGGATTGTACTGGTCGATGACCTAAACGGATATGGAACATTGATATTTTTCGGCAATGTCATGGATCCACAGCGGAAACTGTACTTTGATAGGAAGGTTTTGTATGCGGTACGTTGGAAAAAAGAGGGCGGTTACACAAATCTGGTCAGCCGGCCGGACGATGTAGACAGGATTGTAAATGACTACGGAATTTGCTATATGGTCGTGGCGGAAAATGCTCACTTGGAATACGAGGGACAAAAGGTATTGCGGGACTACCTTCATCTCGGACGTTTCAAGCCCGTGTCACGTGTCGAGATAAGAACCAACCTTCCTGAATGGAAGAACCGTGTTGTCGTAATTTATGAGAATCAATCGCCGACGATTGCAACTTCCAAGTTCCTCGATATTAAGATGTTGAACTTGGGGCGTAATATCGTTGTGCCCATGCCGGGCCCGAACTGAGGCACACAGCAATATGCTGTCGCTCATATACAAGAAAGTAAAAATGGTCGAGAATTAGCCATAAGGCTGTCAGTAACACACGACCGCTTACCTGGCTCGGGGATACCTCTGACAGAATGCCATTTCTAGGTTGCGCTGAGAGTGTAGATGTCACTATAAGCGTCACTGCACATGCAGCCGTAGAACTACGACTTTGGCGCTGTTGCTATCGCTTCATGGTTACCGACACAAATACTGCAGAGTTCAAGCTTTTTAATTTGCGCAGTCAGTTCACAGCTCCGCGCCAAAAAATCCAGCAATTCTAGGCTTAAGGGGTTCACAAATTATGACCGTTTCTTCTGTGTTGCCCTCGACGCTTTCCCGCCTCAAAAGCAGGGTTGAGACTCGTCAGGCACGAGTTGGTGTAATTGGCCTTGGCTATGTCGGCCTGCCTCTTTCCCTCTTACTTGTTGGGCAGAACTTCCCCGTGACTGGATTTGACATTGACGAGCGCAAAGTGGATGCGCTCCAACAAGGGCGGTCGTATATCTACCGGATTCCTGGGGAAGAGATCCAGGAAGCGCGTGCGAAAAGGTTTTCCGCAACTTCGGATTTTTCGAATCTGGTGGACATGGACGTAATCATCATTTGCGTTCCCACTCCACTCAACGAACATCACGAGCCAGATCTGAGCTACATCATCAGTACAGCCCACGCCATCGCCCCGCATCTACGCGAGGGTCAGTTGGTGGTTCTGGAAAGCACAACCTATCCTGGCACCACGCAGGAGGTACTAGTGCCCATACTTGAGCAACAAAACCGACACGGCTTGCGGGCAGCCTGTAACGGAGACGCGGCTCAGGCAGAAGAAGAATTCTATGTTGCTTTTTCACCCGAACGCGAAGACCCCGGCAACGCTGCGGTGCCTAGAAAGGATATTCCGAAGGTGGTAGGGGGGCTGGATGCGCAAGCCGCAGAACTCACTACCGCACTTTACGGATCCATCTTCCACCGTACAGTACCGGTCTCCTCGCCGGCAGCAGCGGAGATGACCAAGCTGCTGGAGAATATCTATCGTTGCGTCAACATCGCTCTCGTCAATGAATTGAAACTTTTGTGCTTGCGCATGGGGCTTGATATCTGGGAGGTCATCGAGGCCGCGTCTACCAAGCCATTTGGATTCCAACCGTTCTATCCCGGCCCGGGTCTCGGCGGCCACTGCATCCCCGTGGATCCCTTCTATCTCTCGTGGAAAGCCAAGGAATGTGATTTCCGAACCCGTTTTATTGAGTTGGCGGGCGAGATCAATATCGGAATGCCCTACCATGTTTTGAACTCTGTAGCCTCGGCTCTCAACCGCTGCAGGAAGGCCTTGAATGGCGCTAAGGTATTAGTCCTGGGCGTAGCCTATAAGAAGGACGTCGACGACCTGCGGGAATCGCCGGCGCTAACCATAATCGAGCTATTGCAAAAAGAAGGTGCCCAGGTCCGCTACAATGACCCCTATATTTCGTTTATTGGAAAAGGCCGCAAGTACGACCTGCAAATGAAGAGCACGCCGCTTGAAACGCTTGACCAGTACGATTGCGTGCTGATCGTTACCGACCATACCAGCTACGACTATCCGAAGATTGTCCGGGAGTCGCAACTGGTCGTGGATACGCGGAATGCGACGCGGGGCATTTCAAGCTCGAAGATCGTGCGCTGCTGAACCCGACATGAGCGCCTGCTCGACATCGCGCCCACTCTACTCGATTTAGCCGGTTACGAAATTCCTGAAACTATGCAGGGCCGTTCCCTGGTGGCAGGAATGGAGAAGCGCCGTCACAGCGATGACGATTCGGAAGGTGAGAGAATCATTCACGACCGCCTGGCCGGCTTGGGATATGTCTGAGAATATTCCGGAAGTCTCCTCTAATATAATCTGGCTCAGAGAGGAACGGCGTCGGATCCTACATCCCGCGTTCTCACGACAACAACTCAGGAAGACGGCAACTTTATGAACCCAGCCCAAGACAGACTTGATGTCTTGATTTTGGCGGCGTTCCTGGCTCTCACATTCGCAGCCATAACGCTTGCGTATCAAAAACGTCGTCTTCTGAAAGATTGGACTGACGCGGTGGGCCAGTTCTTCTCCGGGCAACCTATACGCGGCCACGAAAATATCAACTGGCGGCTATTCTGGGTTAGTTTTGTGGCTCTTTACGTTGAGATCATGATGATCCGCTGGATTGGCACCGAAGTGCGAGTGTTCGCTTACTTTCAAAACCTCGCTCTCATTGCTTGTTTTCTAGGCTTCGGGTTAGGGTGCTACTGGTCCGATCGTCACAAGAGCCTGATCTTCACCCTGCTGGCAATCGTGAGCTTAGCGATCCTGGCGGAGGCGCCAGTCAAGCAGTGGCAGGGATTCCTGGGCGCTCTCTCATCGCGATTGTCGCTTTCCCCCGACGCCGCCATGTGGGGCTACGTGCAGGATACCAAGGGCGTCACCGCCTGGGTTCTGCTTTTTGCTGCGTCCGTAGTCGGAGTTGCGACCCTGCTGCTGTTGCTGGTCGTTCTCATGATTCCCTTGGGGCAGTGGGTCGGATTTTACTTAGACCGCGCGTCGAATCCAATTCACGCGTATTCCGCCAACCTTCTAGGCAGCATAGCCGGAATCTGGGTTTTCGCTGGCATGGCGTTTCTGTGGTTGCGCCCCAGTTACTGGTTCGCCTTGGCAATCGCGTTCTTGGCTCTGACCTCACCCTTTTCGCGACGGGTTGCGCTAGCATCGCTCGTTGCCGGTGTCGGTGTTGTCGCACTTTGTCAATATTCCAATCCCGCAGGCTCGATCACATTTTGGTCGCCTTATCAGAAGCTTGAGTTGGTCTCGATAGGAGATGATCAGTACCATATTCGCGTTAACAATACCGGATACATGGGCATTGCGAACATGACGCCGGCATTTCTCAGCCGGCACCCCGTTATCGCGGCGAGCTATCGAGAGGCCAGTTCCTATGATTCGCCGTTCCGCTTTGCGCAAAGCAAAGATCGAGTGCTGATTGTAGGCGCAGGCGCCGGAAATGATGCAGCCGCGGCGTTGCGCAATGGAGCCAAAGAGGTCGACGCCGTGGAAATTGATCCGGTGATTCTTTCGCTCGGTCGGCGTCTGCACCCGGATAGACCTTACAGTTCGCCCAACGTGCACCAGGTCCTGAACGACGCTCGGGCCTTTCTGCGCCAGAATAAGGAAAAGTACGACGTTATACTGTTCGCGCTTCTCGATTCACACACTCAGTTTTCCGATTACAGCAACATGCGGATCGATAACTATGTGTACACAGAAGAAGCGTTCCAGCAGGCTCGCACTTTGCTGAAACCGGACGGGATCATAGTGGTCAAATTCGAGGTGCGCAACCCGTGGACCTGGATGGGCCAGCGCTTCAACGTGATGCTGAGCCGCGTCTTCGGTCGGCCGCCAATTGTTTATCACGCGGGCACGCTAAGCGCGGCCCTTACCTCTGCAACCGTATTTATTGAATCCAATAGCACCAGCCTATGGAGCCGCGCTGCATCGCCGGAACTGGCGGCAATCGTGGCAAAAAATCCTCCTGAGTTTTCTCTCGGTACGGAGGACGCTCCGCCGCCGGCTACCGATGATTGGCCTTATATCTATCACCGCGGCCATTCCATCCCGCGCACTTATTTGACGATTTCTCTGATTCTACTGGCGATTGCTCTGCTGCTGGTGCGCGGAACCTTTGAACCGCGAAAGCTATCAACCTGGCACTTTTTTCTTTTGGGAGCCGGGTTTCTGCTGTTGGAAACCCAGCTGATCAGCCGGCTTGCTCTGTACTTTGGCACCACTTGGCTGGTTAACTGTGTGGCGCTCACTGCCATTCTGGTGGTGCTGGTTTTGGCCAATTTCTATGTTTCCTGGACCAGACCAAAGCGCCTGGAACCGTACTTTGTGCTGCTCGTGCTGTTCCTGGTGGCAAACTATTTCTTTCCTTGGCAGTCGCTACCTTATGCTGCAAGAACGGTTGGCGTGCTACTCAGTATTGCGTATTCGATTCCGGTTTTTTTTGCTGGCATTATCTTCACAGAGTCTTTCCGTCGCTACTCAAGTAAGTCCGGTGCTCTGGGAGCCAATATTGTGGGAGCGGTTGCGGGCGGCTTAGCTCAGAATGTTTCGTTCATAATCGGCATGAAAGCGCTGCTAATCGTAGCTGCAATCTTATATACGTTGGCGGCGCTATGCACCATGAAGGAACGCAGCGAGGTGCCTGCCGTGCTCATGAAACCAGTCGCTACGTAGATCGTAGAAAACCCACAAGTCAGTACTGAAGAACTCGCCCCCGACCAGATTCCGGAGATTCAACTGGAAATCCCAGGTGGGGACAAACGTTCAACTCTCATGCCTGACAGCCCTCCCGTATTCGTTGTTTCGCGCGAACCGGCGATAGAATGTAGGAGCGTTTCGGAGCCGCATGAACAAGAGGTGCGTCTTACCTTGGGGCGATACGGCTGGGCCCTTGCTTGCGCAGCAATCTTGCTCGTCGCGTCGGTGCTGCGGTTCTACAAACTTGAATTGAAACCGCTGCACAACGATGAAGGGGTCAACGCCTTTTTCTTTCTCCGCTTGTTCCGGGAAAGTTTCTATCGTTACGATCCAGCCAATTATCACGGTCCGACGTTGTATTACTTTGCGCTGATTGCTTCCAGTATCAGCGCTCTGTTTCTCGGAGAAGGTGGCGTAAACACCTTGGTGTTGCGCTCGGTGCCGGCGCTGTTCGGCTTGGCCACGATTTGGCTGATTTTCTCCTTCCGCAAATATCTAGGAACCGCGGCGACATTGGTGGGTGCTGCGCTACTTGCCGTTTCGCCGGGTGCGGTCTATTTTTCCCGTGACTTCATCCACGAAGCGATTTTTGTGTTTTTGACTGTCGCGCTGGTGATAGCTGGGCTGCGCTTTTATGAGAGTGCCACCTGGGCCTCCGCCCTGATGTTTTCAATACTCGCAGCAATGCTATTTGCCACCAAAGAAACCGCTGTAATATCGATTGGAGTTCTTGTTCTCGCTTTAGCGGCAGCGGTATTCTGGTGTTCGCGCACAATTTTAGCAAGCAAGAGTGCCTCCGCCGAGTTCATTAGCCAGTTTCTCGACCGTATGGGGGGGCGGGCACGTGCTACTCGTTTGCTACTCGCTTGCACTGCAATGTTTCTGGCCTTATCGGTTATTTTTTACTCTTCCTTCTTGGACAACTCTCGTGCCGGATTGCGTGACGCTGTGACTTCATTGAAGCTTTGGACTAATACCGGCACGACTGCACACAAACACGGTATCTTCACTTATTTCATTTGGTTGGGAAAAGAGGAGTGGCCGTTGTTGGTGCTTGGCGCTGCCGGTACCCTCATCGCAGCGCCGCGGCGAAAACAGTTTCCCCTGTTCGCGGGTCTGTGGGCATTTGGCTTGATCGTAGCGTACTCCCTCATCCCTTACAAAACTCCTTGGCTCACGCTGAATTTTCTTGTCCCTCTTGCGCTTGCCAGCGGTTATGCTGCGCGCGAGACGTACGCTCTCCTGCATTCTCGGAGCCAGGCTGCATCGCGCGCTTGGGCCATAGTGTTGGCTGCAGCCATGGGAGTTTCTCTCTTCAACACGTTGCAGCTCAATTTCTACCGTTACGACGATGACCACAACCCCTATGTGTATGCGCAGACCCGCCGGGGATTTCTCGACCTGGTGGCGAAAGTAAACGCCATTGCCATGGCAAGAGGCACAGGTTTACAAACTTCAATTGCTATTATGTCGCCTGACTATTGGCCCCTGCCCTGGTATCTCCGGGATTACCCGCGAGCCGGGTACTACAGCCGCATCACGCAAAATCGAACCGATATCGTGATCGCTTCGACACCGCAAGCAGTGCTGCTCAAGGGTCTTCTGGGTGCTGATTACGAGCAGGTCGGAGACTATCCTTTGCGGCCGGGGGTGAATTTAGTTGCCTTTGCGCGCAAGACAGCCCAGTCCAAAAAGTAGAGATGCAGCCAGCAGGTCAGAGGACTGGAATTTCGTCACTGTTTTAATGTCACGTACCGAACTAATAATTCCCAGTCCCAACTTTCTTGCTTTGCTCTCCCACAACCCAAATAGAAGATGGAGAAATGCCATGATGCGAACTAAGCTTTTGTCTCATGCGTTAGTGGTATTGGTGATCGCGGCCGTGTGCGCCGATGCTGCCCCTGCCGCGGCCAGCGATGTTACGGGCACTTGGTCAGGTAGCTTCCAATCTGACCATTCAAACATGGAGCCGTTCACGATGACCGTCGTTATCACTACCGATTCGAGTGGCCATCTGGTGGGCGTTTCTGACCTTGTCTCTGAATGTGTTCGTGGCATTAAGCTGCAGGTCACGGTCAACGGTGCAAATGTCGTACTAGCCGGATCCGACCCGGAGGGAGACAGCATGACTTTGCGTGGCACTGTGGATACGAGCGGCACACTGCTCAACTTGCGCTATATCGTCAACGGCAGCGCCAGCGGTAAATGCGAAACCGATCAGGGATCAGGGACATTGGGGAAGCGCTAGTGGCCACTGGATGTCCGGAAGGCCCATATTTGGCTGCGGCACAGGACGTCTTCGCTGGTACCGCAGATAGCGTAAAAATCGCGCATCGAAATAAAGGCAGTTCCTGTCTGTCACATTTTCCATATATGGAAACCAGCTCTGCTATTTTTCTTTAGCAGCATATATTTCGATTGTTCGAGCGCAAGGATTTGCACATTAATTACAATTCAAGAAGAATTTGAGAAATTCTTTGTGAATGTTGTTGACAACCTTCGGGTTCGCGGTAAGAATTGCGTGCGTCTTTGAAATGCGGCAACAGGCAAGGTATTTGGCCGATTCTCCCAGTCCAGACGTATTCCAAAGGCAGTACAACAATCAACACTGAAACTCCCCCAGAGCCGAAGCTCAGTTTCGTCTGACAGTCTCGGCTAAGGTGGAGTTGATCAGCACCAAGAAGCGAAAATACAGGAGGTGGCAAATGAATCGAACAAAAATCGTTACGCTCTTGCTGGCCGTGCTGGTGTTAGTTGCCGTTGGCCATCATCAGCTAGCACAGATGTCCAGGCAAGCGTTAAATACAGAGCTTGTGCCTGCAGCCGATGCGGCGACGCTAAGCAACGGGAGCTCGCAGACGTGTAGCGGAGCCGGCACTTGGCACTTCGTCAACCCCCAAAACGGCGGCGACTGTGAGCCGCTGACGGTTGTCTTCAGTTGCGGCGGCACTCTGGTCGATGAAACCGCAACCGTAGGCATATGTAACTCCCATCTAACCAATTACAGCACAATATCGACGAGCGGTAACTGCTCGCTTGTGTCCGCATTTAACACTGCGCCAGGGAAGGTCGTCCTGTCGGACTTCTCCTGCGTGGCAGCGACACCAACACCAACACCATCGCCGTCGCCCTCACCATCACCGACAGGAGCTCCGTAATAGGCGGTGGAGACTGCCTCTCTGCTGAGGCCGGGAATTGGAACTGCCTTAACACGATTGGCTATCCTCTCAGTTGCCGGGGTGTCTGGCCCCGGCATTTTTTTGCAGAACATCCAGAACATAAGATATTGGCTCGGGGCTGTTTGCTAGGGGGCTGACATGTAGTTAGTAGGCGACATCTCGGCAACAAGATCATGCAGGCGCTGCTCGCCCGCTGCAAGCGAACCGGAGTGACGGAAGCGCCACC
>Ga0209580_10000869_pt1 | contig 14725 bp, 5 predicted proteins | sample Coa_R1_5_FD_187153 | JGI IMG/M metagenome (GOLD analysis project Ga0209580, IMG submission 187153) | Surface soil microbial communities from Centralia Pennsylvania, which are recovering from an underground coalmine fire - Coalmine... | ecosystem: Environmental > Terrestrial > Soil > Unclassified... | reverse complement strand
CGATTGATCTGAACGTTCCCGGCATTACCGGTCAAACCAACCGTCCGGACGTCACCGGGCCAATCTCCGCAAAAATCGTTCATGGCTCGGCCTGTGGTGCGAATGCTGATGCCTGCGGAGTCATTATGGGGACATTCGCAGCGCCGCCCGTCAGCGGCGGAAACTACGCGCGCGTCGGAAATCTCGCGCGAAATGCGTTGTATGGCCCCGGCTATCACACATGGGATATGGGCATGATGAAGGATATTTCCTTGGCGGAACGGTACAAGATCGAGTTCCGTGCGGACGTCTTTAACCTGTTTAATCATCCCCAGTTCCAGAACGGCAGTTTTAATACAAACATGGGTACCACGGGTACTGGCACCATCAACGCCGCTTCGACTCGCTTCTCATCGGAGCGCCAGATGCAGTTTGCCTTCCGCTTCATTTTCTAGTTCGGGGTATGGAGAGCGGAGAACGAATCTTGTTCTCCGCTCCCTCAGTTTTGATTCGCAATCCTGAAACAAGTTCTGCCTTTTTGCTCGCATTGCTCTGGCTAAGCGAGGCCTGACAATTATCATGAAGTACAAATGTTTTCCCGTCGTTCTGTCGGTAGCTCTGTTGTGTCTGCTTCTACTTCCTGCACTCGCACAGTCTTCTGCGAATGTCAATGATGTTCCGCTAGTCCGCAAGGTCGACCCACCCAATTGGTGGACTAACCTCACGCCCGAGATTACTCTTCTTCTTAGCGGCGATAATCTCGCCGCAGCTCGCGTTGACATCGCCACCAGCGGCGCAACTGTTCTCGATTCGAAGTCCTCTGCTGACGGACATTATCTTTTCATTCATCTGCGACTGAGTCATGAGGCTGCCGGCGATTTACCTTTGAAAATCAACAACTCCACAGGATCAACAACGATTCGATTGCCACTCTTGGCAAGACACGATTCTCACAGCCCCCCCAGGGACCTCCAGAACGATGTGATCTACCTCATCATGCCCGATCGTTTCGCCGACGGAGACCCAACGAACGATAGACCCGCTCAGTCCACCGGCAAATACGACCGAAGTAATCCTATGGCATATCACGGCGGTGACCTGCGCGGCATTCGGCAGCACCTGCAATACCTGCACGAGCTCGGCATCACGACAATCTGGCTGACGCCGGTATGGAAGAATACCGATTCGGATTATCACGGCTATCACGCGGTGGATTTTTATGCGGTCGACGATCACATGGGCTCGATGCGCGAGTATCAGGACCTCATTGCCGACGCGCACAAGCTGGGAATGAGGGTCTTGATCGATTTTGTGGCAAATCACACCGGCCCAAATCATCCCTGGGCGGACGAACCGCCCACTCCGACATGGTTTCATGGTTCACGGGCACATCATCTTGATCCATCGTATTCGTTTGCTGGTATCGTCGATCCCCATGCTTCGCCGCGGCAATATCGCCATACTCTGGAAGGCTGGTTCGTCAACAAACTCCCTGACCTGAACCCGGACGATCCTCTCCTTGGTGTCTATCTCGCTCAGAACGCGATTTGGTGGACCGAAACCGCGCAACTCGATGGCTTCCGCATTGATACCTTTCCGTACTCCTCGCGCCAATTCTGGAGCCAGTGGCACGAGCGCGTGCGGAAGGTCTATCCGCAGATGAACAGCATCGGCGAGGTTGCTGATGCTGATCCGACGGTCACATCTTTTTTTGAAGGCGGCCGCAGACAATTCGACGGCATCGACACTGGCCTAACCACCGTATTCGATTTCCCCCTCGAAAGCGCCCTACGAAACGTCATCAACAACGGCGCGCCGATGCAGAGGATCATCGATGTCCTGCAGCGCGATGACCTGTATCCACATCCAGAGACACTGGTAACGTTCTTCGGCAATCACGACCAAACGCGCTTCATCAGCGAGAAGGGAAGCAGTTCGGCAAAGCTCACGGCTGCATTTTCGCTGTTGCTGACCATGCGAGGAATTCCTCAGATCTATTCTGGCGACGAGATCGGGATGCTCGGCGGCGCCGACCCAGACAACCGGCGCGACTTTCCCGGAGGTTTTCCCGGCGATCCACGCAACGCATTCAGTTCAAGCGGGCGTACTCCGGAGCAGCAGGATATCTTCGCGTACGTGCACTCGTTGCTGGCGCTGCGTCAAGCACATCCCGCTCTACGCACCGGCAAGCAATGGCACATCGGGTGGGATGACAGCTATTACGCATTCCTGCGTGAGCTGCCGGAAGAGAAGCTACTCATCGTCTATAACAATGCGGAATCGGCTCGCGATCTTAGAATTCCTCTGGATGACACTCCCCTCGAGACCGCGCACGAGCTTCATTCACTATTTGGAGACGTTGCGGCTGGGATTCAACAGCGCGAGGTGCAAGTAAAACTCGGGCCTGAGTCAATCGTGATATTCGAAGTACGATGAGTCCTCTTACCTATAAAACGCGCCGGGCACCGTCAGAATCATTCTGGCACGCTAGGGATCGTTTCGAGCTTGTACGGACACACGCAATACGGGAGAACACAATTGTCGGATGAACTAGACGAATTCTGCTTGGACGACCGGACAGTCCTAAGCTCGGCTGATTTCCCGGTTGACGAGGGCGTGTGAGGCTACTACGATGACAACCGCGTTGCCGGAGGATGGGGTTCGCCTCCAAGCGTTGCAGTCTTGTCCCCTCCACACTAACCCTCACAACTTATCACGGAGGGCTCTACCATGATGTACCGCATCGATCGTATGCTTCGCTACGTTAATACGCTGTTCATGATTGCCACTGCCCTGATTTGGCTACTCTGTGTTCCGGCGCGGGCTGCTTCCGATCCGGTGATTCCTTCCGGGGAAGTACGCATTCACTACTTCCGGCCTGACGGCAACTACTCGGGCTGGGCCCTGTACACGTGGAATGCCTCGACAGAGAACGCAATCTGGTGCCAAAACGAGGTCTCTGTTACCGGTACCGACAGTTACGGTGTCTATTTCGACGTAACCGTCAATCCCGCTCAGGGCAATCCTCCGGGTGATCTGGGATTCATTATCAACAACTGTGCCGCCGGCCAGATTAAAGATCCCGGCCCCGACCAGCACCTGCAAATCACGACGTACAACGAGGCCTGGGTGATCCATGCAGATGCAACCGTGTTCACCACTCAACCGACGCAGCAGCAGATCGCCAATGCCATCCTGAGTATTCAACAGGTGTATTGGGTTGATCGCACCCATCTGGCGATACAGTCACAGTACATCCAGAGCGGTGCCACTTACGCATTGACCACGAGTTTGAATGGTGGATTGAATCTGACCAGCACGGGAATTAGCGGCGGGACGCAGATTCCACTGACAGTGGGCGGAACCTTGTCGGCCGACGAACTCGCGCGAGCCCCGCAGTTGGCAAGCTACGCCGTACTTCAACTGCCCGCAAGTGTAGATCTCAACACGATCAAAGAAGCCCTCAAAGGCGAAATCGCGCTCTCAGTCGTGAGTCAGGGCGGCACCTTGCAGTACGCCACCGGCCTTCAAACCGCGGGGGTTCTGGACGACCTTTATTACTATCCCGGAAAGTTAGGTGTCGTCTTCCGCCATGGCATGCCCGATAGCATCAAGTTATGGGCGCCTACGGCGCAATCGGTTTCATTACTAATCTTCGATCACGCTAACGACTCGACGCCGTCAACCACCATCCCGATGCCAGAAAGCAACGGCGTCTGGACAACGGACGGCACACCCGACTGGAAAGACAAGTATTACTTGTTCAGCGTCAATGTATGGGTACCACTCGATGCTGCGCTCGATACCAACTTCACGACCGACCCTTACTCGGTCGATATCGCCGTGAATGGGACAAAGAGCCGCATCACAGATCTTGACTCTGACGAAACCAAGCCCGAGGGCTGGGATCAAGTAAAGTCTCCACCGTTACATGATTTCACTGAGATGAGCCTATACGAGTTGCACATTCGCGATTTCAGCGTGAACGACCCGACCGTACCGCAGCCCCATCGAGGGTTTTACGAAGCTTTTGCCGATCAGAACTCGAATGGCATGCGCCACTTGAGAGAGCTCGCACAGAGCGGTCTAAAGGCCGTTCATATACTCCCATCGTTCCATTTCGCCAGCGTAAATGAGGATCAGTCGACCTGGAAAACAACGGGCGACCTGTCGCAGTTTCCTCCTGACGGTCAACAGCAACAGGCTGCAGTAGCAGCAATTCAAGGCAGTGACGCCTTCAACTGGGGCTACGATCCGGTCCACTATATGACGCCTGAAGGAAGCTACGCGATCAATCCGAATAACCGCGTGCGCGAGTATCGCACCATGGTGGCGGGACTCCATAAAGCCGGCCTGCGCGTCGTTCAGGACGTCGTTTTCAACCACACCAATGCCTACGGCGAAGGACCGAACTCGAACCTTGATGAAGTCGTCCCGGGCTATTATCACCGGCTGGATGCGAACGGGAACATTGAGACCGGCTCATGCTGTCCTGACACGGCAAGCGAACATCGCATGATGGAAAAACTCATGATCGATACTCTGGTGCTGAACGCGCGCGAGTTCAAGATCGACGGCTTCCGTTTTGACATCATGAGTTTCCATTTCACCTATAACATGAAGCACATTCAGGCGGCCCTGAGCGCGTTAACAACAGGACGTGACGGCGTTGACGGCTCGAAGATCTATCTCTACGGAGAAGGCTTCAACTTTGGTGACACCGCCAACAACCAGATTGGCCCGAACGCCAGTCAGATCAACTTGTATGGATTCGGAATCGGGACATTTAACGACCGGATTCGCGACGGCATTCGTGGAGGCAGTCCGTTTACCGATGAGCGGGTGCAAGGATTCGCAACGGGTCTATTTACAGACTCGAGCGATTTCACCAATCAGAATCCGCCTCAGTCCGGTCAGCAGAATCAGCTCCTGCAATACTCTGACTGGATTCGGGTGGGCCTCACCGGAAATTTGCGCGATTACACCTTTGTGAACAGCCAGGGAAACACGGTCACCGGAGCACAGATTGACTATAACGGTCAGCCGACAGGATATACCGCGACTGCAATCGAATCCGTGAATTACTGTTCAGTTCACGACAATCAGGATTTGTTCGATGCCGTTCAGCTGAAGTCGAGCTTCGCCGACAGTATTGCCGTACGCGCGCGGCGTCACGTGATGGCGATGAGTTTGGTCACGCTGGGCCAAGGCGTCCCGTTCTTCCAGGCAGGCGATGACATGCTGCGCTCGAAAGATATGGACCAGAACAGCTACGACTCGGGCGATTGGTTCAACAAAATCGACTGGAGTGGCGCTACTGCGAATTGGGGTATCGGACTCCCGTTGGCCAGCCAGAACGGCGGACAGTGGTCGATCATGACTCCGCTGCTGAGCGATCCAGCCTATACTCCGCAGCCACAGAATATCGATTACAGTCGTCGAGCGTTTCTGGAACTGATGCAAATCCGCTACAGTTCAGCCCTGTTTCACCTGGCAAGTTTCAATGAAATACAAGGGAATCTGACATTTCTGAACACCGGACCGAATCAGATACCAGGTGTCATCGTCATGAAGCTGGATGCAAACGGCGGTGATTACGGACATTACAAAACAATTGTGGTGATCTTCAACGCAACGAATCAGCCATTGACGTTCACCGATACCAGTCTTGCGGGTCTACGCATGCACTTGCACCCGATACAGCGGCATTCCAGCGACACTCTCACTCGGCAGTCCACCTTCAATTCCAAAGCAGGCTCCGCAACGGTAGCGGCCCTAACAACTGCCGTCTTTGTTCGGGAGGAATGATAAGGATCACTTATTTGTCTGGGTCTATAAAACTGGGACGGGACAGCGGGCGAAGTTCTGGGGTCGGCCTGTCCACTCCAACAGGCTGAACTTGATCGGGTGTTCATTCCCAAGCTCGGATTTTTAGATTGACATATGCGAGCGCGTGCGTAGTGATACCGACGATACCGTTTTCCGCGGAACTGCAACGAATAGGAGAAACTATAGAAACGGTAGCCTACGATTGAAATCGCTTCTAACACGCTGAAAGAGACTCTATTATCGCGGAAGTGCAGGGATCACAAACAGATCGCAGAAATGGCGGTATTAGAATCCCTACCGCTCCGCCGGATTCTTAAATCCCAATCAATAACGCAACATTTTGTTCCTACTGGATCGTCCGATTCAGTGTCTTGTTCCTGAACTTTTAGTGTCCGCAACTGTCAGCAACGGGGGGACCGTTGGAGGGATGTTGCTTTCCAAGTTTTCCATCTGCTTTACGTCATTAGCGGCGGTTTGATGTAGTACTGCCGTCGTGCTCACAGTTGCATGCGAGAATCCGCTGGATCACTATGTGCGGCACACCCAGCCGACGCCACATTTCCAATTGATTGCAGGATAGAACCGTTGTATTGAACCCAGTCCATCAGGATGCATCCTAGCCCATAAAACGATTTGACTAAAGCTGATCAGGCTTGCGCCAATCTAATTTACTGTGAGACTTACGGTGATGCTATGAGTGACGGATCCCGACGTTCCCTGGAGCGTCAGAGTGCGTGTGCCACTGGTTGCGTTCTTGGCCGCAGTAACAGTGACCGTCGCTTGCACCGAACTCGTGCCGTTCAGCGTGACCTGACTGGGCGACACGCTGCAAGTTGTATTGGATGGCGCGCCGCTGCAGGAGAGAGGAATGTTTCCTGTGAAGCCGTTCACGGGCGTCAATGTAAGCGTATACGTCCCCGAATGCCCACGAGAGATTGTTCGCGACGTCGGCGAAGCCGAGATCGAAAAATCTTCGACGGATTGTGTCAATGTTGTCGAGGAACTTCCCGCGAAGTTCGGGCTAGAAGAAGCAAATGCCGCGCTAACTGTGTGGTTACTCGCGCTTAGAGAGCTGGTGGAAAATGTCGCCGTGTTTCCGGAGACTGAGGACGATTGGGCCGGCGTCGTGCTGCCGTCCAGATAGAAATTGACCGTTCCGCTCTGCGTGCCGCTCACGCTAGAAGAGATGGTGGCCGTGAACGTAACGGTCTGGCCCGCCGCGGAAGGATTCAGGTTCGAAGCCAGCGTTGTGGTGGTTGCCGCTGAATTAACAGTTTGGCTCAACGGGCTCGAATTGCTGCCGGTAAAGTTAGTGTCGCCACTGTAACTTGCGGTGATGGAGTGCGAGCCGGCATTGAGGGCCGTGGCTGAGGTAGTGAAGGTCGCGATACCGCCGGAAAGAACTGCAGAACCGATTTGCGCTGTCCCGTCCAAGAACCTTACCGAGCCGCTAGGTGAACCGCCCGATGACAGCAACACTGATGCTGTGAAGGTAACTGCTTGGCCGTACGAGGACGGGTTGACGCTGGAACTTAGCGATGTTGTCGTCGCGGCTTGATTCACAACTTCGGTGAGCACAGATGAAGTGCTGCCGGCGAAGTTTGCATCACCGCTGTAAGTAGCCGTGATTGAGTGAGAGCCCAGCGACAATCCGCCAATCGTGAACTGCGCAGTGCCGCCGCTTAGCGATGTTGTCCCAAGAGAGGATGATCCGTCCATCAGGGTAACCGTTCCGGTGGGCGTTCCTGAAGTGGCTTGAACTGACACTCTGAATGTTACGGACTGCCCGAAGGCCGCTGGATTCAAGCTCGAGGAAACGCTCGTCGTTGCAGATCCTTGATTTACAGTCTGAGTAAACGCCGACGAGGTGCTGGCAAGGTAATTGGTATCCCCGCTGTATTTTGCTGTGATGGAATGCGCGCCAACGGCGAGAGATGAAACTGAGAGTTGCGCGGTGTTGGAAGAGACGCCGCTCGTGCCCAGGGTCGACACACCATCCAGGAATGTGACGGTTCCGGTTGCGTTGCCGCCAAGAGCAGGTTGGATCGTTGCCGAAAGCGTGGTCGACTGACCGAACGAGGACGGGTTCGTGCTGGAGGTCGCGACCGTGGTTGTCGCCTCGCCATTCACCGTCTGCGTCAGTGCAACGGAGGTACTCGGCAGCAAGTCTGCATTGCCCGCATACGTCGCAGTGATGGAATGCGCCCCGACGGTTAGAGAGGAGACGGTAAGCTGCGCGGAGTTTCCTGCCAAGGTCGCGCTGCCAACGGAAGTCGAACCGTCCAGGAATGTCACCGTTCCCGTCGCGGTGGTGCCCGCAGGCGGCTGAACGGTTCCAGTAAAGGTAATCGTCTGACCAAACCCAGATGGATTCACGCTGGAACTGAGAGTGGTGGCAGTCGACGCTTGGTTGACTTGCTGAGCGACGGCGGCCGATGTACTGCCCGCCATATTGGTGTCGCCGCTGTAGATGGCGGTGATCGAGTGAGTGCCCGTGCCCAAGCTGGCAATGCTGAGCTGAGCCGAGTTTCCTGCCAAGGTCGCGCTACCGAGGGAAGTTGAGCCGTCCAGGAATGTCACGGTTCCGGTCGCAGTGGTTCCCGTTGGCGGCTGAACTGCGGCGGTAAAGGTAATCGTCTGATCAAAGACGGATGGATTCACGCCGGAACTGAGAGTAGTGGCGGTCGACGCTTGGTTGACTTGCTGAGCGACTGAGGCCGATGTACTGCCAGCCATATTTGCATCGCCGCCGTAGACCGCGGTGATCGAGTGAGTGCCCCTGCCCAAGCTGGCAATGCTGAGCTGCGCCGAGTTTCCTGCCGGGGTCGCGCTACCGAGGAAAGTTGAGCCGTCCAGGAACGTCACCGTTCCGGTCGCAGTGGTCCCGGTTGGAGGCTGAACTGTGGCTGTCAAAGTCACGGGTTGACCGAAGGCAGATGGATTCACACTGGAACCGGCCGTTGTGATCGTGGGTGCCCGGTTTACTTGCTCAGTGACGGCGGCCGATGTACTAGCAGCCATATTCGAATCGCCGCTGTAGACCGCTGTGACCGAGTGACTGCCTGCGCCCAAGCTGGCAACACTTAGCTGCGCAGAGTTTGCTGCCAAGGTCGCGCTTCCGAGGGAAATTGAACCGTCCAGGAATGTCACCGTTCCCGTCGCAGTCGTTCCCGTTGGCGGTTGAACTGTCGCAGAGAACGAAACAGGCTGACCGTACGTAGACGGATTGAGATTCGTGACAAGGGTTGTGGTTGTGGTCGCAGGATTGACGGTTTGCGACAAGACAGCAGAAGTGCTCCCGGTGAAGTTCGAGTCGCCGCTGTATTTCACGGTGACGGAATGAGTGCCGACGGACAGCGTGGAGATGGTGATCTGAGCCGAGTTATTCGAAACGCTTGCCGTACCGAATGAAGTGGCGCCATCTAGAAAAGTGAACGTCCCCGTAGCGCTGCCGCCGTAAGCCGGCGCAACGCTGGCTGAAAACGTCACCGACTGGTTATACGCAGATGGAGTGGCGCTGGAAGACACCGTAGCTATAGTTGCGGCCTGGTTGACCGTTTCCGTGACAGGGGTTGAAGTGCTGGCCGCAAAATTGGAATCTCCGCTGTATTTGGCCGTCAGCGTGTGTGAACCCACGCTCAGGGACGAAACATTAAGCTGCGCGAGATTGTTGGCAACGACTACGGTGCCGATCGCAGTTGCACCGTCGAGAAAGGTTATTGTTCCGGTTGTTGAGCCGGTGCCTGGCGGGGGGGGTTGTACCGTAGCGACAAGCGCGAGAGTTTGGCCAAAAGCTACCGGGTTAGTCCCTGCCGACAAATAGGTGCTGGTGGCGGGCAAGTTCATCACCTGTGTCACAACCGATGAAGTGCCTGCAGCGTAGTACACAGATCCCGCGTACTTCGCGGTCATGGAATGCGATCCGGCTACCAACCCAGAGACGACGATTTCAACGGTGTTGTTGTTCACGCTCCCTGGCAGGGACCCGATCCCAACAACGGTTGCGCCATCGTAGAGCGTGACATTGCCTGCTGGCCCCCCCCCGAAGGTGGCGGTGGTTCCAACCAGGAACCGGACGTTAAAGCCTACTGTGCTGGGATTATCCAAAGAAGTTACGGTTGTAGTCGTCGGCGCAGCATTCACGACCTGGCTGACCGCGGTGGACGTGCTTCCCGCAAAATTGGCGTCACCGCTATATGTGGCGGTGATGGAATGGGTTCCCAACTGGAAGCCGGAAATCGTGAGCTGTGCACTGTTGTTGGCGACTGTGCTACTTCCGATCTGAGACGAACCATCATAGAAAGTCACGGTCCCCGTCGGGGTGCCGCTGGACGTCAATTGCAGTGTGGCTGTAAGAATTACGGGCTGATTATAGGAAGACGGGTTCACGCTCGAAGTAAGCACGGTCGTGGTTGCAGGGGGACTGACGGTGACCAAAGTCTGTCCCGAAGTGCTCGCGGCGGAATAGCTGTCGCCGCTGTATTGCGCGCTGATGTAGTGAGTGCCGGTGGTCAGAGTCGAAATGGAAAACGATGCTGTATTATTCGCGAGCGGGATCGTTGCCAGGGTCGTGGTGCGGTCCATGAAAGTGATTGTGCCGGTCGGTGTATTGCCGAGGGTTGGCCTGACATTCGCAGTAAGGGTGATGGACTGTCCGAACGCCGGAGTGTAAGAAGTGGAAGCAATCGTTGTGGTGGTTGCAGCTGGATTGACAGTTTGAGCTAAGGTCCCGGTGCTAGCCAGCAGATTCGAGTCGCCGCTGTATTTTGCGGTGATAGTGCGCGCGCCCACCCCGAGGGTTGTGGTGGTAATGCTCACTGTGGCCGATCCCTGGATCGTGGCAGTGCCTAATTGCGTGCCGTTGTCGGTGAAGGTAACCGTCCCTCCATTCGACAAGAGGTTGTAACTCGATTGAAGCGTCGCGTAGAGGGTGACCGACTGACCATACGATGACGGATTTGCGCTCGAGGAGACCGTGAGCGTGGTCGGCGCCTGGTTGACGGTCTGAGTCAGCACCGGCGACGTGCTCGCTGCAAAGCTCGCCGTGCCGCCATACTGCGCAGTGATGGAGTGGCTTCCGGGCGTCGCATTACCGATGGAGACCTGCGCGGATCCTTTCGATAGAAATCCGCTCCACAGGACCGTCGTGCCGTCATAGAACGTGATCGCGCCGCTCGGGGTGGAACCGTTAAAGGACAGGCCCACGGTGGCGGTGTACGTCACCGGCTGGCCGTAGACTGATGGATTGGCGTTCGAGACCAGACTAACTGTGGTGGCTGCCTGGTTCACGACCAGTGAAATGGCGGACGCGGAACTACCCGTAAAGTTTGTATCGCCCCAATAGGTAGCAGTGAGCGAATGAGAACCAACAGCAAATCCCGTTACCGAGATCTGGGCCACGTTGTTCAATACCGGAGCTGTTTGCCAAAACGTCCCATTGTCGTAAAAAGACACCGTGCCGGTCGCAGATCCGCCGGCATAAGACGGTTGCACGGTGGCGGTCACAGTGACGGCCTGGCTGTAAGAAGAAGTACTCAGGTTCGAACTAAGGGATAGCGTAGTTGTTGGCTGACTTACAGTTTGGCTGAGCCGCGAAGTGCTGCTGGCGAAATTCACATCGCCGCTGTAAGTGGCCAGCATGGAGTGCGTGCCGTTCGAAAGATTTGACATCACAATCTGGGCGCTGTTGTTGGAAATAATCGCTGTCCCCAAGCTTGTGTTTGTGCTGAGGTCCTGAAATGTAACAGTGCCCGTCGCGGTTAAATAAGAAGGAAGCTGAAGCGTCGCGACGAAAGCGACCGCCTGCCCTGTGCCCGATGGGTTGGCGCTCGAACTCAAAACCGTGTACGACTGCGTTTGCAGAACGGTCTGCGTCAGCGGTGCCGAGGTGTTCGCCACGTAGTAGTAGTCGCCGCTGTAGACTGCAGTGATCTGGTGAGTGCCCGTACTTAGCGTGGAAGTTTGATACACGGCATGGCCGGAACCATCAACGGAAACTGAGGCGAGCGAGGTCGCGCCATCCATGAAAGAGACTGTCCCGGTCGGTAGCAAAGGAAATGCGGCCGGTCGCGAGACTGTAGCCGTGAGATAGATCTGCTGACCGAAGGGGATCACTGGTGGATTGCTCGCAGTCAGCCCTAGGGCAGCGACCGTAGACTGTAGCACTACGGAATATCCGCCTCCGAAAGCCACCACGTCGACTCTGCCATCGCGGTTGACATCCGCGAGAGCCAGCGAAATCGGACGCGGCGGCGTCACGAAATTCTGAGGTTGCTGCGGCACGACTGCAGTGAAACCGCCTGACCCATTACCCAGTAACACGCTTATCGTATTGTCCGCCGAGTTGGTGATCACGAGATCCAGAAATCCGTCTCCGTTGAGGTCCGCAGTCGCAATTGCCAAGGGGCTGTTGCCGACCCGCGTCGGAGGCTTGGAGGTCGCGAAGGTGCAATTCAAGGGCGTGACGGTCGCACAGTTTTGGTTCAACAGGATTGAAACCGTCCCGTCGATTTGGTTGACTACCGCGAGGTCAAGCGCACCGTCTCCATTGAAATCGGCGGCGACGATCCCCTGCGGTTCCGTGCCTGTGGTCGGCGGATTCGTCGTTGGGGTGAACGTGCCGTCTCCATTGCCCATGAGGATGGTGACGGTGCCGTCGCCCATGTTGCTCACTGCAAGATCGATCAGGCCATCGCTGTTAAAGTCACCCGCCGTCATATACGAAGGTTGATTTCCGACCGTGGGAGAGGTCGGCGTGGGTGTAAACGTTCCATCCCCATTGCCCAACAAAATCGTGAGCACGAAGGGCCCCTGGGGTGCTGCTGCCGGATAGCACATCAACGGGTTGCTGCCGCACATATTTACGACAGCGAGATCGAGCTTACCGTCACCGTTGAAGTCAGCGACCACGATGGATGCGGGATAAGCATCGGTGGTCGGAGTGGAGGGACTTACCGTGAAGGTACCGTCTCCATTGCCTAGCAGGATGGTGAGCGTCTGATCTTGTCCATTTGCCACCACCAAGTCGAGCTTTCCGTCGCCATTGAAGTCGCCCGATGCGATCCCTGCGGGGGCTCTGCCCACCGAGTAACTGTTCCCCGAATACAAGGTTCCATTTGTGCTCCCGAGCAGAATCAGGACGCTGCCCGAAGACTGATTGGTAACCGCAAAATCGATGCTTCCGTCACCATTGAAGTCGCCCGTGACTACGGCTGTCGGCGCGGCGCTCAACGGAAAACTAGAATTGCTGTGCACATTTACTGTCGAAGTTGGAAAAGTCACCGGCAGATAGACGATGTTCGAAATCTCGCCTGACGGATTCGTCACCGTAACGCCCAATATCCCTTCGATAGAGGTGACCGGGGACGAAGAAAAAGAGGCCACTATTTGTGTCCCAGAAGAATTCACGGTTGTGGACGTCGACTGTTCAGAGCCAACGCCAGGCCCAACCAGGGTGACGACCGCATTTTGGTTGAAGTTTGCTCCGGTAAGAGTGAGGCTCGTCGATCCTGGGACCAAGCTCGCGGGAGATGCTTGGTCGATGAATGGCACAGCAAGCGGAGGGGCCTGGCCAAATAAGAGTGATCCCGTCAGGAACGCGCACACAAAGAAGCGGAGGATAAACTTCACGATAAATTCTCCATGTTGCCGCCCGTTAGAGCTGTTCATCTACGCTTGTCGGGCACGCGAATGTCATGAGTCGAAACGTTGAGGGAAGGGAAAGAGGAAGACTTCTGCCACCGGCTATTGCAGACGAGTCTAATTATCTGGCTTCGGGTCGGCGATAACTCGGAGGCAGCTTCGGTCAGCATTAGGTGCCGGTCAATTTCGGATCAGGGCCCAACAACTCGATTAAGGATCGCCGTATTTCTCGTCGTATGGCAGATTACGTTCGTCGCACGACCCTATTGACCTGATGGGACAGCACAGAAGTAGCATTGCTAGGGTGTGTAGCGGCATTTTGACGGAGCAATCCTTCCTGACATCCTCATCAGAATGCTCCGGCACCAATTTCTATAGAAGCGCCAACTGGTAGAAAGAAGCCTTAGCGATTTCTAGCACGGAGAGCGAATCTTCCTGACGGAGCGGCGTTGGCAAGGGACCGTGTCGGGAACGAGCCGAATTAGCTCATTGATTCTGAAAGACCGAAAGAAGGCTGAGCTTTTCTTGCGACGCTCCCACACCTGCGTTGGACTGGAATGCCTGGCCGAAGCCGGTTCGGGGGTCCGGAGAATGCGGCCTGCTCGAAACAGAGGAGAGAGAGCGCACCGCGCTGCACTCCCTCCTCTTCATCCACGACTACTTACTTGGTGAGGGTAAAATCTGCTTTACCCCCACCTGATACCCTAACCGGCTTGGACTGATTCTTTGCGCCCTCATGCCACGCGGTCACTGTATAACTCCCGTCGGGAACGTCTTTGATTTTGTAATTGCCGCTGTCGTCCGTCTCGGCAAAGAATGGAGTGGGGCTGACAATTATATATCCCGCCATTTCCGGATGTACGTTGCACAACACGGGCACGACCCCGGGCTTCGCGAATGTGAAAGGACGTTTTTCACCTTTAGGCCACGTTCCGAGATTGTGCCCCGCTTTCTTATCACCATTGATCGCGGTCCAAAAGGCGTTATGTTGCACGGTGTCGCTGTTCAGGAACTCCACGGTTGTGCCCTGCTGAACTACGAGGATGTGGGGCGCAAACATCAGCCCCTTTTGATCAATCACCGGGTGGTCTTTGGGAGCCGGAAAGGTCTTGCCGGCGATGGCATCCACGTAGACCACCGACTTTCCCTTCATCCCGGCGACTTTGCCCTCGATATCGCCCGCGAGTGCTGCACTGCATAAACCGAGGGCCAGCATGACTACCAAGAACATTTTTCTGCTCATTGTGTCTCTCCTTTAGCCATTGTTGGCCGCATT
>Ga0209580_10000868_pt1 | contig 14728 bp, 11 predicted proteins | sample Coa_R1_5_FD_187153 | JGI IMG/M metagenome (GOLD analysis project Ga0209580, IMG submission 187153) | Surface soil microbial communities from Centralia Pennsylvania, which are recovering from an underground coalmine fire - Coalmine... | ecosystem: Environmental > Terrestrial > Soil >... | reverse complement strand
TCCGACTCTGGAAGACTTCGGCACGCAGGGCGAAAGGCCGTCGCATCCGGAGTTATTGGATTGGGTGACGTGTGAATTTGCCGCTCACGGCTTGGCGGGCGCCGCTCAGGCTAAGCCGCAAGCGGCATGGTCCATCAAAGCGCTCCATCGACTGATCGTTTGCTCGGCAACTTACCGCCAATCGTCGAATTATCGGCCCGAATTGCGGGAGCGCGACCCACTCAACGTTTTGCTCGCGCGCCAGAATCGGCTGCGCCTAGAAGCCGAAATCCTGCGCGATTGCTCGCTGTCATGCAGCGGTTTGCTGAACGCCATGGTCGGCGGCCCCAGCGTGCATCCGCCCCAGCCGGCCGGAATCTCGGAACTCACCTACGCCGGCGCCGCCAAGTGGGTCGAAAGCACGGGTCCCGACCGCTATCGCCGGGGCTTGTATACCTGGTTCCAGCGCACCAGCCCGTACCCGATGCTCATGACTTTCGATATGCCGGAGTCCAATGTCTGCTGCCTGAAGCGCGAGCGCAGTAACACGCCGCTGCAAGCGCTGACGCTAATGAATGACACCGTCTTCGTGGAATGCGCCCAAGCCCTGGGCCGGCGGTTGCAGGAGCATTCCCGCGATACGAAGGAAAAGATCGCATACGCAGTGCGGCTTTGCTTGGGCCGCGAGGCGACCGCGCCCGAGATTGCGCGCTGGCAAAAGTTCTACGGCGAGGTGAAATCGCTCTGCGCGAAAGACCCGGCCGAGGCAGCGAAGTTGTTCGGAAACAAGAAAGTGGTTGGGGATATAATTGACGGGGCCGCGTGGGTGGCGCTGGCGCGAGCGTTTTTGAATTTGGATGAATTCGTGACGAGGGAGTGAGTCATGGCAACCGCCTTGATGGAAATGCCACGCTCGTCAGAAAAAGCGAGGCGTCGGCATGCGAAGAATCAACAAATGCTGTTGCACGACGTTTCCTGGGACCAATACATTGCGATTGGAAATGCTTTGCCCGAACGTCCCCGACTTCGTTTAACGTATGACCACGGGAGCTTGGAGTTCATGGTCACTTCGTTTGAACACGATTTTTTCAAGTACATCTTTGGAATGCTGATTCATTTTATCTGCGAAGAGTGCGAAATTCCTTACATTGCCGCAGGAAGCATGACATTTCAGAAAAAGGAACTCGAAGCCGGTTTCGAACCGGACCAATGCTATTGGATTCAGCACGAAAAGCAGATGCGAGGTAGACGAAGCTACAATCCTGAACGGGACCCTCCGCCGGATCTGACGGTTGAGATCGAAGTCACGCGCAGTGCCCTTAATCGAATGCAGCTCTTCGCAAGCTACAAAATACTCGAGGTGTGGCGCTTCGACGGTAAAGAGATTCACGTGTGCCTGCTTCAAGCTAATGGCTCGTACAAGAAGGTAACAAAGAGTCCGACCTTTTCAATAATTCCGATTGCTGAACTTGTCCAATTCTTACAACCTAATCCGAATGTGGACAATTTGACCGCGAACCGAGAGTTCCGCCAATGGGTTCGCCAACAAAAAAGGAACCGCCGCAAAAAAAAGTGAGATTTGTTATGCTCTCAAACCACTTGCAACTCTCCCGCCGCCGGTTCCTCACCTCCACCGCAGGCGGCATTGGCTATCTCGCATTGGCCGAAATGTTGCGGCAGGATGATTTGCTGGCGAAAGAAGCCATTAATCCGCTCACGCCGAGGGCCGGGCATTTCCTGCCGAAGGCGAAGAATTGCATCTGCATCTATCTCGAAGGCGGCCCGAGCCAGATGGACTTGTTCGACCCGAAGTCCAAGCTCAACGAATTGGCCGGGCAGAAGTTGCCGGAATCACTCACGAAGAACGTACGCTTCGCATTTATTCAGAAAGAAGGCGCCGTCGTGCTCGGCTGCCCGCGCAAGTTCAAACAATACGGCCAGTGCGGCATGGACTTCTCCGACTTCCTGCCGCACCTGGGAACGTGTGCCGACGAGATCTGCATGGTGCGCTCTATGCACACCGACGCGTTCAACCATCACCCTGGCCAGTTGCTGATGAACACGGGCAGCACGATGTTCGGCCGGCCGTCAATGGGGGCCTGGATCAACTACGGGCTCGGCAGCGAATCGAAGGACCTGCCCGGCTACGTGGTGCTCAATTCCGGCCGAGGCACGAGCGGCGGCACGTCGAACTGGTCAAGCGGTTTTCTGCCCACGACCTATGCGGGCGTGCTGTTCCGCAACCAGGGTGAGCCGGTGCTGAACCTGAATAACCCAGCCGGCCTGACTTCGCAAATGCAGGGCAAGACCATCGAGGCGCTCCGCGACCTGAATGGCATACGCCAAGAGCAGAGCGGAGACCCTGAGATTGATAGTCGCATTTCGGCCTATGAACTCGCCTTTCGTATGCAGTCGGCCGCGCCGGAATTGCTCGACGTGAGCGGCGAATCGAAGAAGACGCTGGAGGAATATGGCCTGGAACGACCCGAACCGGCCGGCGGTGGCATCGGCCGGGGCGCCGGCAAAGGAGTGTTTCATTCATTTGCCACGAATTGCTTGCTGGCTCGCCGGCTCATTGAGCGTGGCGTGCGCTTCGTGAACATCTTTCACGCGTCCTGGGACCACCATAGCAACCTGGAACCGGAGCTTCGCTTCAATTGCCAGATGGCCGACCAGCCTATTGCCGCACTGCTGAAAGACCTGAAACGGCGCGGCTTGCTCGATTCGACGATGGTGCTCTGGCTATCGGAATTTGGGCGCACGCCGCTGGGCGAGAACCGTGCCGGTACCGCCACAGTTACGGGCCGTGATCATCACCCGTTCGCCTTCACGCTCTGGCTGGCCGGCGGCGGCGTGAAGGGCGGCCAAATCATCGGCAAGACCGATGAGATTGGCTGGAACATCGTCGAAGATCCGATTCATGTCAATGATCTGCATGCGACGATCCTGCACCTGTTTGGCTTGGAGCACACGAAGCTGACGTATCGGTTCCAAGGACGGGATTTCCGATTGACGGATGTTGCAGGAAAAGTGGTCCCGAAGATGCTCGCGTGACAGCGGCCGCTTGCGGCTTCGCGCTCGCCGCCAAAAATCGTGCCCTTTGTTATTTAAGCGCGAACGCTAAGCCGCAAGTGGCGATTGGGTTAGTCCCCGTGCACTTGCCGCAATCTCGGTGACAAGCGCAAAATCCATTGCGCGCGCTCGAATTCGTTGAGCCAATCCTGCACGACTTGATCCAGCAATGACTCACTTTTCGTAGCGATTTCGGAAGGCATATTCGCTCCGGAGATAGCTTGCATCATAGCCCGGTACTTGCTCAACGTCCGTTCGCCATAGCGGGCCACCTGGAAGCCGTCTTCGCTAAAGAACACCAACACCGGCACGCGGTTGCCGCCGTTGATCTGTAACTCGCGCTGCGCGTCGGCATGATCGTCGCGGTCCAGATAGCGCACTTGAATCGTCGGCGTCACCTCCTGGAAGCGCTCGAAGATCGGGCATTGCCCGCTGCAGTCGCCACACCAGGCGCCGGCTAGGCAGAGGACCTTCATCTCGCGGCGAAATGCCTGCAACAGTTCGCGCTGCCGTGGATTCAACTGGATTTGCGATAACGTTTGCTGCCAGCGCGCCTGATGGTCCGGCGACCCGTATTTCGCCAAGAACTCACCATAGCGAAGTGCCGCGGGCCACTTATCGAAGATCAGCATGTGAATGCTCCTTGCATGGCGCGAGCGGCGTTCAAGAAAATGCCAGACTCGGTTCAGCATCGAGGTCTAGCGGCGCAAAGTCTCGGCGCTTCCATTTTTCTACGGCTAGGGCTGCCATCGCCGCGTTATCGGTGCAAAGATCCATCGACGGAATGAACAGCTCACCACTTATCTTATTGACCATGGTCTGAAGTTCGGCGCGCAGTTGGCGATTGGCGGCGACGCCGCCGCCAACCGCCAGGCGCTTCAGGCCCGTCTGCTTCAGCGCTCGGCGAGATTTTTCCACGAGCACATCCACCACCGTTTGCTGGAAACTCGCGGCCAGATCAGCCCGCGCTTGACCAGTGGGCAATTCCCGTGGCTTCGATTTATCTTGTCCATGGACCGTGTACAGTACGGCTGTTTTCAAGCCACTAAAACTGAAATCGAGATTGTTTTCATCGAATAGCGTACGAGGGAAATGGAAGGTTCGCGGATTGCCACGGGCGGCTTCGCGATCGACTGCCGGTCCGCCGGGAAAGCCGAGGCCGAGAATCTGGGCCACTTTGTCGAACGCTTCGCCTGCCGCATCATCGCGGGTGCAGCCAAGGAGATCGAAATGCAGCGCTTCACGGCAATGGAAGAGCACCGTGTGTCCGCCGCTGACGACGAGGCCCACGCACGGAAAAATGTCTCTTTCGGCGGCGATGCGAGCAGCGTAAATATGGCCCTCGACATGATTGACTGCAATCAGCGGGATCTCGAGTGTGACGGCCAGCATTTTGGCGGCACTCACACCAACCAACAAGGCGCCGACCAGGCCCGGCGTATTGTGAACCGCGATGCAACCAATTTGGGAAAGAAAAACGCCGGCCTTGCGCAGGGCCTCGTCAATCACCGTCAGCGATCGTTGCAGATGGGCGCGAGCCGCTATTTCCGGCACGACGCCGCCGTAGCGCTGGTGTAGGTCCGTTTGCGACGCGATGACGTTGGAAAGGATTTGCGGCTCGTCGGTAAAGACGGCCGCGCCAGTTTCGTCGCAACTCGATTCGAGAGCCAAGAAGTGCATGGTCAAACGTTCGATTGATTGACGTAGAGCAAGAGTCGGAACTGCTTGGGATCGAGACCTACCGCCAATAGGATCGCTTGCAAAAGTTGTTCGAACCGCTCTGCATCGTCACCTTCGTAGCCTGAATGCGCGAGACAGAGCGTGAAATTCCCGTCGCGCTCCAGTTCCCTGACGTGCAGCGAAATATTGCACCATTTGTCGGACGTATCGACGACCCCTTCCACTTGGGGCGTACGGCCAGGCAAGCCAAGTTCGCAAAGCTGCTTGGCAACGTTCTGCGCAGCGGCAAAAGAAACTGGCACCGTTCGACTTGAAATCGATTTGTCCTTCGGCTCGTAGCGAACCACGAGACCGGCAGCCTCGCCTCCGGATGGGGCAATATTACTCGCCTGAAGCCAAACCATTAATTCCAGGTTGCCGACCAGCCGGTAAACCGGGCCGCCGGTCACAATCAACGTCACTTCCAGGAGGAATGGTTGCATGCGCTTGTGCAGCTAAGGGGGTACTATTGCAATCTTACTTTTTTCGCTCGTTGCTTGCAACCAATTGGTTTTTCTTGGGCGCACCGTTCTGTTCCACTTTTGTTTTCTCCGCGGGCCATTTCTTCCAGTTATTCGCTTGCCGCCAGAATGCGAGCGGATTCTCGTAGACAATCTTTCGAATCAAGCTCTCCGGATGACCGCGGCGTTTCATTTCCAGCACGAACTCCGGTACGGCCAGTGGATCGGATTTACCCCAGTCCCCGGCAGAATTCACCATAATGCGGTCGCTGCCATACATCTCGATGATGTCCACCGCGCGGGCCGGCGTGCATTTCGTAGTGGGATACAGGGTCATCGCGCACCAGAAGCCGCCTTCTTGGGCGAGCCGGACCGTGTGCTCTTCCACGTGATCGATCAGCACGCGCTCGGGTTTCACACGCGGGTCGTTTTGCAGCATGTCGATGATCATGCGCGTGCCCTTGTATTTGTCTTCCAGATGCGGCGTGTGGATGAGGATCAGTTCACTTGTCTTCATCGCCAGATCGACGTGCTCCTGGAAGATCGTCGCTTCGTTGGCCGTGTTTTTATTCAGGCCGATTTCGCCGATGCCGAGCACATTCGGCTTCTTCAGGAATTCGGGAATGAGCGCGATCACTTCACGCGACAGGCTGACGTTTTCGGCTTCCTTGGCATTGATGCAGAGCCAGCAGTAATGGCGAATGTGGAATTGCGCCGCCCGCTTCGGCTCGTATTCGGTCAGATGGCGGAAGTAATCGTGAAAGGCAGCAGCGCAGCCACGATCGAACCCGGCCCAGAATGCCGGCTCGGAGATGGCTACGCAACCGCACTGCGCCATGCGGTGGTAATCGTCGGTCACACGCGAGATCATGTGAATGTGCGGGTCGATGTATTGCATGAGGAAAACCTCCAGTTTGCCGTTTTTGGCGAACCGCCGAATTCTAAGACAAACCACTGATTACAAGGATAACACGGATAAAAAAGCAGCAAATACGAACATTCGGTATTGAGTTACATCATCATTTCTTATCAGTGTTATCCGTGGTTAACTCCTTTAGGCGTTTCAAAACCTCGGCTTCGGCCGCTTCCAGGCGGCGTCGTATTCAAGCGAGAAAATCTTCTGAATCTGCCCCGCGCGGTCGGCTTCATCCGCACTCAAAATAGCCAGCGCCTGGCGGAATTTGGCCAGCCTTGGATCGTTTGGGATTTCCAAATCCTCGGTGCCACGTTGAATGCGATCCAAAATCGCGGCCAGGTCGAGGAGCTTGCAACGTGCTTCGAGGAAGTATTGCTCGAGTGCTTTTTCAGCAGGTAGGGGTACGGCGTTCATATAGCGAGTCTCGGTTTGCAACGCCGCTAGCGGCGTGGTCATTTTATCGGAAATCTCTGTTTAATCTCGACGTCGACTAATTCGTTCAAATTGCCCGAGCGAAATCCTTCCAGGTCGAGCGTCACAAAGCGAAAGCCCAGCTCACGCAAACGGCGGGCCAATTCCTGGCGCAGCGCCCGTTCGGTGAGTCTCGGCAATTCGGGCAACGGCACTTCAATCCGCGCCAGCTCGCCCTCATGCAAGCGCACCCGGCATTCGCGGAAGCCGTGCGATTTCAAGAAAGCCTCTGCTTCCTCGATTCGCCGTGTCCGGTCCAGCGTCACTTCCAGGCCCGGCACGAGTCGGCTCGACAGGCAGGGCGAGGCGGGTTTATCCCAAGTCGGCAGCTCCCATGCTTGAGCCAATTTGCGAACGTCAGCTTTGCTAAAGCCGGCTTCTTGCAACGGATGCCGCACATGATGTTCGGAAGCCGCTTTTAGGCCCGGGCGGTAGTCGCCCGCATCGTCGAGATTCGCTCCGCTGCAAACCACGTTGACCCCCAGTTCCGGCAACAACTGCTCGATCTGTGAGTACAGTTCGCTTTTGCAAAAATAACATCGAGCGCCGTCGTTACGCAGATAGTTGGGATCGTCGAATTCCTGCGTCTGCAAGATGTGGTGGCGAATGCCAATTCGCCGGGCGAGTTCTTTCGCTTCTTCCAGCTCCGAGCGCGGCACGCTGGGGCTGTCGGCCGTTACCGCGATTGCATGCTCTCCTAACGTCAGGTAAGCCGCCTTCGCCACCACGGTACTGTCGATGCCGCCGCTGAAGGCTACGGCCACGCGCGACATTCCGCTCAGGATTGCGAGCAGCTGGTCGCGTTTGGCCGACAGTTCCGTGCCTATCATCGGTTCAGTAACTGAGGCGGGCATAATGCCAGTATAACCGAGCGCAACCGCAGCGGGAATAGCTTGATGCGCAGGCTTTCGCGCGACCGCTTCTGCCGATTATTCTGAATGAAATCGATTTGTCGGTTATCCTTAAGTTGACGAATCTAATTCATGTGCTACATTACAGTGGCCATGTTCGCCCACTTGGCCAAGGTCGCCCAAGACTGGTTACCGCTGCCACGGGGCAGCGCGACACCATCGCCCTCGTTGGTAAGGTCGTCGCCCGCCGATGTTTGCGCCCCTCCGTCGCCTGCGCTGCACGATTCCCACTCCGCCGAAACCCGATGGCGGTTTTGTGCCAATTTCGGGCGATAATCAGCAAGCCAATCACACACCGCAAGTTGTTGACGAGTCAAAGCGACGAAATCAGCTGCAAAAAACGGCGCGGACCACCGCCGCTCTGCCGCTCATTCCGGACTATGAAATGCTTGGCATTCTTGGTGAAGGCGGTATGGGCATTGTGTACAAGGCCAGGCACCGCAGCCTGAAGCGGTTCGTGGCGCTAAAAATGATCGCCGCCGAGCAAGTCGCTCCGAGCGCTCGCCGTCGATTTCAAACCGAAGCGGAAACAATCGCCCGGCTGCACCACCCCAGCATCGTGCAGATTTTCGATATCGGCGAATATCAGGGCCGACCGTTCCTCGCCCTGGAGCTCGTTGAGGGCGGGTCACTGGCGAATCTGCTTGCTACGGGTCCATTGCCAGTGCCGCAGGCGATCCATCTAACCGCCCAAATGGCCCGGGCGATGCATTACGCCCACACAAAGGGAGTAATTCATCGCGATCTGAAACCGGCCAACATTCTCTTGGAATCGCGGAATGCGGAATGCGGAATGCGCAATGACCCGTCGTTGCAAGCATTCCGAATTCCGCATTCCGAATTCCGAATTCCCAAGATCACCGACTTCGGCCTCGCCAAGTTCTTAGACGAGGATCAGAATCGTACCCGCAACGGGATGATTTTGGGCACCCCTGCATACATGGCTCCGGAGCAAGCCCTCGGTAATTCCAAAGCTATCGGTCCGCAGGCCGATGTGTACGCGCTGGGAACGATCTTGTACGAGATGCTTACCGGCAAACCCCCGTTTACCGGCAAGAATAGCTGGGCGGTGCTTTCGCGAGTGGTTCGCGAGGAACCGCTTCCGCCCAGCCAGCGACGGCCTCGCCTCGCGCGGGATCTCGATACGATTTGCTTGAAAGCGCTCGCGAAGGAGCCGCATCGCCGCTATGCCAATGCGGGAGAACTGGTGAAGGATTTGGAGCGATTTGCCACGGGCGAACAGATTGAAGCTCGGCCGGAAGGACATTGGGAGCGGTTGGGGCGGCGCGTGCGACAGTATCCGCTTACCGTTGCTGCTATCGCCTTATTTTTCGGCGCCATCGTGCTGGCCGGCAGTTACTTCGAGCAGCAGTGCAGTGAAGCCAGGCTGGCGCTGAATCAAGGACGGCAATTGTGCCAGGACGGTAATTATGGAGCAGCGCTTGTCCGCCTGAAACAGGGCCAAGACCAACTGAGGAACCTGCCTGCCGTAGGTGACTTGCGGCAGCAACTGGACGACGTGTTCAATACTGCCAAGCGAAAGGACATCGCGGTGGAGTTGCATGCGTTTGCGGATGAAATGCGCTATCGCTATGCCGATCCAGATTTCCTGACTCTCGAGCAGATCAACGTAATCGTTCAGCAGTGCCGGCAAATCTGGGAGGCGCGGACGCTATTATTCAGATTTGACGATGCGTCGGACCCGGCTTGGACCGAAAAAGTCGTGCTGGATCTATACGATTTAGCTTCTTTGGGTTCAGCTCTGGAACAGCGAGTGACCTTGGTTGCCGCTGATCAATGCATTGGCCAGGATGCTCCAGGGCGGTTGTTGCGAGAACTCGAGCAGCAGCATGTTCATGCGCCTGTCTTGGCGCAAATACGGCGCTACATTGCCCAGCGATCAGGCCAGGCGGCGCCAAAAACGGCATGGGACCATTATGTGCTTGGCCGTTCGCTGCGTCAGGACCATAGGTTGCCGGAAGCCGCCGCGCAATTTGCGCGTGCCATCCAGCTCGATGAAAACGTCGCGTATTTTTATTTCGAAGCCGGTCATTGTGCGCTGCAACAACAACGGTATTTGGAAGCCCATTATTCACTTACCACTTGCATCGCAATTGCGCACTGGGGGCAAACGGGCAAGGCGGTGGCCCGGCCCGATGCCGGCCGCAAGGCAACGCTGGCTGCCTGCTACAGCAATCGCGCCTTGGCCGAAATCGGACTGGGACAGTGGCAGCAAGCCGAGGCCGACCTGTCGCGAGCGTTGACCCTGAGGCCGGAACTAGCCAGTGTCTGGTTCTTCCGGGGGATCGTGAATCGGCAGCGCCATGAATTGCGCGCGGCCGAGGCGGACTTGCAGCGTGCGCTCGACCTGAAGGCGCCCACCGCCAAGGTGCATTATCAACTGGCTCTTACGCATCGTGAGGCCGGCGAGTGGGATCAGGTTCAGCGTGAAATTGAAGAAGCCCGGAAGCATGCCGATTGTCCGTCCGAAATTGCTGCACTGGAACAGGAGCTTCAACAGCGCCAAAGGAAAGTCTCTCTCCATGCCCGTAATTGACTTCATCATCCTGGTTTTACTTCTTGCCCGTAGGAGACTGCCATGGCTGGAAATCGTCGTGTCGGTTCTGTCACCCGCAAGCGCTTGCAGTTAGAGCGTCTGGATGAGCGCATTTTGCCCGATGCCGCGGCAATGGTAGAAATCTGGATTATCGTGCGGGAGCAGCAACTTCTAGCAGCCAGCATTCGGGCCGACAACGCCGCAGCGGCACAGGCAAATGATCCTACCGCGCAGGCCATCAGCGCGAGTCTAGCCTCGACCGCTGCGAGTAGCTCAAGTGCGGCGCCCGTGCCGAGTACGGATCCCAGCACTTCCGGGAACACGACGCCCAGTACCGATAATACGGCCAATAGCAGTTCCGATTCCAGCACGCTGGCGTCCACTAGCTCGAGTTCCACAAACAGCACCAGCACTAGCGCTTCCACAGCTTCGACCGTTTCAACGAGCAGCACGAGCCTGGCTACTTCGATCAGTGGCCAAAAGACCTCCGATTCGTCCGCGGCTCACACTTCGGCGCCAGAGTCGAATGCGAACAATGCCGATTTGACCGATGCAATGGCGACCGCGCCCGTGAAGAGCTCCGATATCCGGTCGATGGTCGAAAATATGCCGATGTCGGTGGCGGCTTTGTATCCCTACCTGTCTGCGCAGACGGCCACAGCGGCGATTTTCCGCAGCGCTTCCGAGACGGATTGCCGTTTGCCCGGATTGATAACCGGCAGCAACGAAGCGAGCAATTCAGCGCTCGAACATGTGGATACTTCACCGGTGCGATCGCTGAGGTTGTTGCTGAAACCCTTGCCGGCGTTTAAGCAATTCTCGGCCAATGAATCGGAGATAATGTCGACACCCCTGGATGCCTTGACATCCCTCGCTTTGCCCGCGAAAGTTCCCATTTCCCCGGCCGAGATCGCTGGAGGTTTCGTCAGCGAGTTCTCTCCCTTTGATCCCGCGGCACTGGATGAACGGCTTCAGCAATTCTTGACGAAGCTTTACGAACAGCCGCACGCCTCGGAAGGCGGCGGCCGGTTTGGCAACTTGGCCATGCTTTCGGCAGCGGTTTTGGGCGGCATGGTTGGAATGCAGTTAATTCGCCGCCATGAAAAAACAGCGCGAAGACGCGACCTTTCGACCAAGAGCTTACGCTGGACGGCAACCAAAATGAATTAACCGGCAGGGGTCGTCTTGCGCGCGGAAACGGACGGGCGAAGTTGACGGACACGCCGAATTCATTAAAATGGCGTGATCCCGTTCACATGCCAATTCGTCTCCGCCCCGCAAGGAGGTGGTCCGGTGACATTCCCCCAACAAGTTCTACCGCGTTCGCCTGCGCGCTCATTTATTCATGAGACGCCGCCCAACCCATTGGATTTACCCCTGGTGCTGGATCCGACCGCCGCATCGGATGCAACGCCGGTCCAAGCCCAACCGCTGCGCGACACGCAGTTGGAAGAAGACCTGGAACTGCACGTTCGTGCGGAATTACCTCCTGCCGGCGCGCCCTGGCCACAAGTAGCCGATTACGAGATTCTCGAAGTGCTTGGCGAAGGCGGCATGGGAGTCGTGTTCAAAGCACGGCAGCGCTCATTGAAGCGCCTGGTCGCGCTAAAAATGACGGGCAACGGATACTTCAGTCCCGGTACACGCCGGCGTTTTCAAATTGAAGCGGAGACGATCGCCCGGCTCCACCATCCTAACATTGTGCAGATTTACGAGGTCGGCGAACACGAGGGCCGACCATACTTGGCCCTTGAATGCGTCGAAGGCGGAACATTGGCTCAGTATCTGGTCGAAAGTGGTCCAATGCCGGTCCGGCAAGCCGTCGCCTTGGCCATGCAGCTGGCGCAGGCTATGCAGTACGCACACGAGAAGGGAGTTATCCATCGCGATTTGAAGCCGGCAAACATCCTTTTGCAAATGCGGAATGCGGAAGGCGAAATGCGGAATGAGCCCGAAGCATTTGAATTCCGCAATCCGCATCCCGACTTCCGAATTCCGAAAATAACCGACTTCGGGCTCGCGAAGATGTTGGACGAAGATCAGAGCCGCACCCGAACGGGCGCCATTCTGGGAACCCCCGCATACATGGCGCCGGAGCAGGCGCGCGGGCAAACCCAAGCCATTGGGCCCCAGGCGGACGTCTATTCTTTGGGTGCGATCCTGTATGAAATGCTGACTGGTCAGCCGCCGTTCTCCAGCCAGTCGAGCTGGGAGTTACTGAATGAGGTGGTGCATGCGGAGCCACAACGGCCGAGTCGCAAGCGAGCGCGATTGGCGCGCGATCTGGACACCATCTGCCTGAAGGCACTGGCGAAGGATCCCCGCCAGCGCTACGCCACGGCCGGTGCACTGGCCGCCGATCTGCAGCGCTTTTTGGCCGGCGAATCAATTGAGGCGCGCCCGGAGCGCCCCTGGAGACCCTTGGCTCGCCGTATTCGCAAGCATCCCGTTTTGTTGGCAGTGCTGCTCCTCTTGACCGGCATGCTTGCTTGGGCAACGGGATGCTTCTTACAGCAACGGGCCGAAGCCAAACAAGCGCTGCGCGAGGGGCGGCAACTGCGCCATGGCGGCGACTGGGAGAACGCCATGCTCCGCTTGGAGCAAGGGCATGAGCGCGTGCGGTTATTGCCTTGTTGCGCAGAACTCGACGCTCAATTATTGCGTGAGTGGAATTCCGCTCTTCGCGATCAATTTGCCTTCCGACTGCACGAATTGGCCGAAGAATTGCGATTCTGTCGCGATCCAGAATCGCTGCCGCGCCATCAAGTTCCTGTTCTTGCCCGGCGTTTTCGTGACTTGTGGCAAGCCCGCGAACGGCTTCTCGTGCTGAGCGAATGGGATGACAACCGGGGCCGCCAAAAAGACGCGCTGCTCGATTTATACGACGTCGCCGTACTTGGGCTATCGTTAGAGTTGTATTTGGCAGAGCAGCCTGAGGATGTGGAACAAGTCCATCGCGATGGCATGCAGATCGTACGTGAATTGGAACAACATCAAGTGCCGGTAGCTGCCCTGGCGCATGAACGGCGCTATCATGCGGAAAAATTGGGCTTGCCTGTTGGGCCGGAAGCTGAATCGCCCGCGACTAGTGCCTGGGACCATTACCTGGTCGGCCGCTTGTTACAGTCGACCGGCCAATGGGATGAAGCCCGCCAGCACCTCCGATACGCTATCCAGCTCGATGCCGGCCGAGCCATTTTCTATTTCGAAGCGGGAATCTGCGCACTGCGCCAAGCGGAATACGCGGAAGCTTGCCGGGAGTTTACGGTTTACATTGCTCTGAAAACCAGCACGGCCAAGAGTTCGCCCCATACCCCGAGGGGACCGGCATGGGAGGGGTATTACAACCGCGGCCTAGCGGAGATGGCGCTGCAGCAATGGAAAGATGCCGAGGCTGATTTCACGGAAGCCGTCTGTCAGAACCCTGATTTTGCCGCTGCTTATCTCAACCGCGGCGCTGTTCTCCGCGAGCGCGGACGCGGTAACGAAGCACTCCAGGATCTTCAATGCGCGCTAGATCGGGGGGCAGCGCCGGCCAAAGTGCATTACAACCTGGCCTTAGCCTACTGGGACGCCGGCGATCTGCATCAGGCCTTTGAGCAGGTCCGCCAGGCTCGGCATTGTCGCGACTGCCCCGTCGATGCCGCTCGTCTGGAGGCCGAAATTCAGAAAAAGTTGAACGAACGAGATTCAAACGGCCAGTGAGGAGCCGCAGAGCGCGAAACCATTTCCATGAGCGATTCAATGGAGGAACGCCTATGTCTCGCAAGCGCACGTCTGCCAAGGTGAATGGGGTCCAGATGCGGTTGGAGCCGCTGGATGACCGCGTGTTGCCCGACGCGAAGGTCGATCTGGACGTTTCCGGCGCGACGGCCGCAGTCCAGCCCGCCAATACCAATGCAAAACCCGACGCATATCTTTCCAAAGACCATCACCACCAAGACTTCGATTCCGCATTATCCGGCGCGGCCATGACAAGGATTTGGGGGCATCTGCTTAAGGATTCCGCCAAGCACCCAGCCGACTATCAGGCCATGCTGCAAGTCGTCGAAACCGATGCCCTTCGCGTATTGGCCCACGAATTCGTCATTTTGGAAGGTGGTTCGGCCAATGGTTCCATTGTGAATCGGGTCGTTGAAAGCGCAGGACGTCGTGAAAACGCTCATGTTGCCGAGCTAGAAAACGCCGAGGAGATATCGAATGCCATCGTCGAGACTCTCCGCGTCCGCGAGAGTGAGGGGGAAAAAGTACCTGCCAGCGCGTCGGAATCAGTGGATGCGGCCGGTCTTGCTTTAGTGCGAGCAACGACCGAATCCAAACCAGCGCCGGCGAACCCGCATCATTCAAGTGCCGAGTTAGATGCTGCGTACGCGAGCGCAGCTCCTGAGTCGCAGTCGGCCGGAACGGCGCGAGTAGAGGGCGAACATGCCGTCTGGTTATTAGCCTCTGGCCACGCGGAGAGCCCTTTGGTCCAAATGCCGGTGGCGAAAGATCTGCTCATCGTTCCGCTGGCCTATTTGACGTCCGCGCCGATCGGTGCATCGGAAAAGGCGGTAGCGCCGCCGGCCGATCCGTTGGTGGTGTCGGTCGCCGACGTCGAAGAAGCAGCGCCGACGCCGCAGCCGCAGGCGGAAGAAACGCC
>Ga0209580_10000867_pt1 | contig 14735 bp, 8 predicted proteins | sample Coa_R1_5_FD_187153 | JGI IMG/M metagenome (GOLD analysis project Ga0209580, IMG submission 187153) | Surface soil microbial communities from Centralia Pennsylvania, which are recovering from an underground coalmine fire - Coalmine... | ecosystem: Environmental > Terrestrial > Soil > Unclassified... | reverse complement strand
TCGTTGGCGTAGCGCCGCGCGGCTTTCGGAGCACGACGTTCGGCCTGGCCCCGGACGTGTTCGTGCCGATTACGCTCCGCGCCGAGCTCGAGCCGCCTTTCAAGGATTTCGACAAGCGTCGCAGCTACTGGATGTACCTGTTCGCTCGGCTGAACCCCGGCGAGACGATCCAGCAGGCGACGACAGCGGTCAACGCGACCTATCACGGCATCATCACGACGACCGAGGTGCCGCTCCAGAAGGGCATGTCCGACAAGACGATGGCGGTATTCAGGAACAAGGTGATCGCCCTCACGCCAGGTGAACGCGGTCAGAGTTCCACGGCCACTCAATCCCAGGCTCCGCTCACGCTTCTCCTCGCCGTCGCGGGCTTGGTTCTCGTCATCGCCTGCGCCAACATCGCCAATCTACTCCTCGCGCGATCGACTGGCCGGGCGGGCGAGATGGCGATCCGGCTGTCGATTGGCGCCGGCCGCGCGCAGCTCGTTCGGCAGCTCCTCCTCGAGTCGTGCCTGTTGGCGGTGTTGGGCGGTCTGGCCGGACTCCTCGTGAGCCGCGTCACGTTGACGCTCATCGTGAGCGAGCTGCTCCCGCCGGACGCCGCGAGTGTTTTCAGCGTCGGCGTCGACGCGCGCGTGCTCGCGTTCACGGCCGTGCTATCGCTCATCACGGGCGTCCTGTTCGGCGTGTTCCCGGCGCTGCACAGCACGCGACCCGATCTCGCGTCGACCTTGAAGGGCTGGAGTGGCCAGCCTTCCGGCGCCCGGTCGGCCGCCTGGTTCCGCCGGATGCTGGTCACGTCGCAGATCGCGCTTTCGCTGGCGCTCCTTGCCGCAGCTGGGTTCTTCGTGAAGAGCCTCGTGACGATCGGCCGCGTGGATTTGGGCCTCCGGTCCGACCAGCTCGTGACCTTCGCCGTCTCGCCGCAGCGCACCGGTTACACCCCCGCGCGCGCAAAGGCCCTGTTCCAGGAGATCGAGGACTCGGTGAGCGCCATTCCCGGTGTCTCGGGCGTGACCGGATCGATCGTCGGGCTGATCCAGGGCGACAACTGGGGCAGCACCGTCGCGGTCCAGGGCTTCAAGTCCGGTCCGGACATCGACGCGCAATCGATGTTCAATGAGGTGAGCCCCGGCTATTTCCGGACGCTCGGGATTCCGCTCATCTCCGGCCGGGAGTTCACACGAGCGGACACGGCCGGCGCGGCGAAGGTCGCCATCGTCAACGAGGCGTTCGCCCGGAAGTTCGGCCTGGGTCGCGAGGCCGTGGGCAAGCGGATGTCGACCGGCGGGGCCACACTCGACATGGAGATCGTCGGGCTGGTGAAGGACGCCAAATACAGCGACGTCAAGCAGACGCCGCCGCCGCTGTTCGTCACGCCGTACCGACAGGATGACACGGTCGGCGCGTTGACCTTCTATGCGCGAACGTCGCTCGCGCCGGATGCGCTGTTGCCGCAAATCCCACCCGTAGTGGCCAGGCTCGACCGGAACCTGCCGATCGAGAGTGTGCGCACCATGGAAGGCCAAATCCGGGACAACATCGTCCAGGATCGGCTGATCACGACCCTGTCCACGGCCTTCGCCGCGCTTGCGACGATTCTCGCCGCGGTCGGACTTTACGGCGTGCTCGCCTTCACGGTTGCCCAGCGGACGCGCGAGTTCGGGTTGCGGATGGCCCTGGGCGCGGATGCAGGCCGGGTGCGATGGCTCGTGCTGCGTCAGGTGGGCTGGATGGCAATCGTCGGTAGCGTCATCGGCATCGCCGCCGCGCTCGGCCTCGGCCACCTGGCCGAGTCAGAGCTGTTCCAAATGCACGGCAACGATCCGATCATTCTGACCGTGGCGACGGCAGTCATCGTGCTCGTCGCCTTCACCGCCGGCTTCGTGCCGGCGCGACGAGCGTCGCGGCTCGATCCGATGAGGGCGCTGAGATACGAGTAAGGCTGGAAGGCAAAGGCGAGAAGGCTAGGAGCCTGGAAGGCTGGGAGGCCGAGAGGCGATGCCTGACGGGTACACAAAAAAAGGGGCTCGAGACCTTGCCTCGAGCCCCGGTCCTTCCGGCCTTCCAGCTTCTCGGCCTTCCAGCCTTGTGTGTCTCTTTACCTGATGACCGTCATCGCGCCTTGGTACGGGGTCACCTGCCCGGCCACCACGTCCATGTCGAACGACATCGTCTGGAAGCCCTCGGCTCGTATGTCGACGTGGTGCCGTCCGAGCATGAGCGAGAGCGGCGGCTGTTGCGGTGAGAACTCCGCCACGGTGCCGATGTACTTCCCGTCGACGTAGACGGCCGCGTTGGTCGGCTGGATGTCGAACGTCACGCCGCCGAAGTTCGCGGTGTTGTCGGGAGGTGCGGGAGGCGCGCCATAGCCCGGATCGACCGGCACTGGCTCAGCCATGCCGTAGACCGGGTAGCCATCGGCGTAGTCGTACGGGGCATAGTAGTACCCGTACGGGAACGCGACGGGATATCCGACGTTCAGCCCGAAACCGAACGTGAACCACGGACGGAACCTGAAGAAGGGCTCATCGAACTCCGCGCGACCCGACCAGCCGTAGTGCGGGAAGAAACGCCCCCCGCGCTCCACGAAGCCGTTCCGCCCGTAGTTCCCACGGTAGCCGCCACCATAGTTGCCACCGTAGTTCCGCCCGTTATAGTTCCCACCGTAGTTCCCGGAGTACCCCGGCCGCTCGGCCGCGTGACCGATGATGACGGGGTTGCCCACCGTCCGGCCCCCAGACCCCCGGCCCGCGAAAGCCGGCTGGTTGCCCCCGTACGACCGCTGGGCGTAAGCCGGCTGATTGCCCCCGTACGACCGTTGGGCGGGCTGGTTGCCCCCGTATGACCGTTGGGCGGGTTGGTTGCCCCCGTATGACCGTTGGTTATAGGCCGGCCTCGAAATCTGCGGACTTACCCGCGGCCCGGCCTGGGCGGGTGCACTGCGCATCGGCGCACTGCGCATGGGGGCACTGCGCATCGGGGCCGACGACGGCTGACGCGACGCCTGCGCGTGCATCTGTCCCCCTCCCCCCCCCGACGACCGTGCGCCGCCGCCACCACCACCACCGCCGTGGCCGCCGCGCTGCGCGGCCAACGCGGGCCCAGCCGACAAGACCAGCGTCGCCAACGCGGCGCTGGCAATCAAAAGTCCTGTGCGTGGAAGATTTGGCTTCATATCGACCCCCGACTGCGATCCTGCCCAATGGACTCGTGCGGGCTGGTCGCTTGACCCTTAATTAGGCAAGGACCTTGCCAGCGTGACCGCCCTAAAACCCCAACATTCGAGGGCTCGCCTACCCCGCCCCCAAAGTCGCTCGTCCATTGGGAGTGACACCGGTGTCCTACCCCCAATGGAGGAACTCACTGCCAGCTACCGCACCACGAAGCTAGCCCAGTACACCCGGTCGTCCCACGACAGCGTCAGCCGGCCGCCCGACGCCTCGGGTTCAACGGCGAACGTCATCTCCTCGACCGGCGAGTCGAGGTGCCTCAGAGCCAGCTTCACCTGACCGAGGTTCCTGTCTGGATGATACTGCGTATGGAACTGTCCCACCTCATTACTGACGACGAGGTCCGAGGCCGACTCGTCGGGCAACATGTAGAGCGTATGGCTCCCTGCCGGGACAGCTAACCCCGCGAGCGTGATCGCCCTCGAAGTCGTGATGATCGTGGCTTCGTCGGCGCCGGGCATCCACCAGTGCCCCCACGGCACGAGTCCGCCCCAGATCTGCCGACCACGTTTCGAGGGGCGGCCGTAGGTGAAGCTGACATGGCAGCCGCCCGCGTCGAACTCGTGGATCTCGTGCGGACTGACGCGCGGCCGCTGGCGCATGGACACGCTCGCCGCTCCGCCCGCAACGACGCCGGCGGCCACCAGGTGCGAGAGGCCGATCGCCGCCCCGAGGGCCACCGGGCCGGCCAGGCGTCCCGGCAGCCAGCGCCTCGCGCGCGAGCCCACGGCGCTACTGCCCTCCGCCGCCCGCACGGCCACCGCTCGGACGATTCACGCCGAGGCTGTCGAAGCTGAGGATGCTGTTGAACACCATGAAGTAGCTGCCGATCGTCTCGCCACGATAAATCGGGTTGTTGGCGAAGAGCACGGCATGGCCCTTCTCGATCGGCACGTCCACCACCACCGCCTGATTGGCGATGTCGGCACCGCCGTCGAGCAGGCCGGACACGAGCAATTGGTCCTGGGCGGTGAACCGGAGGACGATGCGTGGTCGTGCCTCGACGGGTGCGGTGATCGCATTCCCCCGGCCCCCGCCATTGCCGCCGCCGTTGGCGTTGGCATCGCCGGTCGGCGGTTCGGTGCCCTCGTTCTGGGGCCGACCCTGTACGACGTCCGGGTCGTCGGGGGTGCCGCGGCCCGTGGCGCGCTGGTTGCCGGGCCCGCCGCCCCGGCCGCCCGGCGCCGCTGGTCCACCGGCGCCGCCACCGCCGCGCCCTCCGCCGCCGGCTCCGCCGGCGTTCAGGCTCTCTCCGCGGTCGCTGTAGACGGCGAGGTTATCCGGCACGCCGTACATGATCGGGCTGGCGTCGTCGGCGGTCTTCGTCCGCAGGAGCGTGCCCACGACGCGCGAACTCGCGCCCGGTCGCGTCAGCGTGACGCCGCGGACGACGCCGGCGCCGATGAGGAAGTCCGCGCTGGTCGTGGCGCCGATGAAGACGCCGCCGGTCCGGATGAAATCACGGAGGTGCACCAAGCCTTCGAGCTGCATGCCCGGACGGATGTCGTCGGTCTGGGCCCATGTGCCGATGTTGGGCGTGTCGGGCGAGCTTCTCCACGGCTCCACGTTCCGCCACATCGCCGTGCCCTCCACGGCGTTCTGGCCCAGGCCGGGACCGGCGACGATCACGTCCCACTTCGATTTCAGGTCGGGCGTCTTGTAGACCGTGTCGGGATCGATGTAGTCGAACGGCACGCCATACACGTCGAAGGCCTGGCGCCACCAGCCTTCAGTCTGGGTGTTGCCCCACGTGTGCAGAATGGCGACGCGCGCGGCTCGGGCCGGATGCGTCTTCACGGTCGGGGCCGCGTCGAGGGCGTACGCCCGCAGGCCCAGCTCCGTCGTCAGCTTGTCGAGATCTGACTGCGCGACGTTCTTGATGACGAACGACCCGCGGTTGAATTTCTGGCCGGCGCCCTCAAACGGATCGTCGGCCATTTCGATATCGGCGTCCTTGAGCCGGTAGCGGAGCGTGACGAGGGCGTTATCGGCGTTGTGGTTAATCGCGAAGACCGCGCCCGTTCCGGTGGTGCCCGCGACCGGTTTGACGTCGCCCTTCACGAGTTCCATGGGCGCGTCGAGGACCTTGACGTCAGTGACGCGCACGGCCTGCACGGCGAAGCCCTCCGGGAACGTCCACCCGGTGTCGTCATACGGGCTCTTCTGCGGATCGTTCGGCGCCCAGTACTGGTAGTCGAGCAGCGCGTCGGCGATGCGCGAGTACGGCTGATCCATCCGGATGATGTAGCTGCCGGCCGGAAATTCGCGCTGGACGGGAATCACCGGTGCCGGGGCGGCGTTGCCGGCCGCCCCGCCACGCCCGCCACCACGCCCGCCGCCGCCACCGCCGGCCGCCCCGCCACCACCGCCCGCACCGCCGCCGGCACCCGCCGCGGCGGCGCCACGCCCGCCCGCGCCCGAATCGGCCGCCGGGCGATGTGAGGGCACATTCACCGTAAACGGCGCCGTCGCTCGCGAGATCTCGACACCCTGCTTCTGCATCACGCGAAGGAGTTCGGCCTGCGAGCCCAGGCGGGGATCGCTCGCCGGCAGGACGTAGGCGGCCGGGCCCTCCGTCTTCGCCTTGATGATGGAGCGCTTGCTCTTCTCGTAGAAGTTGCGGAGGAAGTACACGCGGTTGGTCGCAATGTAGTTTTCCGACAGCAGGATGCCCGTCATCTCGTAGTTGTTGTTGTTGCGCAGCGACCACTTCACGTACGGCAGCGGCGGGTTCTGCCGGTACCACGTGCGCGACGTCTGGTTGGCCGGCACGGTGCGATCCTGGGTGTCGGCCGTGCCGCCGTTGCCGAAGGTCTCATAGAGGCGGCTGATGCCGTTGTGCGTCGCGGCCATGAACATCAGGTAGCCGGGCGACCACGTATCGAAGGTGCCGAACGCGTAGACGCCGGGCATGCCCCAGCGCGTCATCTCGTTCACGTTGTTCCAGCCGATCATCTGCCACTCGTTGGTCAGGATCGGGTCGAGCCACGCGTTGTACGGGCCGTCGCCAATGGTGTTGTCGTAGAGAAACGCCTCGGACTCGTGAAGATCGTGGAGGACCTGCGCCTTCCAGTCGAGGTAGGTGTTGAGCACGTTCTGGGACAGCTTCAGCGTGAGCGCCATGGCGTCACGGTTGTTGTCGTGCCGCACGTAGTGGCCCCAGTAGATCGCGTCCGAAATGACGTCGTTCGGATGCTTCTTCTTGTACTCGTAGAGGTCGACCACGCGGTCCCGGCCGTCGACCTCGACGACCGGGGTGATCAAGGTGATCATGTGCTCGCGGATCTGCCGGATGTACGGGCTGTCATCGACGGCGAGGCGATAGGCCATCTCCATGAGCGCCGTCGGCGCCCCGGCCTCCGTGGAATGGATCGTGCCGGTGATGTAGTAGACCGGCGCCGCGCGGCGTGCGATCTCGTCGGCCATTGCGTCGTTCAACTGGATCGTCCGCGGGTCGGCCAGCTTCGCGAGGTCGGCCTTGTTCTGATCCAGCTTCGCCATGAGCTGCTCCGAGGCGACCGCCACGGCCACCATCTCGCGCCCCTCTTCGGTCTCTCCGATCTTGTAGACCTTGACGCGCGGCGTCGACGCGGCCAGGAGGCGCATGTACTTGTAGACCTCCTCGGCGTACGGCAGCTTGCCCGGCGCGCCGGCGATATCGCCCAGCACGGCCGTCGGCGTCGGCACGGTCTTCGAGGCGGGCATGTAGTCGACGATCGGCGAGAGGAAGTACGGTTCGGTCGTGTACTCCTTGATCTTCTTCGTGTACTCCTCATCGATCGGCTGATTCGGGTCGCGGCCGGGCTTGGCGTTCGCCATGTCCTGCTCGGTCATCTTCGAGGCCGGCGCTGGCTTCGCGGGTTTGCGATCCTGGCCTTGCGCCACGAGGAGCGCCGGCATGGCGACGACGGCCAGGATCAGAAAGAGACGCGGCAGGGCGGACAAACGAATCATGAGGACCTCGGGGAAATCAGCAGGGGCATTTTACAGGGTTCCCGAGGGGACTCCGGTCCCGAGATACAGCCCGTGACCATGCCACCGGGCGGAAGGGAGCGGTTCGGATGCCGTTCTTACTTCGGGGCGCCCACCTTGACGAGCACGACGCCGTGCCGCGGTACGGTCGCGGCAAGGACGTCATGTGCCGCAGGCAGATTCTGGTGGCGCCAGAGATCGCGCACGGGCTGGCTTCCCGACAGTCCGAGGTCAGCGAGCTTGACCGCCACGGGCGCCGGTTCGGGCGACCTGTTGAACAGGCCAACGGCCATCGTGCCGTCCGAGAGCGGTCGGGCCCAAACCTCTACCCATCCATCGCCTGACATGCGGCCGGCGGCCTGACCGAGCACGTCCTGATTGACCGCGAGCACCTCTCGATTACCCAGCAGGTCTGTCGTCCATTGATCGATCTGGGAGAGGTCGGCGCCGATCAGCATTGGCGCGGCTTGCAGCGCCCAGAGCGAGATGTGCGTGAGCTGCTCGCTCGGCGTGAGATTCGTGGGACGCGAGCCCTGGCTCCACCCCACCATGCCGACCACCAGCATGTCGGTGTCATTCCAATGTCCGGGGCCGGCGTACTTCTCGCGGCCCGTCTGCTGGAACGCAATGCTCGACATGCTTTGCCACGAGTCCGTGATGTCGCCCGTCATGCGCCACAGGTTGCCGCCAACTGCCTGGCCCCACTCCCAGACGTTGCCCCAGCCGTACTGACATAAGCTGAACACGAAATCACGATTCACGTGATCGAGGGCCGTCCGCATGAGTGCGTACGGCTTGCGCAGATCATCCAGGTTGTTGCGATCGCCCTGGTAGGAGCACCAGTCGTACTTGACGTAGTCGAATCCCCATTTGGCCCACGTCGCGGCGTCCTGCTGCTCGTGTTGGAAGGTGCCCGCCAGCCCCTGGCACGTGGTGGGTCCGGGCGACGAGTAGATGCCGGCCTTGAGGCCGAGGCTATGGATGTGGTCGACGAGGCCCTTCATGTCGGGGAACCTCGCGTTGGTCGTGATCTCGCCGTTCGGGTCGCGAGCCGCGGCGACGTTGTGGCGGCTGCCCGTCGCCGGATCGGGCTCGAGCCCGCCCTCCCAGGCGTCGTCGATATTGATGTAGGTGTAACCCTGTCGCGCGAGGCCGCTCTTCACGAGGCCGTCGGCCGACGCGCCCACCTTTTCGGCGGTCACGGTACCGCCCCACGCGTTCCACGAGTTCCACCCGAGCGGAGGTGTGAGCGCGAGCATGTGCTCGCCGCCGACAATCGTGATTTGGCCGGTCGCCTTGCCGTTCGGGGCCGTCACGGTGACGTCCACGACGGTCCGGCCAGCGGTCTGAAGCGCGCCGGAAATGAGGCCACTCTTCGGGTCGAGCGTCACACCAGGGGGCAGGTTCCTCGCGGCAAACGCGAGCGGACCGTCGCCGGAAGCCGGGATCAGGAACAGGAAGGGTCGGCCGGGCGTCGCGCCCGTGATCCGCGGGTAGTTCAACGTCGGCGCCGACGAACGGCTCGGGGCGATGAGCGGCGCGATCTCGGCCGGCCAGGCCGCGACCTCCGGCATCACGGTGGCGCCGGGGGTCATCGTGATGAGCGCGCCGGCCCAATCGGCGTTGTCGTTGGCCGTGCCGTCGTTGCCGTCGTTCACCGCGAGAACGAGCCGTTTGGCCTTCGCCACGTCCACCGACAGCAGCTTGGCGGGATCGCCCTCGCGCATCACGCCGGTATCGACGACCTTCTTGCCGTCGACCCACACACCAAACGCCACGCTGCCACGACCTGGACCGACGCCGTCATCGACGCCCACCATCGACTGGAAGCGCGCCGCCTGCCCTTTGAGGTCGATGACAAGGTCGCTGTCGGCATTGAGCGGCACGGCGTGCGGATAGTCGACGCCGCCGAGCACGAACTTCAGCGGGGGCGGCGGACCCGGCGGCGGAGTGGTGCCGCGGGCTCCACGCCCCGCCCTCGGTCGCCGGATCGAGGCCTTGCTGAGGTCGAGGCTGTCGACCCAGACCGCATGGGCTGGCGGATCGGCCTTCTGGAGTTCCGGCACGGCCTGAGCGCGGATCGTACCGAACTCAATCGAACCGACCAGACCCGCGGCGCACAGCACCGCAACGGCAGACGTGTGTGACGTTCGTGACGTTGGTGACATTGGTCGCATGGGGGGCCCGTCCCTGTGGGGTCGAGAGAAAAGCACCCGCAGTGTACTTTCACAACCGGCTGCCGGCAAACGGGCTTGTCCCGCAACGCAAGCGTTCTACAATGCGCCTGACTCATGAATCCTTCGCGACGCGATACCTTGAAGCAGCTCGGCGCCGCCGGCGTCGGCTTCGTTCTCAGCCCAGGCCTGCTCAACGCGCAGGAGTCCGGCATTGTCATCGCCGGTCAACCCGTCGACGTCGGGATCGACATCGGACTCGGCGCGCCCACGCCTCGGACGGTTCGCTTGCGGCTGCGACCGCTCGAGCTGGGCCAGCCGAAGGACCTGCCGTTCACCGGCGCCCTCGACGACGCGTCGCCCGCGCTCTCGACGCTGCCGGTCGTGCGACGCCGGGCCGCCGACCTCGCCGACATCAGGACTGGCCCGAGCGATCTGGCCGTCCGTTTCACGCCGGACCCGCCGACGTTCGTCATCCAGACGAAGGCCGGCGTCATGATTCAGCGGCTCACGTTCAGCGCCGACGCGCCGACGATGACCTTTCGGATGCCGAGCGGTCCACTGCTCGGCCTGGGCGAAGGCGGCGTGCAGTTCGACAAGCGCGGATCGACCGATCAGATGCGGAACGGCCAGGTGACCTCTCGCGCCGACGGCTACAGTCTCGCCGCGAACGGCACGCGGGCACCGGTGCAGTGGCTCATCGGCACTGGCGACGGCTGGGCCATGTTCATCCATCAGCCGTACGGGTCGTTTGACTTCAAGGGATCCGATGGTCAGTTCACGCTGCCGGCCAACACGCCGGCCGCCGCCTTCCTGCCGCTCGACGTCTTCATCGTCTCGTCGACCGAGCCGGCCGTTGTCCTGGGCGAGTACGCCCGCATCACCGGCTTGCCGGCCATGCCGCCGCCCTGGTCGCTCGGGTATCTACAGTCCCACCGGACGCTCGCGGGCCGGGAAGCGATCCTGCAGGTCGCCCGGACGTTCCGCGAGAAGAAGCTACCGTGCGACGGGTTGATCTATCTCGGCACCGAGTTCGCGCCGTCGGGCTGGAACACGCGCAACGGCGAGTTCACGTGGCATCCGGTGAACTTCCCGGATCCGCCGGTGATGATCGAGGAGCTGCATCGCGAGCACTTCAAGGTCGTGCTTCACATCGTCGTCGAGGGCCACACCCTCACGGGCCGCACGACGCTTCCAGGGACGCACGCCCTCGCGAAGTGCACCGCGGACCCGCTGCCCCCTGGCCGCACGCCGGACGACCACTGGCCGCCGGACCGGGTCGCCGCGTGCTACTGGCCTGCGCACAAGCCGCTCATGGACGTCGGCGTCGACGGCTGGTGGCCCGATCAAGGCGACGGTTTCGACGGCCCGTCGCGCTTTCGCCGGCACGAGATGTACTTCGAAGGGTCACAGGCCTATCGGCCGAACGAGCGGCCATTTGCGCTGCACCGCAACGCGTCGCCCGGCGTTCAGCGCTTTGGCAGCTACATCTGGTCGGGCGACGTGCAGTCGCGGTGGGACACGCTCAAGGCCCACGTGCCCATTGGCATCAACGCCGGACTCTCGGGCCTGCCGTACTGGGGCACCGACATCGGCGGGTTCTACGGCACGGCGGAGTACACGGGCGAGCTCTTCGTCCGGTGGTTCCAGTTCGGCGCGTTCTGCCCGCTCTTCCGATCGCACGGGCGCAACTGGCACCTCCACCTGCCCTGGGGATGGGACGGCGGCGATGGCGGACCGCCGGAGACGCAGGGCTTCGTCGTCGATCCGGCCGAGCTCAACAACCCGCGCGTCGAAATCATCTGCCGGAAGTACCTGGAGTTGCGGTCCCGGCTGATGCCGTATCTCTACACGGCCGTGCGCGACGCGTGCGACACGGGGCTGCCGATCATGCGTGCGCTCTGGCTGCACGACCCGACGGATGCCGAGGCGGTGCGGCGCGGCGATCAGTACCTCTGGGGCCCGGACCTCCTCGTCGCGCCGGTCGTCGAGAAAGGCGCGACGAGCCGGCGGCTCTATCTTCCGCGCGGCCGCTGGATCGACTTCTGGACGAACGAGCCCGTGGCGGGCGGCCGCGAGGTCGACCGGCCGGTCGACCTGGACACGATGCCGCTCTACGTGCGCGCCGGCGCGATCGTGCCCATGGGTCCGGTGCGTCAGTACGTCGACGAGCCGAGTCCAGAACCGCCCTCACTCGTCGTCTATCCAGGCGAGGACGGCACTTCCGACTGGTTCGAGGACGACGGACGCGTCGCCGGCGAGTCGATGCGCATCCGGCTCACGTGGCGCGATGCCGCGCGGACCCTCGCCGTCGCGCTCGCGCCGGGGTCCCGCATGCGACCGCCAGCCGAGCGACGCCTCGACATCCGGATTGCGGGCGCGCCGACGGTGAAGTCGATCACCTTCAGCGGGCAGGCGACGAGCGTGCGACTGTGACGTCGCCTACGGCTTGATGTTCTGGTTCACCCGGAAGAGGTTGGTCGGATCGTACTTGCGCTTGATCTTGACCAGCCGCGCGTAGTTGTTGCCGTACGTCGCCCGGATGGGGTCCGCGCCCTCATCCATCATGAAGTTGATGTAGGCGCCGCCCGACGAGAACGGCTGGGTCGCGGTCCAGTAGTCGCGCGCCCATTTCGTGATCTTCTCGCGATTCGCGGGGCTCGCGTCGACGCCGACGATCACCTGCGCCCAGGCGGCGTCGCGGTGCTCCCAGGCCGTCGCGGACGGCTTCACGCGCGACGCGGCGCCGTCGACCGGATACAAGTGCATCGTCGACTGCCAGGTGGGCAGGGTGGAGCCGTGCTTCACAAACGCGGGAATGGCCTCATCGGAGAGTTCGCTGAAGAAGCCGGCTTTCCAGTACCACTGCAGCCCGGGCACATAGAGCGCGTCGAACATGCTCTGGACCACCGGATGCGGCAGAGGCCCGGTCATGTCGAGCGCCGCCTTCTTGAACGCCCGAATCGGCTTGAAGACCTTCTCGGCCTTCTTCAGCGGGCCGGCGTAACACCAGACGACACCGCACATGGGCTTGTTGTGGAGGTGCACGGGAAACGGCGGCCCAGGCGGCACGATGAGAAATGCGAAAAAGCCCGTGAGATCGGTCGGGGCCTTCGGCATGAACGATCGATACCAGCGCATGACCTCGGCGGCGTCCTCGATTGGATAGAGCATCGGACCAGCGTAGTCCGTGTGGACCTCGTGCGCCTTGAACAAGAACGACGTGACCACGCCGAAGTTGCCGCCGCCGCCGCGCACGGCCCAAAACAGATCCGCGTTTGACTTCGCATCTGCCGTCACGATGCGTCCGTCGGCCAGCACGAGGTCGACCGAGAGGAGGTTATCGATGGTAAGTCCGCACCGGCGCGTCAGGTGACCGATCCCGCCGCCGAGCGTCAGGCCACCGACCCCTGTCGTCGAAATGATTCCGGACGGCACCGCGAGCCCGTAGACGTGCGTCGCGTGGTCGACCTCACCCCAGGTCGTCCCGCCGCCGACACGGACGGTCTTTCGCGCGGCGTCCACGTGAACATACTTGATGTGCGAGAGGTCGATCGCGAGACCGTCGTCACACATGCCGAGACCCGCCGCATTGTGTCCGCCGCCCTTGACCGAGAGGAGCACCTTCTCAGCGGCCGCGAACTTCACGCACGTCTCGACGTCGGCGACGTCCGCACACTCTGCGATCAGGCGCGGGTGCCGGTCCATCATGCCGTTGTACAGCTTGCGTCGGTCGTCGTAGCCGGGATCGCCGGATTGCAGGAGTGCGCCGCGAAGCGCGGCCTTTAGCGTCGCGATATTGGCGTCGGTAACCATCGGACTGCCCTCCTTCGCTGTCTAGGGGGTCAGGGGGTCAGGTCCGGCTCGCGCCATCAGGGCCAGACCCCGCCGCTCTTAGACCTCGGAAGGGCGTCATGCTGCCACAGGGTCTCCGCGGTGCGCAAGGTGTTGAGGCTCACCGATCGACCGTCCGGCTCATCGCCCGTATTTGGCCAGCGACGTGAGATCCGCGGCGGTCTTGTGTTCCCACGCCGTCTGTTGCGGGGCGGCCAGACCATGATGCGTCTCTTCGTCGTAGCGCTGCTGCTCCGTCCGTTCGGCACGGAGGTACTGGGACGCGAGGCCATCCAGATCGGTGTCCGCGCGACGACACGGCTCGTAGAGATCGCTGAACGCTTTCCGAAGCCGCCGGGCAAACACCTCGGTCAGGTCAAAGTGCGTCTGCTCGTGGCGCAACGTCCGCTCGCCCACCGTTCGATCGGCGACCACGTCCGGCCGGACCCAGGACTCGTGTGGCAGAAAGCCTGCCACAGCGCGGAACTCGAACGTCTCACCAGTGCACCGCACGCCGTAAAAGATGCTGTAGGCCGTGAGCGCGCCCTCGTCGCCTGCCTTCGGCACCGACGAAGCGAAATCGGACCACCGCAGTCGACGTCCGGCGGACCACGCGATCGCGTCGCGAGCCCCCATGTCGCCCTGGATCTGGCGATCGAGCGACGGCATGACTGGCGCGGTGCCCGCGGCCGGCGTACACGCCCCGACGAGACCGGCGTAGATCACGCCACCGACGACACGGACCACGCGGCCCATCTTCGGAGCATAACAGTCCGCCGTCAGGGCCCGGAGACGAATGCCGGCAGGCGCACCGGCATTTTTCTCGGGGCCCTTACGCTCAGCGCGGCCAGAGCCAGCCGAAGGTGCCCGCCGTGAGCAGGCCGTACACGAGACCATCGAACATCGACGTCAGGGTCGTCGACCACGCGCGCGCGGCCCAGATGGACGTCTGCGCCAGGGCCAGCGAATAGCCGAGAAATGCGGTGGAGCCAACGAATCGGAATACGGACAGGTAGTCGGCGCCCGGGCCGAGCGCGCGTCCTGCGATGTAAGCCGCAAACATGTTGACGACCAGGCTGTAGACGAACCACTGGGCCAGGTTCTTCCCCATCGAGTACGGGCCGGCCGGCAGCACGGTCATCAGGGCAACCGGCCCTTTGGCCCGCTTCTCCAGGAACGCCGGATCGCGCATCGCTTTCGGCGAGTCGGGACACGGCACGCCGTAATCCCCGGGTGGGATGTTGAACCCGCGGAGGGCGGCCATCACGTCATCCTCGCGCGGCAGCCGCTTCAACTGCCCCCAATGGTAGGGGAGCACCATGTGCATGAGGAAGCTCGCGAAGAAGACGATCACGGCGGACAAGACGAGGGGAAGCCAGAGCGAGAGCAGGGGCACCATGGATGTCTCCTTTTCCCTGGGTGTGCCGTCGCGGTATTTTAGGGGCACTCGTGCTGACGCGCCGCGCCTTTCTCGCCGCCGCGACGGCTTCGCTCGCGCCGGCCCTCGTCGCGCCGGCGAAGG
>Ga0209580_10000866_pt1 | contig 14754 bp, 15 predicted proteins | sample Coa_R1_5_FD_187153 | JGI IMG/M metagenome (GOLD analysis project Ga0209580, IMG submission 187153) | Surface soil microbial communities from Centralia Pennsylvania, which are recovering from an underground coalmine fire - Coalmine... | ecosystem: Environmental > Terrestrial > Soil >... | reverse complement strand
GCGCCCTTGACCGCTCCGGGCGGCTCTGCAAAATCTCTCCGCTAGGAAGAAAGGTGAATCTCAGGAAGGCAAATACAAAGACAAAATCAAAATTTACTTGACATCCACCGGCATTCTCATGGAAGGCCATCGCGCTCATTGACCGGCTAATGGGCGCCCATTTTCCGGGGCGATAAGGTACTCGAGTTCTTGGTTAATTTTGCGGAGCCGTTGAGCAAGTCGACGTAGTTTGCTCGAGGCTTTGGAGTCTTGTAGGTCAAGACGAAAAGTTTGCAGAAGATGAGTGGCGGCGGCGATCGAATCGCGAATGGAGACGAGGTCCGGGCGAGGTGGCGGAGTGGTGAGGGAGAGGGGAAGTTTGGGAACGGGGTGACGCAGGGTAGTGTTGTGGGAGGCGCGATAAAACTCCCGTTGCAGATCTTGCTGCGTGACCTGAACGTAACGCATGGTCATGCGGATGTCATTGTGTCCCAGCATTTGCATGAGAGCCGGCAAACTAACACCGAGGCGCAGCATGGTGGTCGCGAAGGTATGACGAAGGCGGTGCGGAGTCACCTTGGGAGTACAGTCGGCGCGACGTGCAGCGCCGGCTAAGGCGCGAGAGAGAATCTCCTCCCAGCGTTGATGGGTGCGGTGGCGGCGTGGGAGTAGGAATCCGGGAGGGGTTTCCGGGCAGGAGGGAGGCACCCTAACGCGCAATAACCAAATACGCTGAAGAATACGCCGGGTAAGCTCATCGACCGGCACCTCGCGCTCGGTATGGAGCTTGCCGGGCGGAACATGAAGGGCCCACTGATCGGCGCTGACCTGGCGCAGGCAATCCAGGGGAAGATCGATGCACTCGCCAATGCGGATCCCGGTAAAGCGAACGAGGAGCAAGAGGTTGGATTCGAGATCATCCAACTGACGGAGTTGCGCCTGGAGGTTTTGATCGTCTGGTAGAGAAAGCGGACGAGGCAGATAGCGAGTGCGTGGAGGAAAGTCCTGGCAACGAATGAGGTCGGGCTGGAGAAGATGGCCGTTGTCGGCCAAGTCCAGCAATAAACGACGGAGCCAAAGCAGATAAGCCAAGCGGGACTCATTGCCCAGGGGAGGCTGGTGTTGGCACAAAGAGCGGAACCAGCCCAACAGATGGGGATCGCGGCGCAGTTGGGAAAGCTTGCGTGCTCGGGGGAAAGTGGCGCGGAGATAGGCGAGGAAACATCGAGTTACCTTGCGATAGTTGGCCAGGGTGTTGGGGCGGAGGGTGGTGGCCAAGACGCGCAGGTGGTCGGCAAAGATCTGCTCCAGGCTGAGGGCAGGAGGGCTCATGGGGTCACCGAGGAAGATACGTGCACCTGCTGAGCCACAGCGCGGGCATACTCGCGCCAGACGTCTTGCGGGGCGAGTTGCACGTAGCGCAGAGTGGTGCGAATTTGCGTGTGTCCCATCAAGTGCATCAAGGCGGGCAAAGAAATGCCGGCGCGAACCATATCGGATCCGAAGGTGTGGCGGAAGCGGTGAGGGTTGGCTTGGGGGATATGGCAGGAGAGGCGGTGATGACGAAAGAGGGAGCGTAATCCTGCGGAGGTCATGGGGAGGCTGCGGTGACGTCCCTTCCAGCAAACGAACAGAGAAGTTGAGTTGGTAGCTGGTCTTTCGCAGCGGAGATAGTTTTGGAGAACTTCGATGGTTTCGGCGGGCAGGGGTAAGATGCGCTTCTTGTTGCCCTTGCCGAGGACACAAAGGTGGGCTTCGGAGAGGCAGAGGTCTGCGAGTTGGAGCTGAAGGAGTTCGCAGGAACGCAAGCCATCCAGCAGCATCAAGGCCACGATGGCGAGATCGCGAAAGGTACGGAAGCTTTTCCAAAAAACGGCGACCTGCTCGGCGGAAAGAGGAACGACCAAACAGCGGGGTTGCCGCAATCGCAGGCCGGTAGCGATACGCCGATGAGAGCGGCCGTAACCCAGCGCCGAGCGGGTGGTATAGGCACGCTGAAAGTGGGACTTGCCCCCGGGAATCTCCCGACCGTAGTGGAAGCGATAGAGACAGCGCAGCACTCCCAGGCGATGATTGATGGTGGAGACGGCGGGCTTGGGCTCATGCTCCAGTTGGGAGCGAACATAGTCGATCAGCAGAGATTCGGTGAGGTGTGGGAGAGAATGCCGTGTGTGCTGCTGCCAGCGAGCCAGATGCAGTAAGTCATAGGCGTAGGCGCGCAAGGAACGGAGCGAGAGTTGGCGGATGCTTTGAGCATCGAGGAAAGAGTTGGCCCAGGTAAGTTCGCGATCTTGATCGTCGAGGAGCCGATAGGGAGAGACACTGGCGGGCGAAGAGCTCTGCAGCACGAGTCGTAAGGTCATAGCGATTGAGCCTGGTTGAGGCAGCGGAGGAAATCGCTTCGAGTGGCGCCGGCCGCGAAGTAACTGTTGGGGTCGTGATCGTCCGGCAAGGAGACGATGCGAACCGGCAAGCGGTTCTGGTGGAGGTGTTGAGCCAGAGCTTGAGCTGCGCGTTGCCCGGCAAGATTGTGGTCCTGATCAAAGGCGAGGTAGACAGAGCGGTCACGGTTCTCGCACAGCTGAGCCAGTTGCAGGGGAGTCAAATGAGTACCGATGGCACAGGTGGTATTGCGAAAACCTTCCTGCCACAGCACCGCCAAATCGAATAGTCCTTCCACCAAAATCACTTCGGGGAAGTGGCGGACCGAATCCCAAGCGAACAAACCGCCTTTGGAGCGTGGCAGCAGGCGATGGGGAAAAGCGGCGCCCACACTGCGGCCGTAGAGGTTGGCGATGCGATGGTTCTGGCGGCACGGAAAGATCACCCGGCGGCAGAAGGCATCTTGACCCTGCGGGCCGATCAAGCCGACTTCGAAGAGACCCTCCAAGGAATAGCCGAGGGCGCTGAGATGAGGGCGCAAGTTTCTGCCGCGCGCATAGCCAATGCCGAGTTCCTCGATCAGGGCGGGATCGCGCAGTCCACGCTGCGCCAGGTAGTGAATGCCTTCGGGATGGCGGTGCAGTTCGAGTTGATAAAAACCGGAGGTGTGTTCGAGCAGTTGCGATGCGGGTGCGAGTTCCTCCAGCAAGTAGGTGACACTTTGGCGGAAGGAGAGATGCTGCGAAAGCTCCACTAGCCGAATCAGGTCACCGCCTCGGCCACAGCCGTAGCAGTAGAACAGATTCTTGCGAGGGTTGACGTAGAAGGAGGGATGGGTTTCCTCATGCAGGGGACAGAGTCCAACGAACTCGGAGCGAGTGCCGGCGCGGTGTGCGATCCAGTGGTGCCGTTGCAAGTACTCAAGCAGTGGAATGCGCTGTTTAAGCCGTTCCAAATCCTCGCCCATGGCGGCCATCCTTCTCCCCAGCCCAAACTACAAACTCGGGGCCCCAGTTCCCAGGCAAGGATGGTGGGTCAGTAATAAAATCTAGTTGCTCTCAGAGGCGCAGCGGCCAGAAGACTTGCAGAAAGGGAAACAGGGTCTGCCAAGACAAGCGCCAGGAACCACACTCGATTGGCTGGCTGCGGGTCAGCCATTGCCCCACGACCTCCAAGGCAGGTCGCAGAAAGGAAAATGGTCGCGAGGAATCCAAGCTATGGAACCAGCGGCGCAGAGTGGAAGGGTCAGGGACTCGATTCGGATCTTTGAAGTCCGGCACCGCACTTTCCCAAGAACCATGGTCAAGAAAGTATCGTCGCAACGCCTGACTGCGTGCGATCAGACTGTAGTGGGTGTAGCGTAGGGAGAAAACGGGAAGGAACGTGAAAGTTGCTTCGCATCGCGTGCAGAAGCCGCGACGAATCCCAATCCAGTCGTGACTCTGGTCATGAGCTTGTTTGCGTCGTCGACCATGGCCGATGATCGTATCGCACAAACACTTCGGACAGAAGCGAATGATCAGTTCGCCACCCGCCGCCGCCCAGTCAAAGTCTGGGTTGCATTCGTTCCCAGAAAGTGGGATAAAGAGAATCGTATTGCTTGGAGGCTCTCTCACGGCGCGGAACCTTGCCAGGATAAGCGCCACGCAAGAGAGCCTTCTTCCTCCCCTTCCGCAAAATCTCAACCGAGGAAGAATAACCCGATTCTCATCTTTCTATTGATTGGTTTCCATGGATTGGCCGGTCAAGCGCTCAAAACTCCATGCTAAGCTGCGTCCTCTGCCAAGAATTTGGCGAAAGACCGGATCGGCTTAAGCTTGTCCTCCCGCAACCCGCTCAATTCTTCCTCGCTCACTCGGCCTTCGTACAGGAGTCTGCCAAACACGTGCGTGAGTTGCGAATAGCGGTAATCGTATTTGCGGTTGATCTCTTTACGGCGTTCGGTCAGGTAATGCTCCAGGTCCCAGGCATCCGCGGCTTCCTTGATCTGGTTCGCCATCTGTTTTGCTTCCTGCATGACTTCCTGAAGTTCGCGCTTCAGAGCAGCGTCGAAAGCTGTGCGGGCGATGGCCTTTTCCGATTTCGACCACGTCGGTTCGTTCTGCCAGGGGTACGTGTTCTGATTCACTGATGGGCTGCTCATGTTCCGATCCTCCGTGGCGGCATTCTATCGCTTGCCGAGATGCCTTTTCTACATCGTGGGAGGCTTTCACTGGGACAGATTCACCATCGTTTTCGTGCGGCTGCCTGTCTGTTCCGAGGGCAAAAAGATCGTTCACTGGATGTCCGAGATTCTGTTTGCAGCCAAGGTACCGCTCCGTCGTTTGCACAGATGCATGCTCGAGCAAGAATTGAATCTGCTCCAACTCTCCTCCACTGTCATGACACAACTTCGCGCAGGTTCGCCTCAAATCATGCGGGGCAATATGCTCCAAGCCCGCTCTCTCGCAGCAGGTTCTGACCACGTACCAGACAACGTTCTGCGAGATGCCACTACCTCAGACCTTTCCCAACCTGGCGACCGCTCGAAAGATTCTGCCCTCACTGACCCCGGCGGCTCGTGTCCACTGGTCGAGAGCGGCTTTGACCCAGTTTGGAATGGGCACGGTCCGAATGTGGCCACCTTTGCCGAGCAGATCAATCACCGCCCAGTGTCCATGGCGCATCTCGATGTCGTCCAACTCCAAGCCAACCAGTTCCGATCGGCGAAAACCACAACCAAACAGCAAGGCCAACATCGCGTAGTCGCGCTTGGCCCGCATGCTATCCCCACAAGTATGCTTGAGTACTTCCGAACTCTGCTCTGCGCTCAACCAATTGCCGGCACGGAACGCGAGCTGCTTGACTCCTTTCACTCGGTTGATGCCGGCAGCCAACTCGGGACTCAGCAAGCCCGAATCGGCGGCTTCGTGAGCCAAACGGCGCACGGCGGCAAGCTGTTGGTTGATGGTGTTGGCGGCCAGACCTCTTGACTCCAGGTACATGCGATAGCGGACTACGACGATGCGGTTGAAGGCCAGGCGAGGCTCGGAGCAATACCAGGCGACGAATTGGTCGATCGCGTACTCGTAAACACGGCGCGAGGCCGGTGATCCGAGGCTATTAAGCACCGCAGTTTTACAATGGTCCAGGTCCGGCAGGCGAAGTACTCGGCGACGGTACTTCGGCTTGATTCTCTTCTTTCTCATGGCGACGGCCTCCGATGCCGCTGCACTGGGACTACCGCAGATCGCCTGCGCAACGCAACCTTCGGACCTTAATTAAAGGGCTCGTTGCAACGCGCCCCATTCTTCGTCTAGGCTCAAACTTCGGTGGGCGGGACCAACATGTCTGACTCGGAGAAGGATCGGCTCGCGGCATTGGTAATCGATCAGCACTGCGCTCTCCAAGTGGCGCTCGCGGAGAGCCGGAAGCGGTATCCGATACGGGAGTTTAGATCCTTCGCTGCGGTGATGCGACGGTATGTGGATGCAACTCGCAAGGACAAGATGCTACACCGGGTTGTCGTCCAAGCCGTCAACGGGCTGGTCGAGTACCTGCAAAGCGAGCGCAAGCAGGTACCGGACGAGGTCATGATCGAAGCCAAACGATTGGAATATTTGCTCTTCCTCGGTTACGATCCGCACTTCGAAGGGGATGAGCCTCCTGGTCTTTAGATTTGGCCTGTCGGCACTTCGACGGTCTCATCGCGATTGCGGCTGGCACGAAGCCGATCTACCTTTTTCCGGCCTAAGGCTTGCTCGCGATGTCTGACAGCACTGCACGTGGTCGGTTTCCACCTGCACGTCGATCGGAGCCCAGACATCTCGATCTCTGTTAAGGCGGTCGGCGGGCTACGGAACATCCCCTTTCCGCCGTTTTCGATTTATCATTTCAAAACCGAATGGCTGGAAGGAATCGCGATGGGACACTACTGCAGGATCTGCGGTCGCGAACGGCCGAACGAGCAGTTTTCTGGCAAAGGCCACAGAATTCATGTGTGCAAGCGGTGCAAGGCGATGCCAAAGAGCAAGCGGCAAGTCATCGAGAACTTGAACGACATTTTCCGGTTTATGCGCCAGTCGCACATTTCCGAAAAGAACGTGGCGCGCTTGGAGCAAATGGTGAAGTCGGAGGATCCGCAGGTCGTCAGTCGAGCCGCAATTGTTCTGAAAGTCGCCAAGGTGAAGCCCTATAGGATCCGGAGACTCAAATTCCTTGCCCAAAGGCACCCGGAACTGTTGCAAGAATTGCAGGACGCCGGCCTGGCTCTTGCTCACAGCTGGGACTCGCAGACTGCGGAACTACCCGCCCAGGCGAATTCGGACGAAACAGAAATCTCCGTCGCAAAGGACTCGGAGGCAACCGACCCGTCTGTCCGAGATGATTGGGCAATACCGTTTTGAGTGCGACGATGATGTTGATTTAATTTCCCTTCGTACTGGTTTCCGGCCTCCGTGAACAATGAGGCAGCACCGTGCCGATTGCTGGGGCGGGGTTTTGCTAAAACATGGTTCTGAGTCAAATCGCCTTCTCGACCCTGAACTTGCAAGCGCGTTATCTGAGGCTATGACTGCCACGAAAAGGCATCGAGTTCGGAGGACGATTGTTTTGGGCCTACGATGCTCCTCCGGCATCATTGGTGTCCAATGGCGCACAATGTCCTTGACTCATGGTGTCCACTGGAGTACCAGAGCATTGCGCGGACGGTCGTCGAGACGCCCACTTACCTCGCCATTGCCAATAGGCTCCTTAGCGAGGAGGAGCGGGCGGACATCGTGGCACTTCTCGCGGCTGACCCGGAATGTGGAGACGTGATCCGCTGAACTGGCAGATTTCGAAAGGTCCGGGTGGCACGCAAAGGAATGGGGAAGAGTGGCGGGGCGCAGGTGGTGTATATCTGGCGCAACGAAAGGTTTCCGGTGTTTCTGATCACGGTTTTTCCGAAGAATGAGAAAGAAAACCTGTCGATGGCGGAACGCAACGTGCTTAAGAAACGTGCCGATAGTATTTTCGACACTACGGGGGATAGCATGAAAACGCAATTCGAGCAGATGATGGATGGCCTTAACGACGTTGGGGCGTTCCTTGCTGGAGAGCAAGAAGGATTCAAGGCATTTGTCCCCCAGGGAGTTGACGTCAAGTCGATCCGTAATCGACTGGGCATGACGCAAGCCAAATTCTCTGACACGTTTGGCTTCAGCCTTGACGCGATCAAGCACTGGGAAGGAGGCCGCAGGACCCCAGAAGCCCCAGCTCGCGCTTTATTGACTGTGATCGACAAAAATCCCGCTGCCGTGTTCACTGCACTGAATCGCGCTGCGTTCGCTGCCGCTTTCGGCTCTTCTGAGCCCATCACAGTCCACGTCAGCCGTCATAGAAAGCCTCATGCGTCTCGTGGCGTTACAAAACGAAAAGCTCATTCTGCCGCTGGTAAAAGAATCACGAAGTGAAAGACGTTTCCGACCACAACAAACGCAGAGTGGATTGGTAATCGTGTGCACCCGAGTGTCGAGTTTTTGAACCCGCGATCTCAACCCATGATTGCTGCGTCTCTAACGACTTTCCAACTTTCCAAGGACTTTCAAACGTACATGCGAAGCATCTTCGAGGGAGGGAGTGACCTAATCACCTAATCCTTGATTTCCGAGCAAGTCCGAGTACGATTTCGGATGAAGAAAAGGGGAAAGGTCAGACCGCTAGGGGAAAGGAGGTTAAGCTTAGCAATTCGAGTTACAGCAACTGACTCAAGAAGGTCTTCGCTGGTACTACGACCGGGCGGTGGATGCGAAAGCAGTCGGCGCGCTGATAAGTAAGATTCGTGACTACCTGGAATGCATGTTGAGCATTGGTCTGAGCTTGAAAGTATCCTAGCCAGGGCGAAAGTGTTTGGTCGCTTATTTTCACTTCCACCAGGAACCAGGGCTTTCGATCCTTGACTACGAGAAAGTCCACTTCACGCTTCTGCTTGTCTCGTAAGTAACGCAATTCGAAATCACCGAATCCGAGATCCGTCCAACCTTCGATCGCCTTCAAGAGATGACACGCTACCAGCGTTTCTGCACGCGCGCCGCCTTCCATTACGCCGCTCCAGTCTCGCAGGAACCATTTTGGTTCCTTGCGTAGAGATTTGGCAACATTTCTGAACCAGGGACGGACGAGGAAACCGTAGTGGAGGCGCGCAAGAAGATCGATCCATCGCTTGACGGTATCGACGGAGACCTGAACTTCGCGGGCGAGATTGGAATAGATGAGCTGCTGTCCACTGTGTTCCGCGAGGATCTGCATCAATATTTCCAAGGTCCCGAGATCGGACACCAGCGCGATTTCGCGCAAGTCTTCACGCGACAGCTGTTCATATCTGAGGGAGCGCCACCGGCGAGTGAAGCGAGTGTCGCGACGAAGAAATGGTTCGGGGAACCCCCCGTGTTCCCACAATGCGTCCCAGTCCGCGGAGCGGACTTCCTCGGGAGCATGAATTTCTTTTTGCGGGAGATGCGTTCTCAGGCTTTCCGCGACGCTCCAGGGATGCATGCGATAAAGAAGGTAACGCCCCATCAGGCTGTCCCCGCCTCGCCGGAATATGTCAATGCGAGAGCTACCCGTAATGATGAGGCGTACTCGGTCGCCGTAGCTGTCGAAAAAGCCCTTCAGCAGATTCTTCCACTTGGCGTATTTGTGCAGTTCGTCGAGTGTGGCGACTGGAGGCTTTGCTCGAAGCATATCTAATTGCAACGCTTGCGCGGTTGAAGCCGGTCCTCGCAACAAAAGTCTGCGATCGTCGGCATTGTCCCAGTTGAGATATTCATCACTGACCGATCTGCAAGTCGTTGTCTTTCCAACCTGGCGAGGCCCTGAGACCAAGACCATCTGGCGATGCCTCGCTAGGTGATCAGCCAGTATTGCCGTGTACAGACGGGGACGCTCATCCATGTTGGACCATTATCGCGTATATCGTAAAATAGTCCAGACTATTTTACGATAGCAAACAAAATGGTCCTCCATTGACAGGCGGCAACTGGCAGCTCTGAGTCAGAAATCTCGGGCACCTTCCGGGCACCCAGACGAATGCCTTGTTTGCATCTCACTGATTTTATTGCGTCGTGTATGGAGTAAGCTGGACGTGCAAGTTGTTGTTAGCATGTGGTTTAGCGGCCCTTTTAAGGCATGGGTCGCAGGTTCGAGTCCTGCCGCGCTCACCATAAACAAAGGCTGCATTCCTCCTTCCCACGGTCAGTGCGGGCGGGGAAGATCGAGAGCACGCAAGAAAATCAAGCTGTTTATTAATCCGATGGCAACAAAGTTCCGCGCCGCCGCTCATTTCACTCCTGGAATATCCTCCAGAGTCTCATAAATCGCCAGCCCAAGATTTCTGCCGACGCGCACCATCTCATCGGCTCCGGTTGACGCGCCTCCGACTCGAAGGACCGCGTCGCACTTTTCGAGGAGTCGGACAGCGATCGGATGGAAAACGTCGTTGAACACCTCATCGCCTATCTTTTTCGATCCTCCCAGTTCTACCAGCGGCAGTGCCAGCCATTCGCCGAGGATTGGAATGTATCCGGCCCGGAAGATCGGCAGCGCGTAAGCCGCCATCTGCTGCACATTGTTCTTGATCAGAATCGGATCGTCGTTCGTGCCGGAGCGATACGGTCCAGCAATCAAGATCATCTGCGCTTCTGATGGCATCGTTTTCAAGAATTTCCTCCAGATACTTTCACGAGCAAAGGGAACCGGTGAGACGGTCCTTGGAGATTGGTGTTATTTGCCAGGCGTGCATTGACGCGATTGTGACGTTGCCCTCAAGCCTCAGGCGAAGCGGACCGGACGGGATTTGGTAAACGCGCGCGGTTAGAGCGACTGTTTCGTTCGCGAAAACTTCCAGGACTGAGCCGTCGAGGAACATGTGCAGCCGAACCGGGGATCCCGGACGACCTGGAAACGGCGCGACAATCGTGTTGACTCGAAGTTCGCGACTGCCCGATTGGTGTGAACATGAGACTGAAACGAAGTCCCCGGCTTCCGAGTAAAGGCGTAACTTAAACTCATCGGCCTTCGGATGAAGATGCACGTCTATTTCTGCAGCAAGATTCTTGATGCGAACTGCGTCAATATTTGTGCTTTGATCTGCGCGGAGTCTGCTGACATCAGGCGCCACTTCCGTTTGCAATTCGTTCTCCGAGCTTAACGAGAGCACCCGCGGAAGCGACATTGCACCTGCCCACCCTGCCGCAATCAGATCAGCGTCGGGGCGCGCTTCTGGAATCCATCCCCAGAGAATGCGTCTGCCGCCGGCATCGAGCATGGTTTTCGCCGCGTAGTACGAACCCCAGTCCACCACTCCCTCTTTCTCCGGTGTGAAGCGCTGGTGAGCGTAAGTCCCCACCTTCCACCGAACTTTGCCCATGGTGGAGACCAGCAGCACGTGCTTGTTGGCGAGCGGGAAGAAGTCCGGACACTCCCACATCTCCCCCGTGTCGACTGGATTCACGCTCGTGCTCTGGCTTGCTGAATCTTCGATCAGCGGATGCAGATACCTCCAGTGGCGTAAATCTCTCGATGTATAAAGGAGGATCATTCCGCCCTTGCCACGCACACCCGACCCGAGGATCAACATCCAGTTGTCTCCCTCACGCCAGAGGGCGGGATCGCGGAAGCCAGTGACTTCGAGGCCGGCGGGCGGCGTTGCGATGACCGGTTCGGCAAGTTTTTTCCAGATACGCAGATCATTGTCCTGTGCAACGGCAAGGCATTGTGTTTCGCGCCACGTGTGAGCGCCATCGCGGAGCGTTGCCTCACCGGCCGAAGACGGGGGAGCGACTGCGGTGTAGATCACCGTGGGCTTCCCGTTATCTAGGACCGCGCTGCCGCTGAAGACTCCGTCGGAGTCCGGACCACCAGGCGTGGGCGCGATTGCGATTGCCTCATTCTGCCAATGGAGCATATCGGGGCTTGTTGCGTGTGCCCAATGCATGTTGCCCCAGGTCGCTCCGCGCGGATTGTACTGATGAAACATGTGGTATCGGCCTTTGAAGTAGATAGGTCCGTTCGGATCGTTCATCCAGTTGTGCGAAGGGATGAGGTGATACTGCGGTCGCAGCGGGTCGGACGCCAGCTTCTGGCAAAGGACGGCATCGCCCGCGTCGCTATTGGCGAGGAGCACGCGGCCCCAAAGAGAACCGACAGCAGCGCTGGACATTTGCAGGAAGGCTCGGCGAGTAAGCATGAGTTCACCGTCACCCCGATATGAACCGAAGGCAGTAGCGGTGTGGTCTATTTCTTACCACACCGAGAGCAAAGAAGTGTTGGATATAATCGAGTGAAAGTTTTACTTTTCATGGTGTTTCGATCTCGGTTCCAACTGAGTCAGTCGATCGTTCTCGCGCTCGCCCTTCTGAGCGGAGAAACACAAGCGCAATCGCAGTCGTCCTCCGGCAAGGCTTCCCAGCAAGCGGCTTTGCAGAAAGGGCAGGCGGCCTTGACGAAAGGAAACCTTTCGGAGGCTCGCGCCGAGTTGGAGAAAGCCGTGCGCCTGGCGCCGAACGACGCCGCGGCTCATTCTGCACTCGGTTGGGTGCTGGCGCTGCAAGGTGAGAACGAAGCGGCGCTCGTTCATCTGCGGACCGCGCTTAAGATCAATCCCGGCCTGGTGCAAGCGCAGCTGACCCTGGCCAGCGTTCTTTCACAGCAAGGAAATCTGGCGGAGGGCGTGGCGGAAGCACGAGCAGCGATCAAGATAGCTCCGGGGAACGCCGAGGCGCACCGGACTCTGGCGAGAATCCTCAGCCAGACTCAACCTGACGAGGCGTCGACCGAGATGCAACACGCCGTTGAACTGGCGCCGGAGCGTGCCGACCTGCGGGACGAACTGGGGACGATATTTGCCCAGCGCAAACAATTTCCGGATGCCGAAAACCAGTTCAGAGAGGCGATCCGACTTCAGCCGAACCTCGAGTCGGCGCACCTGCATCTCGGTGCGGCACAATTGCTACAACAGCGGCTCGATGATGCCGCGGAAGAAATAGGCAAAGCTGTAACACTGAATCCGCAGGATGCGACGGCTCATTATTATCTGGCGAAAGCTCTGACTGCACAATCCAAGAATGGCGAAGCTCTGGCAGAGTTGAAGAAAACGGCCGCACTGAAGCCAGAATGGTTCGACTTGCAGGTGGAATTAGGGATTGCAAGCCAGCGCGCGGGAGATGCGGATGGAGCCGTGGCGGCGTTTAATCAAGCAGTGAAGCTGCATCCGAATGATGCCGAGGTATACAACGACCTGGGATTAGCCCTCTTGCAGAAAGGTGATGCCGAGGCGTCCATTCCGACTTTCAAAACTGCAGTGCAATTGCGCCCGCAAGATGGAAGCCTGCGCGGAAACCTGGCGGCTGCCTATCTCCAGTTGTCGAATTTTGATGCGGCCGTCGCTGAGTTGGAAACAGCTATCAAAATTGCGCCCGCGGATGCTTCTATTCATTACAACCTGGGCCTCGCCTACAAATTGAAGGATCAACTCAACAAAGCCGTGCCGGAATTTGAGGAGGCGATCCGTTTGCAGCCGGATCTTGCCGACGCGCACTACACTCTGGGGATTCTGTTCTGGCAGCGAGGAGAATTTGACAATGCCACCACGGAACTGCGGAAGGCGGTTGAATCAAAACCGGACTATGCGGAAGCGCACTACAGTCTCGGGACCGTTTACAAGCAGCAGGGAAAACTCGCCGATTCGGCGAGAGAACTGCGGGAAGCGATTCGGCTGCAGCCGGATTTCGCCGGAGCGCACACCACCTTGGCAGGCGTGCTAAGGCAGTCGGGAGACGCCGACGGAGCTGCGGCGGAGGCGAAGGAAGGCGCCAGAATCTCGGCGATAGCCAACAATCTTCAGGCAGCGACCGTTTCCACGAATTCCGGCAAGCGATTCCTGGCTGCCGGTGATCTCGATAGCGCCATCGCACAATTTCGCTCGGCAATTCATTCCGAGCCGAAATATGCGACGGCACATTACGAGCTTGGACTCGCTCTCCAGCAGAGTGGAAAAAGCGACGAAGCAAAGACAGAATTTGAAAAAGCCGCCGAGTTGAACCCGCAGTTGAAGGCGCCGGGCAAGTAGCTGAGTTCTAATTGCTGCGGCTACGCAACGCCACCAATTCCTCCACAACCGGTACACCGTGCGCGATCTTGACGCGTAGAAGAGCTTCGAAAGGCTTCAGATCCGCGGTCTTGGACACATTCAAGCGCCGCAGCAGTTCTTTAATCGAGTCCTCACGGCAAACATATTCGACAGCCGCCTGCGTTCCGAACGTCGAGTTTCCGGCAAGAATCAAGATCGAGCGGGATGGATCCAGACCAGGAAGGAGTGCGATAACCGCATAGTCTTCAACCGTCGGCTGATTCGCCGGCGTTGCGAGAAAATTTTCCGGTTCGCCCGGTTGAGGATGAACGTTAAGGACTGCCAAGTCTCCCTTGCGCGGGCCGGAGTCCAGCCGCTTGAAAATGAATTCGCGCGTTCCGGGAATATCGAGCAGCGTTAGATTCTCGGATGGAGATCCGACGAAGATCAGATCATTGTTCTTTGCGTCATCCAGTGTGAACAGCGCCCCGCGCTTTACGCGCAGGGGGCGGTTCAGCATGAAGAACACTCGATCGAGTTGATGGATGGCCAGCACTTCTCCGACGCCGGTGTAGTGGTCGAGAATGAAAGAGCGCGCGTCCGATGCGGGATTGAAGTAGCGCATCCCGGTTTCTGGACGCCCGACGAAGTTCCCGTTGCTGAAGACGACCAGCGGTTGCTGAGGACCATCCACGAAATGACTCCAGAAGAGCCGGTACGCCGCCGGCACCGCTGGCGCTGCAACGGACTGATTCCGCTCTCGTGACAGCAAGACTGCACTTGTAGCCCCCGACGCCAAGAGAAGAACCGACAGCACCGCTATCGCAATCACCCATCTACGATTTGACGGACGAACCTCATCCTTTTTCTCGGCAAGTTCCATCCGTGGAGCTGGGGTCAGTGCTGAGCCTGGCTTGCCTCGCAACTGGAACGCTAGACCGTAGGAACCCTTCGGGATTTCAACCAGGATCGGGTCGTCGACGCCTTCATGCGAGTAATACTCCGCCAGCTTCACTCGGAGACGCCCAGCCTGAACGCGAACTGTGGAATCGCTCTGCGGATCGAATCCGGCCGGACGGCCCAGTACTTCGGTTGCGATCTGATACTCCTTAAGCGCGACGCCGGGATGATCGAGGGAATGCTCCGCCAGATACCGTAGGAGCTTGCACAATGACTCGGAAGAATGAAGGCTATGGCTTTTGGTAAGTCTCTCTACTTGTTGGAAGCATTGCTCCCGCCCAATCGCGAAACTGTGTGTGACAGCCATATAACCGGAAGGTAACCGTCAGCCGTATGTTATTGCGTAC
>Ga0209580_10000865_pt1 | contig 14787 bp, 11 predicted proteins | sample Coa_R1_5_FD_187153 | JGI IMG/M metagenome (GOLD analysis project Ga0209580, IMG submission 187153) | Surface soil microbial communities from Centralia Pennsylvania, which are recovering from an underground coalmine fire - Coalmine... | ecosystem: Environmental > Terrestrial > Soil >... | reverse complement strand
CGATACGCTGCCATTTCTGCGTGGCATCGCGGAAGAAAAATCGCTTTACCGCTACGCGCCGGAAAAATGGAGCATCCGCCAGATGTGGGGCCACGTGAACGATACCGAGCGCGTCTTCCTGATGCGAGCCTTGTGGTTTGCGCGCAAGTTCGACACAGCGCTGCCCAGTTTTGACCAAGATATTGCCGTGGTCGCCGCCAAATCAGACGAAATACCGTGGGCGCGACACGTGGAGGAATTCCGTGAAATTCGCCTCGCGACGATTTCATTCTTCCGCAACCTTCCTGAAGAAGCCTGGACGCGCACCGGCATGGCCAGCGGCAATCCGTTCACGGTGCGGGCCTGCGCGTACATTGTGTCCGGGCATACGGCGCACCATGCGGCGGTGTTGCGGGAGAAGTATCTCTAAAGAAAAGCCTTCCCTTGCGCTGCCGGAAAACAGCACAAAAAAGCAAATCCAGATTGCCGCTCTTCCTATGTCCGGTACCGAACATCAGAGAGCCTCGTTATGCGATATAAGTATCTTATTTTTAACAACTTGCAGGCCTCCAGAATCTTTGCAATACTGTTAGGACGATCAGGGCACGTCGGCAGTTTTTGAGGTATCAATTGGCCCCCAAATTTTCTCAATCTCCCAGGAATCCGGATATCAGATCCGGAAGCGATGACGCCCATGCCCTTCAGCCCCGTACTCCGGTTGATTTGTTGTTTCTCCATCCTGAAATCCTGGACCAGCTCCACGATTCCATCATCATCACTGACATGCAGGGCACAATCACGGGCTGCAATCAGGCGGTCATGCGTATGTATGGTTATACGCAGCAGGAATTGATCGGCCAGAGCATCGACATTTTTTATCCTCCGGAAGATCTCGGTACGGCGCGCGCCTCGGTGTTTCGGACCCTTACGGAAAAAGGCCATGTCACCACCGAACTGCGGAACAAAACCAAGTCCGGCGCGGAAATCTATATTCATCTCACCATCACCATGGTGCGCGATGCAGACTCCAATCCAGTCGGTCTCGTCGGCCTGTCCCAGGACATCACAGAGCGCAAGCTGACGGAACTCGCGCTACGCCACTCTGACCAGAAGCTTCGCGGCCTGGCACAGGTTTGCCCCGATTTTTTCTTCACCACACGTGCCGATGGCTGGACGGACTGGGTAAGCCCGAAATTCTATGAACACACCGGCGCTCCACAGGGTAGTGGCGACGGTCTGAACTGGGCCGATTATCTTCACCCGGATGATCGTGAGAAGACAGGCATCAAATGGATGGCAGCGGTCAAACGCGGTGATCCTTTTGAGACGGAACACCGTTTCCGCGGCCGTGACGGCGTGTATCGCTGGTTTCGCTCTCGCGCTACGCCTATCCGCAATGCCAAGGGAGAAGTAGAACGCTGGATCGGCATTGGTTCAGATATCCATGATCAAAAGCAGGCGGAAGCCGCATTACGAGAGAGCGAAAGGAAATTCAAGGACCTGGCGGAGGCCATTCCACATTCCGTGTGGATTACTTCAACGGAGGGGTTCGCGGAATACAGCAATCATCGCTGGCTTGAACTGACTGGATTGTCGATGGAGGAATCGCTCGGGCACGGCTGGCTGTCCGCTATTCATCCTGATGATGCCGCGCAAACCATGGCGCGCTGGGAAGAAGCAGCCGCACTCGGCAAGACCTTTGAAGCGGAATATCGGATCAAAACCGCTGACGGCACATATCGCTGGCAACTTGCCCGCGGCGTTCGCCACAAGAGTGGCGACGGCCAGGGTGACAAATGGTTTGGCACCTGTACTGACATCCACGATCACAAGATGGCCATGACGGCGTTGCGCGAGCGCGAGGACGCCTTACGCCAGCAGCAACTGGTTTTGGCGACCCTGATTGAGAGCACCACGGATTACGTTTATATGAAGGACCGCGCAGGGCGGTATGTCTTCCTGAATTCTTCCGCCGCCAATTCAGTGGGAAAAACCATGCAGGAAATCGTCGGAAGAGACGATACCTTCTTGTTCCCTCCAGACAGCGCCCGCCAAATCATGAAGAGAGATGACGAACTCATGGCCGCAGGCAAGTCCGCGGTCTATGAGGAGACCCATCCCATTAGGGGCAGCACGCAGCACATGTTCACTTCCAAGAGCATTTGCCGTGACGCCAGCGGCGCGGTCATTGGCATCGTGGGAATTTCCCGCGATGTAACTGAGCATAAAGAAGCGGAAAACGCTTTGATCTCAAGAGATTTGAACGAGGCCGCCGCCCGCATGGCACACGCCCTGGCCCATGAGATCAACAATCCACTGGCCGCGATCACGAATGCGATTTACCTGCTTCAGCAAGGGACGGAAATCCTGTCCCCGAAGGAACTGCTGAACTCAGCAGAGCACTCACTATCACGCATCACAAAAATTACGCGCCATATGATTGGCCTGTACCATCGCAACGCGCAGCCCCGCAAAATAAACGTACAAGAAATTATTGAAGACACGCTCGCCGGCGTGGAGTCACAAGTGATAGCCAGGGGCATTCAGGTTCAGAAAGTCCTGAAGCAGTGTGACTTTAACGGCATCGATACGGACCTGCGCCAGTTGATTTCTGCTCTAATGGAGAATGCGATAGAGCAGAGCCGCAGCCTGATTAAGCTCCGCTTGTGCCCAACCAAGGGACCTCGGACTGGATTCCGTTTGGCCATCGCGGACGACGGTCCCGGCATTACTCCACAACATCGTCACCAGTTATTTGAACCATTCTTCTCCACCAAAACTGAACCGGCCAGCGGATTGGGGCTCTGGGTCACCCGTAGCATCGCGGAAAAATACGAGGGATCCATTCGCTTGCGCACCAGTACCAGGGAAGGCGCCTCCGGGACATGCGTAATGGTGGTCATGTTCTCGAAGCATCCCAAGCGCACCAGGGGGAGCGAGCAAGACTCCTAAGAGAGCGAGTACGTTGTCGCGGAATTCCGGGCCGGTCCCCTTTGCACCCTGCGCCGGCTCAGTTCTTTCACCGAATCATGGCCCGCAAGAGCACCTAAGTCTTGGCTTTCCGTCAGCGAAAGTTGTATTCTCAATGCAATTTTCGAGTGGCTTCCGGGCCCCTCAAGCTGTGCCCATGGCGTTGAGACAACCGAATATATCCCGTGATCCACAAGTCACGGCTGCGGCTATTGCCGAGACGGCGGAGCATGCGCTGACTCAGCACAGGCTTGTGCTGGAAACGTTGCTGGAGAGCACAGGGGATTTCATTTACATGAAAGACCGCGAAGGGCGGTATGTATTTGTGAATCCGGCCGCCGCGAAATCAGTGGGCAAGAGCGCAGAAGAGATCATCGGCAAGGACGACCGCGCCCTTTTTCCTGAAGAGCATGCCCGGCACATCATGGAAAAGGACCGCCAGATTATGGCGTCGGGAATTTCCGAGGTGTTTGAAGAAACCCGCGCTTACGCCGATGGTGTGCGGCATCTGCATTCCTCCAAAAATGTTTGCCGAGATTCGTCGGGCGCGGTGATTGGCATTGTGGGGATTTCCCGTGACATCACCGAACTCAAGCGCGCGGAAGAAGCCTTGAATTCCAGCGAACTGAATGCAGCCGGAGCGCGCATGGCCAATGCCCTGGCCCATGAAATTAACAATCCTCTGGCGGCGCTCACGAACGCACTTTTTCTGCTGCGCCAGCGCAATGCAGCGGTGCCGGCGGACGAACTGCTTGGCACGGCCCAGGAATCGCTTTGGCGCATCACCAAGATCACGCGCCAGATGATCGGTCTCTATAATCGCACGGCCTCGGCACGGCATATCCAGGTGCACGACGTGGTGAAAGATACGCTGGCGAACCTGGATTCGCGAATCAAGAAAAAGGGCGTTCGCATTAAGGTGAATCTTTCTCCGTGCGAGTTTTATGGGATTGACGCGGACTTGCGGCAGCTGATTACCGCGCTCATGGAAAACGCGGTTGAACAGAGCCGCGGCAAGGTGCGTATCAAGCTTTATAACCGGACATCACGGAGGGAGAACGCTCTGCCTGAATTCCGCCTGATCATTGCCGATGATGGGCCCGGCATTGCGCCTGAACATCGCGACCGCATCTTTGAGCCATTCTTTTCCACCAAAGCGGAAAAGGGCAGCGGCCTGGGCCTGTGGATGGCCCGCGGAATAGCCAACAAATACGGCGGCAGCATTCGCGTGCGTAGCAATACCGCGGAAGGCTCTTCCGGCACCTGCGTCGCGGTAAAGATGCCTTCGAGAAGGACATTCTCGATATCGGAACGACTATAGCGACGTAGCGGCGGGCATTCAACGAACGGCCCGTTGCCGCAGAGTGCCGCCGCGAGCACCCTGCGTCCTTTAGCTTTAGGCGTTAGCGGGCGCCGTTGGTGTGGATACCACTGAAGCGCAAAATGCGCAGCGCCGGGCGGCAATGGGAATCTCGCTCAGGCATTCCGGGCACTTCTTGCTCGTTGGATCAGCTGGAATCGCGTTGCGAGCGGCGCGCGCTTTCCATGCATTCATCGGCGCGATCATAAAGAAGTAGACCGCCGCCGCCACCAGCAGGAACGAGATCAAGGCATTCAGAAAGATGCCGTAAGAAATCACTGCGCCGTTAATGAAGAAGTTAAGCGCCGAAAAATCCGGCTTGCCTACAATGGCTGCAATCAGCGGTGTAAGAATGTTGCCAACGAATGAGGTGACAACCGCGCCGAACGCCGCGCCAATTACCACGGCCACGGCCAGGTCCAGTACGTTGCCCCGCAAAATGAACTGCCGGAAACCTTTGAGCATAGATGCTCCTCTCTTTGCCTGCGGCAGAATGATACAGGAAACCGGCCGCAGCCTTCATGACATCTGATGCCGGATTGCCGGTTCGCGTCATTTATAATCGGGCGTTTACACCCACGAGGTTCAGCCACACAGTGTCCTTTGAAGATAGCGTTTACCAGTTGCGGCAGCAGAAGCTGCGCGATATTGAAGCCCTGGGCCAGCAGGCCTATCCGCACAAGTTCGCCTTTACCCACACCGTCCCGGAGGTTCTGGCCGAGTACGGCGAAAAGACAGCCGAGCAGCTGGAAAATCCGCGTGTTCCGGTAAAAGTTGCAGGGCGCATCATTTCTATACGCCTCCAGGGCAAGGCTGGTTTTGCCCACTTGCAGCAGGGCGGAAAGCGGCTGCAGATCTACGTAAAACTCGACTTTGTCGGCGAAAAAGGTTTTGCTCTGTACAAGCTGCTGGATCTGGGAGACCACATTGGCGTGAGCGGCTATTTGTTCCGCACCCGCACCGGCGAGCTCACGATCCATGCGGAAGAACTCACCTTTCTGGCCAAGGATTTTCTGCCGCTGCCGGAAAAGTGGCATGGCCTGAGCGACGTGGAGCTGCGCTATCGCCAGCGCTACGTCGATATGATCATGAACCAGGATGTGCGCGAAGTCTTCGTCAAGCGCAGCAAAGTGGTGCAGTCCATCCGCCGCTTTCTGGATGCTCGCGATTTCGTAGAAGTGGAAACGCCGATGATGCAGCCCATTGCCGGCGGCGCAACCGCGCGCCCGTTCGTTACGCACCACAATACGCTCGATGTCGATCTTTTCCTGCGCATTGCTCCTGAGTTGTATCTCAAGCGGCTGGTCGTGGGCGGCCTTGAGCGTGTGTATGAGATCAATCGCAATTTCCGTAACGAAGGCATCTCTACGCAGCACAACCCAGAGTTCACCATGCTGGAATTCTACCTGGCTTACGCCGACTATCGCGTGCTGATGCAGGTCACCGAGGACATGCTGGCGCAGGTGGCCCTGGACGTGAACGGCACCACCAAGGCCACGTTTGATGGCAAGGAATTTGATTTTGCCGATTGGCAGCGTCTCTCTATGCGCGAAGCCATCATTAAATACTGGCCGGAAGCCGCCGGGCCCAAACCAGAGATTGCCGACTTTGCTACGCATGAATCCGTCGCTGCGCTGGTGAAGCGGCTGAATGCCAGCTACACGCCGCACATGCCTTACGATCCTAAAGAGCCTGCCGGCAAAACGATTGCCGCAATGTTTGAGCACGTGGCCGAGCACCATCTGATCCAGCCGACGATCCTGTATGACTTCCCGGTCGCCATTTCGCCTTTATCCAAGAACAAACGCGACGAACCTGACTGGGTTGAGCGCTTTGAAGTGTTCATCGGCGGGCTGGAGATTGGCAATGCCTTCAGCGAATTGAACGATCCGGAAGAGCAGCGCCGCCGTTTTGAGCAGCAGCTAAGAGAAAAAGAACGCGGCGACGAAGAAGCCCACGCTATGGACGAAGACTATATCCGCGCGCTTTCTTACGGCTTGCCGCCGACCGGTGGTGAAGGTATCGGGATTGACCGGCTAACCATGCTGCTGACCGATTCACGCTCGATCCGCGATGTGATCCTGTTCCCGTTGCTGAGGAAGCAGCAAGAGCAGGCAGAAGGAGAACAGGAGAACTTGCCCGAGAAGTAGATTTCAGGAACTCAAGAAAAAAGCACTTAAGGCCTATTTATTTGGCTCTGCCGCCCCAAGGGCGATGCACAGCCTATTCCATGTTGCCCCAGAGATAAGTCACCTTGGGAGCACAATTGCTGGCAGCAAGGGTTACTTCATCATTGCCCAGGTCTTTGCCTTTAACGAAAGGTTCAAGCGCCAGCACAAATTCGCCTTTGGCGTCTACTTTGATAGAACCCTGGATGACTTCTCCGGCTGAGTTTGATGTGTATTTGAACGTCTCCTTGGGCTTGAACCCCTTACCGCGGAGAATTGCTATTTCGAATTTTGGAGTAGCGCGGATCACCTCTACATGGCAGCCCTGATCGTCGGCAAGGATTGGGTTCGGAATCACCATGGCTACAATTTTGTATTTTGTATCTTTTGATACCAGCGCCAACCGGTACGGTTCTCCCTTGGCGGGAAGAAAGCTCAGTTGCACAATCGGGCCGGTTCCGTCATGGCACATATTCTGTTCCTGGCAGAGGCCGCCATCCTCGCTTATATAAAGTGCCGGCGCGGCCAGGACCGGCTCGGTTTGACCAATAGACAACTGAAACAGCGCGTAAGATTGGTCGCGCGGGGCCCCGGTGATGACCGGATTGTAAGAGCTAAAGATATGACCGTCTTTCTCGCCGCTTTTGATAAGTTTCAAGTCAATGCTCGCGCCAGGAGTGCTAAGTTTATCCCCCCAGTTCACAATTCCATTGATCAAACTTTCCACCTCTGACTTTTTACCCGTCGCGTAGCTTGCGAAACACATCACGACAATTAATACAGTGAGCTTCCCCGCGGTTGATGACCACGAGATTTTTCCGGACATCGAATCTCTCCTGAATGGCTGTAACAGGTTATAGGAGGTGGAAATGCACAACAAGCACAAAGAACGGATTCGCGATCCAAAACGCCTTTAGGAAGATTGGAAACTATTCCCCGAATGGTGCCCAACGATAGGAAACCGTGGGGGCACAGCCCGGAGCTTTAAAACTCAGGCGGTCGGTGCCCGTGCGCTTGCCTTTTACTCCTGGTCCGAAACCCATAGAGAACTCGCCGAGCCAATCTGCGGTTAAAGTTCCGTTTATTACTTCCCCTTCAGAATTTGAAGTGTATTTGATCTCGTCATGTGGTTGAAATCCTTTGCCTCGGAGGACCGTAAGACTAAAATCTTCACGCACGCGAATCACTTCCACGCTGCATCCTTTATCTTTGGCAACAATGGGATCGGGAACAACCATCACAACCGCCTTATATTTCTTGTCCTCAGAGACGATGCCGATCCGATGCGGCAAACCCGGGAAAGAAAGGAAGGCCAACAATACGTAAGGGCCTGAGGTGCCTTGGCAGCCGATCGCATGCATGCAAAGTCTGCCATTATCGGAAATATAAGCGAGCATGACCGTTTCGGGTTGAGGTTTCCCGAGCGGCCACTGGAAAATTGTATAAACCTGATCAGCAGGCGCGCCGGTGAGATAAAAATCGTAAAGGGCGTAGTCAGCGCCATTTCTTGGCTGCTTTGCCATCAGGTGCGCCTCAAGCTTGATTTGAGCGGAGGAGTTCAGTTCATCTCCCCATCCTGAAACGGAGCGTACCAATTTGCCGAGATCATTGCTCTCCTGCGCTTTGCAGGAAAAACACACAAAGACCGCCAGCAAGATCAGTCTTCTTGTCTGCGCAAAACCAAACTGCTGAGCCACCGAGGCCTCACTTTCACCGCACACTTTAGACGAAGTGATGAAACGCGGCAAGAACAAAGAGTGGCATTTCTGCTGGCGCCCATGACGATCAGTATGGTTCCATTGTTTACAATAGAATCGATGCCGACCGGCTCTGAAATTCGCGAGAAATTCCTGCGCTTCTTTGAAAGCAAAGGGCACAAGCGCGTGCACTCATCTTCATTGTTGCCTGCCAACGATCCCACGCTGCTCTTTACCAATGCCGGCATGAACCAGTTTAAGGACGTCTTTCTTGGCTTGGAGAAGCGCGACTACAACAAGGCCGTCACGTCACAGAAGTGTGTCCGCGCCGGCGGCAAGCACAATGATCTTGAGAACGTGGGCTTTACCAAGCGCCATCACACGTTTTTTGAGATGCTGGGCAATTTCAGCTTTGGCAGTTACTTCAAGGCGGAAGCAATCTCCTATGCGTGGGAGCTTGTAACCGCCTCAGAATGGTTTGGCATTTCCCGCGACAATCTTTATGTGACCATCTTCAAGGGCGAGCAGGGCATTCCGCGCGATGACGATGCGGAAAAGCACTGGCGCGCCGTCGGCGTTCCTAAAGAGCGCATCTTTGAAATGGGCATGAAGGACAACTTCTGGCAAATGGGCGATACCGGCCCTTGCGGCCCGTGCAGCGAAATCTATTACGACATGGGTCCGGCGGCCTCCGACGAAGGCCACCCTGACTGCATGTTCCCCTGCGAATGCGGCCGTTACGTGGAAATCTGGAACCTGGTCTTCATGCAGTTTGATCGCGACAACACCGGTACGCTCAACCCGCTGCCGCGGCCATCCATAGATACGGGCATGGGATTGGAGCGCACCGCCGCTGTCCTGCAAGGCAAGATTTCCAATTACGATACCGATCTCTTCATGCCTCTGCTGGCGGCCGCAGCAAAGCTCACCGGCGTCGATCTGGAAAAAGAACTGGCGGCAGAAAAGGGTTCGCGTTCCGCGGCCAGCCTGCGCGTCGTCGCTGATCACGCGCGCGCCGTAACTTTCCTGATTTCAGATGGAATTCTGCCCGCGAATGAAGGCCGCGGCTATGTGCTGCGCAAGATCCTGCGCCGCGGTATACGCCACGGACGCCTTCTAGGCGCTACCAAGCCTTTCATGCATGAGATGGTGAAGTCCGTCCGCGACCTCATGAAAGATGCGTACCCTGAACTGGTGGAGCAGGCGGATCGCGTTTCCAAAATCGTTTTTGAAGAAGAGCGGCGCTTTGCGCACACGCTCGACGCTGGCCTCGCCCGTCTTGAAGCTGACCTCAAGGCATTGCGCAAGGAAAAAGCTGACAGCCAGAAGGCCGCCCTTGCCCGCGATCCTCTGGGCGAACAGGGAATGTCGCGCGCGGAGCTGGCGCAGCACCAGTATCAGAGCGCCCGCGAGCTTCGTTATCGCGGTGAAGATGCGTTCAAGCTGTATGACACTTTCGGCCTGCCGTTTGATTTCATCATGGATACCTGCCGTGACGCGGGCATCAGCGTGGACGTGGAAGGTTTTGAGCGCGCCATGCAGGCGCAGCGCGAGCGCGCCCGCGCGTCATGGAAAGGCGGCTCCAAGCAGACCGCCGCGCCGGTCTTTCGCGACCTGAAGAAGACGGAGTTCGAAGGCTATCGCGCCACGCGATCAAAAGGTAGTGAAGTTCTTGCCGTCGTAAAGGATGGCCAGGGCGTAAAGGTATTAAATCCCGATGAGGAAGGCGAGGTCGTTCTCGACCACACGCCGTTCTATGCCGACTCAGGCGGGCAGGTCGGCGACATCGGAATACTGTACGACGAAACGCACTCCAGCATCGTTGCCGAAGTGAACGGCTGCTATATGCCGGTGCAGGGCGTGCGCGCGCACAAGGTCAAGGCGCGCCAGCCCATTTTCGTCGGCATGAAAGTTGACCCCGTGGTCCACGTGGATGTGCGCGAGTCGACGATGCGCAACCACACCGCTACGCATCTGCTGCATGCGGCGTTGCGGGAAACGCTGGGCCCACACGTGAAGCAGGCGGGATCGCTGGTTGATCCCGGCCATCTGCGCTTTGATTTTTCGCATTTTGCGGCCGTAGCCGATGAAGAATTGCAGGACATTGAAGATCTGATGAACAAGCACGTCCTGCGCAACACGCCCGTGGATACGATTGAAAATGTCCCTATCGACGTGGCCATCAATGAATACAAGGCCATGGCGCTGTTCGGGGAAAAATATGGCGAGCGCGTTCGCGTGGTGAAGATCGGCGATTTCTCCACGGAACTTTGCGGCGGCACGCACACACACGCCACCGGCGAAATCGGCCTTATCAAGATCATGAGTGAAGGCAGCGTCTCTTCCGGCGTGCGGCGCGTTGAAGCCCTCAGCGGTGAAGGCTCGCTCAAGCACTTCCGGCTCGATCACAAGCTGGAAAATCTTGTCTCATCGTTGATCCCGCAGACCAAATCTCACTCGCCGGCAGAAGCCCTGCGCGGCGAGTTAGATAAAAAAGACGCGGAGATCAAGAAGCTGCAAAAAGAACTGGAACAGTTGCGCATGAAGTCGGCAGGCTCGCAGGTGGCTTCGGTGGGCGAAAAAGCTCGTGACATCAAAGGCGTAAAAGTGGTGGCACAGCGCGTGGACAATCTTGATCGCGGCCAGATGCGCACGCTGGTGGATAACATGCGCAACAAACTCGGCTCCGGCGTGGTGGTTCTGGGCTCGGTACAAGATGGCAAAGTCGCACTGATCGTCGGTGTCACGGCAGACCTGACTTCACGTGTGCAGGCGGGAAAAGTGATTAAGCAAGTCGCGGAAAAAGTTGGCGGCTCAGGCGGCGGGCGCCCTGACATGGCCGAAGCCGGCGGCAAAGATCCCGCACAACTCGATGCCGCACTGAATGAAGCTTACGCGGCGGTGGAAGGTTTGCTGAAGTAGTGCAGTTTGTCAGGGCTTCATATTCGATGGTTCTCATCGCGGCGAGCCGATATCCTTCGAGTGATCCGTTAAGCCACACTCTCACCTCTGTGGAGGCGCCTGCTGCTGGGCGTTCGGAGAAGCTGTGTTCATGTTCTCATTTTGGATTGGCCGGCATTCCTGTTGCGGACCAGGAGCACACTGCACTGCCTTCACATTGGCGCCTGCCCGCGATGTTCCAGCTTGCTCAGGCCTTTCAACTTCCCGGCTGAACCATGAACTAAAATCACGGTCGATCTCAGCCACGGGCTTGCCGAGACTCTTTTCAAGGATCTTCTGGTAACTCTGCACCTGAGAGAAATCGGCGGAATAGTGCTTGTTTCTGACCGCGAAAAAAACATCCGTCAGCTTGTTTCTTTCGGCGAGGTAACGAATAAACACCGCTGCCATGGCCTGGATAGCCGCCACACGGTCGAGTTGGCGTTCATCTTTGGGCGCAAAATCATTCCATCCCATGTTCAGCAGATCACCCAGGCTGGGTTTGTATGCCCAACGCGTGTGCAACATATCGTCACGCCAACTAAAACCGAACTTGAGATTGCCTTCCCCTGCGGAGGCGACCGCCACTTCAGATGCCAGCCCTTCCTCCAGCCAGGGCGGAGTGTTGCCGACACTGTATTTCATCATGAGGTGCACAACTTCATGCGCGAGAGAACCGCATTGCGTGGGTGAACCCACTCCTACGAGACTTAAATCATCGAATGACGAATAGGCGATTGTACCGAGAGGAAGGGCCACGCCATGTAATTTGGCGGCCTCATCAATCACAGTGCGAACGTCGTTCACCTCATATACAGTGACGATATTTGGCGGCAGTTCAAGTTTGAATTGTTGCTTCAGCGCGTCTCGATAGCGGCGAAGACAGTCGCCAACACCTTGGGCAATAGATTGGTTTCCTGCCTTATCAACCACAGCAAAGTTATCGCTTAGGCTCCCAGCCGCGCCTGGCTGCATCCGGATTATCGCGGAGGCCAGCGCCTGCTCTCCCTGATTCTGTGGGAATACGCGTGCCTGCAATTCCTTGATGCTGATCTGTGCCGGAACAGTCCTGGAACTCGCGACGGACAAATCCACGGTACCACCCTTGCCGATGACGTGTGGATGTTCTTCGCTTTCGCTATTCACTGAGGCAGAAACGTTCGTTGGAGGCATGTCCTTGGGTGCGTCTTCTGCATGCAAAGCGCCACATTTTTGCATGATTATTTCAGCTTTCTTGTAACGTTCGGCTGGAATGTCGCGCGAAGTGCGCAACAGGTCAGCGAGCATAGCTCGACCAGCCGCCGTATATTCGGGCGGCATCAAGCATTGAAGAGTACCCATCATGTAAGGGAGTTCCCAGTCCACGGGGCCCTGCTGCACGATTTTCTTGGCGCGGCTTCGCAATTGCACATAGAGTTGTAGACCTTCATCGTTTTTGCCGGCAGTAAAATCATTGACCGCGTCCACCCACAATTTCCGGAATGATGCCATTTCAGGAGTGGTGGCGCGGCCAGATTGAGCTGCAACGATCAGTAGAAGCAATGCGGTTAAGAAGCGTTTCATAGAGCCTTCTTGTGTTACTTCGTTTTTGCGGCCTTTGGCGTCTCTGGGACTGGATGCATATCTTCTTCAGTAAGAGGCGAAGCATCCTGGGCGCTACTGGAAGGCTTCTCGTGAATGCTGGTTGTGGAATTCTGTCCTCCGGAAGCCTTGCTCGGCACGTAAACCGAGCCGTCACGCACATCTATTGTTGTCTGGACGAAGAGGGAAACCACGAGAAGAACCGTTCCGAAGAAACTGAGAATCAGACCAGGAGACGTACTGGTCATGCCGACCTTCCATCCTGCACCCTCGCCGGTAACGTTTGCCGGCGGCTCGCTCATTTTGCCCAGGATAAAAACGGCACCCAGAAAAGCCAGGATCATTCCCGTCATAAAAGCCAGCTGCCGGGTCCAGATGCGCGACATGAGCAAGGCGCTGGCCTGGTGGTATCTCTTATCCACAAGGTCCGCTTCAAGAATTAAAAGGGATTGCTGCGTCATCTCCTCGATGTTGCTGGCCTTCGCTTCGGGAGCGATCTTTTCGATGTGTCCACGTATGTCACCTTCGTGCTCGCCGCGCACGAAGCCATTGATTTGCACAAGATTAACTATGCTCAAGACGAAGAAGGCCACGGACACGAAGACAATGAATCGCGTCATGAAAGGCAAGAGGCGGTTCTGCCAGCGCGCGAGCTCAGGGTTGGCATGCGCCTTGCCAGGCGGCGTACGTTCGCGCTGGTCAACTACACCCGGAGCTTGTGCTGAGGCCCCTTCCGTCGTTGCAGCGGTTGCGCTGGTTGTGGTCATTCCCTGGCACCTCTAGGAAGGGGGACGGCCAGAACATCCCCGCCTGGCCACAATCCACCCCTGATCGTATAAGTGAATCCAGCAGGGCAATCGTTTCACCCTAAATGAATGAAAATGTGAAAAGCGGCGGGCCGGTGGCACGTCTATCTATTGCTGGTCTTTCGACTTGTTCCAGCCCAAGCCGATGGCCATGAAGAAGAACCCGAGAAGGATGACGAGGACGGAAAACCCGGCTGCTTCCACACCGCTCATGCTGGTCATGTGGCCCATGGAGACGGGCTTGCCGGTAAGGAACGACTCTCTCGCTTCTTTAGCGATGTAAATGCCGAAGGCCACCACAAACAGGCCGATCCATATGTTCTGGCGGTAACTTCTTTTCCACGGTGGCCTGGTATCCATATTATGACTGCTCCTGTCGCCGACGAGGCGAAGGGGAACAGTAACACAAGCAAAAGGAAATCGCGTCATAGAGGGTACCGCCGTCAGGCTTCATTACGTGGCAGCACGTTTTCGATCCGACGGTCCGGAATCAGCCAGATCAGAGCCGCGGTCACGTAGACTGCCTGGGCGATCCATGGCGAACGCACCGTCGCAACGATTGCAACGAGATACAGCAGTGGCGACAGCCTGCCCTTCCAGTCGCTGCCAACCGCTTTTTTCAGGAGTGAATCCTCGCCTTGCGCGCGGATGATCGTTTGCTGGAGCAGGTAGTATGCGATCGCAGCCATCAGCAGCACCAGCCCATAGAGCACAGTGGGCGCGGCGGTGAAATGGTTTTCGCCCATCCATCCGGTGGCGAAAGGGAACAACGATAGCCAGAACAACAGGTGCAGGTTGGCCCAGAGCATCGCGCCGGTTACCACAGAGCAGGTATGCAGCATGTGATGGTGGTTGTTCCAATAGATTCCCACGTAAACGAAACTCAGCGCATAGCTGAGGAACACCGGAAGCAGCGGCAATAAATCTTGCAGGCGGTCGCCATGCGGCACCTTCATCTCCAACACCATGATCGTGATAATGATCGCGATCACGCCGTCGCTGAATGCTTCCAACCGTCCTTTGGGCATCTTCCCTCCGCGAAAATTACCCTGCGCAGAGAACGCGAGTTTATCTCCGCTCCGCAGGACTCTGCCTGTGGCTGCATTTTATCCTGTGTGAACAGAAACTTTGGGTTGGGATCCATGACCGGGCCCATCAAAGAGAGCTCGCGGGTGGACTCGCATCGCGGCATCCACTAGAATCCGAGGCATTCCAAGATATTCGTTGTTCCGGGAGAAATGCCATGGCGCTCATCCAATTCACCAGAAATCACACCGACCACTCCA
>Ga0209580_10000863_pt1 | contig 14808 bp, 18 predicted proteins | sample Coa_R1_5_FD_187153 | JGI IMG/M metagenome (GOLD analysis project Ga0209580, IMG submission 187153) | Surface soil microbial communities from Centralia Pennsylvania, which are recovering from an underground coalmine fire - Coalmine... | ecosystem: Environmental > Terrestrial > Soil >... | reverse complement strand
AGTAGAGTTGCTTGCCATCCGGCGAGCTGGCCAGCTTCACGCCATCACCTTCAAACTGGAATTTCACCGTCTGCCCCAGCGGCGTGCAGACCATCAGATATTCCAGGTCGCCGAGCGCGGTGTAGTCCTTGCGCATCGCTGCGGACACATGCTTCTCGGTGATCTCTTTCGGGTCGCGACCGTGGAACTTTTCGAACAGCCGCACAGCCGCGTCCGTCTGGCCAGGGTTGCGGCGCGTTTTCAGTTTTCGGTCGATCGCGCGTTTCAACGCCAGGTCAGTCGAATACCCGTAGAGTTTCAGTGACGGCGCGTTGTAGCTGATTCCTTCGAAATACATGGCAACGCCCTGGTGGTCGCCAACGTGTTGCGGTGGGTTGCGGTGCGTGCCAGTTCGCTCGGCATGTTCCACACGCTCTTTCAGTTTCGCGCGGGCTTCCTCTTTGGTTTGTCCGCTGGCGAAGAGGTTCCCATATTTCTGGTGGAACACCGTCGCGACCCAACTGCCGCCTAGTCCTTTGTCGAAGAACACACGAACTTTGCCGGGATTCTGCTGCGACTCTTTCGTGCCGCGCAACAGATAGTCCATTTCCTGTTTTGCTTCGGCTTTGGTTGGGAAGATACGAAGTATCGTCCCATGCCACATCAGGAAGTAGGCGGCATTCGCTGGCGAATATTCGATGTGCAGGCCGTGCTGCATCTTGGATGGGTTGAACGCAGCACCGTGCTGTCTGCGCGCAAGGTCCAGATCGTGCGAAAGTTTGTCGGTTTCCTTTTCAATGGCCATGTACTCGGGCGACATTACGCCGCCAGCACGCCGCGCCGCTGCTAGGCGGTCCATCGCAGGATAAAACTTTGCTTCCAACGCCTTGATGCGCCTTTTCAGTTCCGCGCGTTTCGGATTCAGACGCGCGCCCCGGATTCGCGCTGCCCGTTCGCGTGTTGCGCGTTTCGCGGGCAGTGAACTATTCGGTGCTGATGCCAGGTAGACGCGACCTGTTCGCGTCCACACGCGCGCCTTGCTCGGATATGGCCCTTCCAGAAGGTAGCGCCAATGCCCCGCGCCGCCTTGCATTTCCACCACGCGGTACACTTCGGAACGCCCTGGTGTGTGGACCCAGCTACCAGGTCCCACACCAGTGACGTTTTTCTTTCTTTTTGGGTTTTCGTATTTGACGGTGTAGCCTGCTGCGCGTGCATGCCGTTCAGCTCGAGCGCGGGAAGTTGAACCTATCTCCTTCCCGCCCATCGTCAAAACAAAATATTTCGATGCCACCTGTTTGATTGTGGCCGTGGGTTTGTTGGATGGAAGGAATTTCCCTGTGCCGGACTCACGTTCAGGGTTTCCGTATCCGCGCATTGCGCTGGAAAGAAACTTGTACGCCCGCATCCGCTGGCCCGGGTGCGACTTGTCCCATTCCTTTGCCGCCCAGGTGATCCGCTCGCCGAAGGTATTCGCGCCGGCAATTCGTGCAGTGTGCCACAACTTCGTCAGGTCGCGTTCGTCGGACGGACTCAAAGACGGATTCACTTCCATGTGGTGTTCGTCCGCCCATGTTTTCCCTTTGCGAGTGACTACAAGGTTTTTACCTTGTTCCTCTAAGTAGCCGCCATCGATCAGCGATTTTATTGTGCTCCACTTTCTTGCGGGGAAATCGCCCGTTAGGTGTTTGTGGAGCAAGACTTTGGCCTGTTCGCGCGACAGTCCGCCTATGCTCGGGTTCCCGAAAATCAGCAGCTCGCCCGGATTCGTGCGCGCCTGGTTGGAAACGATGCAGCTCGGGTTCGTCTCACTTTTTGGGTGGAGAATTTCCACCACTTTGCCTGCGCCTTTGCGGCGTGGCCCGGGCGGAAACGCAACGCGCACCACGTGGCTGCCACGCTTCACCGACCGCACGCGATAGCCTGCCGGTGTCTTGGCAACCTCTTCGTGTTTGTACGCGACAGCGGCCACTATAGAACCTCTCGCGCAACGATCAATCCGCCGGCCACGGCTGCCAGCCACGGCCAGTTCTGCGAAAACCATCCGGTCACGCCTTGCGGATTGCTTCCAGTGAGCTGTTGAATCTCCGCTGCAAACTGCGCGGCCGACGCGGTATCACCGCGGGAAACCGCATCCTGGTAGCCTGCCTGCGCTGCAGCAATCGCCGCAGCCGTGGACGGTGGGAGTTGCTGTGTCAACGAAACGCCCGGACCAGCAACCGCTTGAACGACGCGAATGGTGGACTGCGGCATCACGCCAAGATAGTTGTAAATTTCTCCGTCGATGATGCTCTGAACGTCCCCTGGCGCGCCGTAGTCGCTGGTGGTGTGAACTTGCAAAATAAAACTGTAGCCGCCGACGTGAATGATGTCGCTGGTGGTGTGCTGCTGGTTATCGATCACCACGCCCCACTTGCCCGCCAGCGTGGATTGGATAGCCGCTTGAATTGTGTTTGGGCGCGAGTCGATGGTGCGAGTGAGGGAAGAACCTGGCCATGACGCACTGTAGGCAAGAACTGTTCCCGCAGGCACGCCCGCGCCCGTGGCGTCACCGATCGCACGCAGCGAACCGAGTCCGCGCAGCGCCGGATGCCCGCGCAAGCTGTATTTGTTTGCGCACTCCGCGCACGCCAGCCCTAGATTCCCAGGGTGCCGCCGCGCGAATTGGTACGAACCGACCACAGTTCTATCCTTCCAGTGCTGCAAGTCTTCGCCGCAGGCGCGCCGCTTTTCGCTTCCGCAATTTCGGGCCGTGCTTCCCGCCCAACAAAAACATTCCTGCGGCCAGCAATCCCACGCCGGTCAGCAAAAGTTTCGGGTCAACCGCGAGGTCAGCGCCCATGCCCGGGCCAATGTGCGATTGCGAAGCGTTCTTCCAGTGATTCAGACCGGAGAGCGGAATCGGACGCACCGCTTTCATGTCTGCGATCGAGAGCACTGGCGGAGCTCCCATCGCGGCAAGCGATGACAGACCATGACCTGAGAGCACATAGCCGCTATACACGCGGTTCATGCCCTGGTTGGGACGGTAGAAACCAAGGTTCGCGGGAGATGATTTGTTCCAGAGGTACATAGCTATTTTCTCCGCAGGCCGGTCAGCAACAGCAGCGCGAAACCACCGCCGAGAAGATACGTGACGGGCACGCCCAGAAACGTGTTGGTGCTGGCCGCTGGCACCGCAGCGCGAGACTGCGCCCACAGTTGAGTGACGACGCCAGCGGGAATCCCCGCGTTCAGCGCCGCCTGCTGCGATGGGAAGCGCGCCATCGCGTTAGACCACGCGTTGTAAACCGTCTGCGGCGGCAACCCGGCCGCGATTGCTGCCTGCGGACTTACATAGTCGAGCGGGTTCTGCGAATTCTGCTGCTGCGTCAGCAAGTTCGCGTATGCCGCCTGCACGGCGGGATTCACTCCGGGCTGTTGTGGTGGACGGTCTGACGGCGCAGCGGGCAACGGCGGAAGATTCGCGCACAGTTCGCCAGTGATGGGGTCGATCACGCTGCCAGGGCAATCCGGTGAAGATTGCGGCATTGGCCCAGTCGTGATGTTGTAATCCTGCCCGAGCGCGCCCGGTCCACCAGATTGTTGATACAGTTTCCAGAGGCCTAGACCCTGGATGCCGCGACTGCGGGGAATGCGCGAGCGATACACGCCGAGTCCCCACTTGTTTTTCGTGCGCGCCACTGAACCTGCGGGAAGCAAGTAACTCATCGGGATCTGCCCCCTTGACTGGCCAGCATCTTCGACCCGACCAGATACGCCGCGCCAGCCACAATCCAGTTAGGAACCGGAGAGATCAGCGTCGATTGCGTCAGCCAGTCCAAAATAGATTGGTAGGCGGACGGCGCGCCGGCCGGCGTGCTGACGGTGACGGAGACGGGCGGCTGCGACGCACCAGAATCCGTGGTGGCCGCTGGCGTGGGCGAAGTGGCCCCGGCGCCGGGCGCGTTCACGTTGTAAGGCGTGCCCGTGTTTACCCATTGGTTCGCGCTGGTGCTGTACTCCCACACTGAGCCATCGGGCGCGACGTAAAACTGGTTGACGGGAAAGCCTGCTGGCACCGGAGTTCCTGCGGTGCTCGGCATTTGTGGAGTTGGCGGATTCGGTGGACCTTGCGTGATCGGGCCGCGAATGATGATCGGCGGAATGGGACGAATCGGGATACGCGGAACGCCCGAACCTGGCCACACCGGCATGGGACCAGGCAACACCGGACCGATGCCGTCACCGACGCGAATAGGAACGAAGCCGAGTCCCCATTTGTTTTTTGTGCGTGGCGCAGATCCCGCTGGAAGCAAGTAGCCCACAGTCTTAACGCCTTCCCATCGCCACCACCGCCAACAGCAAGCCGCCGCCGAGAAGCAATGTGGTGGGGCTGATGGAAGAAAACAGAGAAGCACTCGGCGGAGTCACGCCGTAGGGACTGACACCTGGGCGCATCGCTGCAAGAGCGTTTGGGTTGGTGGTGGGAAAAAGATTGTACGGCGCAGCTCGAGTGGCGCTGATGATGTTGGCCGCGCCCGTTGCTCCCGCGCTGATGGCCTGCGTGATGGCGCCCCAATCCACGCCGCCATCGTCTTGCCCCATTCCACGGCGAGTTCCAGCAAGCGCCTTGTGAACTTCGCCGAGACCATAGCGGCCGAGTCCGCGAATCGTGTGCCCGCGCAGCGTGCGGAACCGTGGATCTGCAACGTAGGCAGGATAAGCACCAGGCAGCGCGTTCGGATTGCGGCCGGCGGAACCAGAAAGACTTTGGCGGTCGTAGTGGCCGGCGAGTCCTTCCACGTCCACGAAATTATCGGAAGACGTGTCCCACACGCGAACCCGGTCCACACGCTCAGGGTTCTTGCCGATCGCAGCGCCGCGCCGCGCGGCGTCCAGCGTCAGCCACGAACCGTTCACCAACACCTGCGGGAAGACGTGGGAGAAATTCCGTTCGTCTTCCGGTTTGGAAATTGTGAGGATGCGGCACTTGTGGCCGATGGTGCCGAGCAATGAACAGATCAGGATGGTGAAATCGTCGCAGTCGCCGATGCGCAGTCGGAGAATTTCCGGTGCCGTGTGCAAAGTTTCTTTTCCCTGCACATCGCGGGTGAACCGGATATTGCGCAGCACCCAGTTATACACGGCGCGAATCTCTCCCGCCCAATCGAACGCGGGCACGGCTGCGGTGGTGATGATCTGCGCGGCCGCTTCGTGGACGGCCGGGTCTTTCTTTCCCTGTTCGATCAACCGGCGCATGGCGCGAATGGTTTGCGCGACGCCGGCGTCTCCGCTCGCAAGCGGGATCGACTGCGCGTGCATCGCGCCGAGTCCAGAACTTCGCACCATTTCCAGATTGACCATTTGAACCTCAGAAAACAAACGGCTGGCGCGCTTGCATCAGAGTGGATGGCCCTGTAGCGGCACACGCCAGCCAGCTCAAAGCCGCCGTGCTCACCATGCGCACCAAAAAGAATTCCTGTCAAAGTGTCTCACTTAAATGGTGAAAGACGGAAACGCCACGGAGACTACTAGTACCCGTAAAGTGGGAAAAGTATTGTCGCGCGCGCGCGAGCGTGCTATACACGGGGTTGCATCGACGCCGTGGATGGCCGGAAAGGCACTCAACTTGCCAAAATCAGTCGCAGTTGCACCAGCGCAACCGCCGAAAGTGGATGTTTCGGTCAGTATGCCACAGAACACGCCCACCGAACCCGCCGAGCGGGAAGAAAAATCCCCAATGTGGTTTTGGGACATGCTCCAAGCGATCCCGCGCGAACAGTGGGGCAACGTGTATTCCGTGATGGCGTGGCGCGAAGAACCAAAAGTCCCTGGCGTCCCAGGCGCAAAAGGTTTTCTCTTCGAAGCGTTCGAACCGATCTCCCTTTCCTATTTCAAAGAACGCTATGGCGGCGGGAAGTTCAAAGCCGTCCTGCAGAAAAACAGCAAGTTCCAGACGACACACATTTTCGATATTGAAGGCGCGCCGAAGTACGACCTGAGCCGCGAAATGCCGCACGCGCACACCGCGCCGGCGAACGGAGCGGGAGACAACGCGCTGCTGAAACAGTTCGTGGACGTGCTGCGCGAAGAGCTGGCGCGCAGCCGCGAAGCCAACAGCGCGCCGAACCCGGCCACGGATGAAGCGATCAGCCTGGTATCAAGGGCCAGCGAAAAGGCGATGGACATTGTTGCCAACCGCGCGAACAACGGCGGCGGGACGGGCAACAGCACGCAGCAACTTTCCGAGCTGGTGAACATCGTCAAGGGCATCATGCCGGCGCAAACGGGCGGTGGGATTGCGGACACGCTGCTGAAAGCGTTGGTGGATAAGTTGCTCACGCCCGTGGACCCGCTCGCGCAGGTAACTTCGTTCCTGACCATCTTCGAAAAAATCGACGCCATCCGTGGAACGGGCGGCGGTGAAGGCAAGCCGAAAGACTGGCGCGCGATGCTGGCCGAAGGCATCGTGCAAAAGGGACCGGAGATTTTGAAAGAGATCCGCGAAACCGTGGTCGTCAATCGAGACACGGCCGCAGAACGCCGCGCGGCTGCAGAAGCCATCCGCGACGTGGAAACGATTCGCCGCGGCGGTGCGGTCCCTCCGACTCCCGCAGCGCCCGCGAACGGTGCAAACAGGTCAGCGGCTGCGCAGCACGTACCTGCGGGGCCGCTGCGCACCGTGCCGATCGACCGCACGCAACCGCAGGCTGTCGCGCCGCAGCAAGTGGAAACTCCGCCAGCAGCGCCTGGAATGAACGCCACCGAAACCGAAGCAGTGGGCAAGTTCATGGAGCAACGCATCGTGCAGATGGTGGAAGACGGCCGCGACGCCGAAGACGTGGTGGACTTCATCGAAGAAATCGACCCGAGCATGAATGACATGCTGGCGCAGTTCTCTGCGGAGATGGTGACGACGTTTCTGGCGGGCCGCGCGATCATCGGCCGCGCCACGCAACTGCCGAACTGGAACGAATTCCTGCTGGCGGCGCAGAAATACATCAAAGAGATTCGCGCCGAAGACGCGCAGATCGAAGCGGCCAGCGCACACGTTCCAGCCTAGTGCGTTGCGGTCGGGACACGCCAAGACCGGAAGGTCATGGGCTGGCCACCGGCACAGCGAAGCCCGACCGCAGCGTAACCTTTTCCACACATTCACAGGTTTTCCCACAGCCGCGCTTGACACTCCGCGCACCGTCGTATAGTTTCCCTCTCCGGTAGAGGATACGGGGGCGGGGGCTGGCTCTTCGGTTAGGGCTGCGGAGTCAGCTTTCGCCAACTTCCTCACCGCGCAGCAGCCCTAAATGAAACCAGCAGCGGCACTTGAAAAACCGCTTCCGCAAAATCTGGACGCCGAACGTTCCGTGCTCGGCGCCATCCTGCTAGACAATTCCAGCGTTTCGCTCGCCATGAAGCATGTTTCCTCCGGCGATTTTTTCCTGACGCAAAACAAAATTATTTTTCAGCAGATGCTGGTGTTGCGGGAACAAGGCACGCCGATCGACCTGGTGACGCTTTCCGAATCCCTTTTTCAAAACACCAAACTGGAAGCTGCCGGCGGAGCGCCCTACATCGCGTCGCTGGCCGATGGCCTGCCGCGCGTTTCGAACATCGAGCACTACGCCAAGATTGTGCGCGAAAAAGCGGTGCTGCGCGGCATGGCGCACCTAGCGAACCGCATCACCGAACTGAGTTTGCAGCCCAACGCCAACGTCACGGATTTGTTGACGCAATTCCGCGCGCTGCCCGCGATGCAGGCGGAGCCGATGAAAGTCATCGGCGGCAACGGCCATCTGAGCTACAGCCTGGTGGATTTTCTCGGCGCGGAATTTCCCACGCCGGACCACCTGATCGAAGGCATCATGCCGCGCGGCGGCACAGCGCTGCTGATCGCGTTGCCGCACCGGATGAAATCCTGGTTCACCACCGCGCTGGCGCTCGGCGCCAGCCAGGCGGGAATGATTCTCGGCGGCAAGCTGGAAGTCAAAAACCCGGTGCGCACGCTGCTGGTGCAGGTGGAAGATTTTCCCGGCGTGCTGCAGTGGCGTGTGCGGGAACTGGTTACTAAAATTCCGTGCGAAACTTCGAACGTGCGCATCATCCCGCGTTGCGGGCTGAACTTACCAGACGAAAAGTGGTATCAGAACCTGCTGAAAGAGACGGCGGACTTCAAAGCGGACCTGGTGATCATGGACGTGGTGCGGCGCATCTTCCGCGGCGACATAAACAGCCCGCAGGACACGGCGCTGTTTCTGGAACAGGTAGACCGCCTGCGCGAAGCCACCAACTGCGCGGTGCTGCTGGTGCACCACGAAAACAAAAAAGACGCGGAGATCATGCAGGCCGGCGCGGGTAGTTACAACCTACCAGGCTGGGCCAACGTGATGATTCAGTTCAAACGCAAAACGCAAGAGGGCCATATCACGCACGTGGAAATCGAAGTGGACAACAAACTGGCGCAGAGTCCCGAACCGATGCGCATGGTGCTGAACCTGGCCAGCGAAGAACCGATTCGGCTCGAGAACGTCGAAGACTCCACCGGAATTTCTGAGGCGCAGGATCAGCTCGGCAACGAATGGACGGTGCGCGATCTGGCCGAAGTGCTGGGCGTGGTCAAGAGCAACGCGCTGCGGCGGCTGAAAAAGTGGATGGCGTCCGGCACGGTTGAGAAAATCAGCGGCGGCAAACGCGGCCGGCAAGGCGGCCTGGCGCGCTATCGCTTTGTGGAAGAAAGCGAACGTCCGTACCCCGACCCGCCGCGCAATTCGAGAGTGCAGTAATGTTTACCATGACCGTGCCCACGGGAGACGCACCCAAGCGGGGAGACTTGCTGCAATCGAACTGCGGCGACCGGCGCGAGCGGACATGGTTTGTGCTGCGCGTGAGGAAGATTGCGCGGCGCACGGATGCGCCACTTGGGACAGTGAAGCCGCGTTTCGAAGTGTGGCGCGCGCGCTGGTGGGAAATCGAACCGGACTTGCGCCTCCGCCTCTATCGCAGTGCCGAACGCGCGGGCGGTCAAGTGCTTTGGTTGCCTGAACCAAAAGTGCAGACGTTTGAAAATCTGCGTCGGAAACGGCGGGCGGCATGAGCGTGCAACTGATCAGCGGCGATGCGCGGCGGATTCCGCTGGCCGATGAATCGGTGCAGTGCATCGTCACCAGCCCGCCGTATTGGGGCCTGCGCAAGTACGCCGGCGAACAAGAGCTCGTCTGGAACGTTGAAACGTCAGAACGTCGGAACGTCTGCGAGCACGAATTCACGGAAGAGACGCGCGCGGGCATCAGCGGCGGCACAAACCAAAACTGCAAAGAGGAAGTGAACGCGGACGGCGCAACGAATCGCCCACTTGAGCCGAGCACGCACGGATTCTGCCGGCGGTGCGGCGCATGGCGCGGCGCGTTTGGACTCGAACCCACGGTAGACCTGTACGTGAAGCACTCGCTGGAAATCCTCCGCGAGCTCCGCCGCGTGCTACGCAAAGATGGCGTGCTGTTCTGGAATCTCGGCGACAGCTACCAGAGCGGCAATCGTGGCACGTATCTAAAAAACCGCTGCGTCGATCAGGATTCATTGCAGGCCGGCTTCCAGAATGAAGACGACGTGATCACTGCGCCGAACCGGATGCCGCAGGACGGTCTGAAACCCAAAGACCTGGTGCTGATGCCCGCGCGCATCGCGCTGGCCGCGCAGGCGGACGTTTCGGTGAGAAACGGACAGACAGAAGCCTGGTGGGTGCGCAGCGTGATCGTGTGGGCCAAACCGAATCCCATGCCTGAGTCCGTCACCGACCGCCCCACGGACAGCTACGAACAGATTCTGATGTTGGCGAAGAGCGCGCGCTACTTTTGGGATGCTGACGCCGTGCGGGAACAGTCCGAAGACAAAGCGGAGAGAAGTTACACGCCAAACGGATCGGCCACCTGGCGCTACGCGTCAGACAGTTCACGGTTGGAAGATGATGGCGGCAAGCAATACGGCGCCCCCAACGGACAGCGAAACATGCGCAACGTGTGGGAGTTTGCCACGCAGCCCTACAGCGGCGCGCACTTCGCCACGTTCCCCGAAGAGTTGCCGCGGCGGTGCATCCTGGCGGCCAGCAGCGCGCGCGGCTGCTGCGCGCAGTGCGGTGCGCCGTGGGAACGCATTGTGGAACGTCTGCCGATTGATGAAAGCCGTATCCCCGCAGGTTGGCACCAATCCAACTTCCGCAGCGTGCGCCTGCGCCTGGTGCGTGAACAGTTCCGGTGGCGTCCCGAGCACGTTGAACGATTCGCCAACGAATACGAAGGGAAACACGTCAGCCAAGATCCCAACGCCAGCGGGCGGCGCATGCTGCTGAATCTTCGCGCGGCACGCGAAAACGGGTACAGCGATTCGTTTGGTGAAGTTCGCACGATCGGCTGGTCGCCCACCTGCCGATGCCGTGGCCAACGCGGGAAGACCGCACCGTGCGTGGTGCTGGACCCGTTCGCTGGCAGCGGCACCACCGGCCGCGTGGCGATTGAACTTGGGCGGCGCGGCATCATGCTGGACCTGGCCTACTCCCGCGAAACAAGCGAAGACCGGACGAAGGGCCGCAGCTACGCCACACTGGCGCGAGAACGCACCAGCGAAGTCCAGCTCACGTTCCCCACTCTTTAGTCCCCACGCTCCCCTTGCCGGGGACAGTGGGCGGCCCCTTCTGTACCCACCTATATTTTTCTCAAGATCAGGTGTTTTGTAGTCCTGACAAATGGGTGCGCCTTGTGTCTCACCACTGAGAATGATTTGTAACCTTTCGAACCACTGGAAGTGCTCGCGCGCGCGTAGAGAGTGGGTGCCGCGCACCTATATGCCTTAACCCCTTTACCATCTACACTATAAATAGGTCTGGCCCCCATCGCACCTATATGGGTGCGCACCTATTTCGCGCACCAATTTAATCTACATGATTCTAAAGGGCTTGCGCGTGTACCGTGGCATATAGGTGCGCTGTTCTCTCTCCAGACCCCCACCGAGCGAACCAATACCAAAATCCATAGAAAAAGTGTCGTGTTAATCCGTCAGTGTGGAGAGAGTAGAACAGACCTATTCTCTTTCTTTCTTTCTCTTTGGGCCTGTACCAGAAAGTTTGAAATTTTGCTTGACAATAGATGTAAAAGGTGGAATAGTGGTTTCATGCCACGGGGACGCCAAAGCCGGACGCTAAACCGATCGCAGATTCAGCGGTTGGAAGACTTTCGCCGAGCGTCCCATGAGGGTGCCCCGCACGGTTACAGCCTGCCACAACTACGCAGTGCGATGGCTGCGGGGTTTGGATGGCGAACGCTGCAAAAGGCGCTGCTGGGGCGTCCCGTGTGGGATCTGCACTATTCCTACATCGCGCAGTGGATTGACCGCTTTCTGCCAGCACCGCCGGTGCGGGACGGCAAGGCGGCCGCCGCCGGCGAGCGGGAAGGCAATGAAGAACCTGCGGAGATCATCGCCGATGCCGAAGAAAGCGAAGGCGCAACTCGAACTGTTCGCGGGAGTCGCTGACCCGCACGCTCTAGGGCTTCTTGGATGGAGAGACCCGCTATGGACAACGCGCTTTTCAATCGAATTGCTGAACGGCCACAAGTTGTTCCTCAACCTGATCACCATTCGGCGTCTGCACTCCGCGGCAAAAGCGGACCCTGCATCAGTTGCCGCGCCGACACCGAATCCCTAGCGCGGTTCAACGGCAAGGCGGTTTCGCTCTGCCCGCCGTGCGCGCAGGGCATCCGCGACGGCGGGAAAGTGGTGACGGCATGAAAGCGAAACTGAAATTATTTTTTCGCAGGCTGACTCTTCGCCTGCTGCGCAAGCTAGTGGACCTGGTGGACGACCGGCTGCACCGCGCCGAAGTCCGCCTGCGAAACGATCTCTCCGACCAGCGGGATGGGCAGCATCCCTCTCGCACAGTCCTGACCCGCGAGGACATGCTTCACCAGCGACGGGACGAACGGCCGGGGAGCGAAACTTTCATGCAGTGGGAAGCGCGGCGCAGCGGCGTCGCTGTGATCAGCAAGAAAGCCGCCCGCCGACGCCGCGCGCTGTCCGCTGCAGGGTTTGATCTGAGGTTCGCGCGATGATGGACCCCGCTTACAAGGTCGTGGGTTTGATGTGGGCCAAAGACCTAGCCGAGACCGCGATTCTTTGCGCGATTGCTTATCCGCTTCTGCGGCGAACCATCAAAAAATACTTTGACGATCTTGCTTGCCCGCACTGCGGCAAAAAGTTCGGACAGAAGAAAGAGGAACCCAATGCACCGATCCCCACTGTTTAATTTCGTCGCCGGCGTGATGCTGGCCACTGTGGTGTGGGTGGAACTGTTCACGCACCAGGCGCAGGCGCACGCTGCGGAAGTTGGCCAGTCGTTAGACCGCCTGAATCAAACCCTTATCGTTGAACGGGCAAAGACTGCCGAGCTGGAACGCCACGCGCAAGAACTGGCCGCGCGCGCGGCTGACTGCGACGCGAACCTTCGTGCAGCCACGCAGCCCAAGCCGGAAGATATTTTCGCCAACTGGTACACGGTGCTCTACGAATCCGCGCCGGCAAACTCCCCGGCGCCGGGTGCGGCGCCGCTCGAGCTGCTAAACCTGATACGCCCCGGGCTCGGAACCGTGCTGGCAAAATTGCAGCCGCCCGCGCCGTCGACGGCTGTGGAAATGCGCGCGCGGTGGGTGTTTCGCGGCGCGGTGGAACCGATCAGCGGCCCGCAAGACGGGCGAATCATGCGCACGTCGCTGACGCCGGAAGCGGTGCAGTAATGGCGGCGGACTTCGAAAGGAAAGCTGGTGCGATGGCTGTGATCGTTCGTACCTGGGTGGTGTATTTCATCGTAGTGGGTCTTCGGTTGATCGTGCTTGGTGGGACTGGCAAGTTGATGGCGATGAATTTTTCGTGGCGCGAACTGGAAGTGGCTCTCGGTGCATTCATCATTTCGAGCGTTATATTTTTCCTTTTGTCGATTGAGAGGGACTGATGCGCGCGGGGAAGAAAAGCGAGCAGGCGGTGTTGGCCGCAGCGGTGGAGTGGCACCGCATGATGGTGAAAGACGACGCCACCGACCAGGAAGTGGATTCTAGCTGTGATGCGCTGAAAGTGGCGGTCGACAAGTACGAAGAGACACAAGCGGCGATCGCCAACCTGCACGGCGGCGCAGAACCGACCGGCGAAATCGGCGCGTGGACTTGCCCGCACTGCGGCGCGGAGCGGCCCGCGTATGGTTGGCATTACAACCTGGGCGACGCTGGCCCGTTCGCGTTGCAGTGGGTGACGTGCTTCTGCGGCGAGTGCAAGAACGTGATCAGCACCACCGTGGTGGCGTTCATGCCCAAGCCCGAGCTCGCGGAGCAACTGAAACGCCAGTTCGCCGGCAAGATCGGCCTGGCATGAAAAAAGGCAAGTCGAAACCGGACCAACAATCCACAACGATGTGGCGGCGTGCCTTGTGTGAACAAACCATTGTCCACAACCGCGAGGTGGTGCAGATGGCCGTGCGGTTGATGGAGTTGAAAGAGGCACTGCGTTCCAGCATCGAAATGGTCTCTGCGGCGAAACGCAATCTGTGGACACCGGCGGACGACAAGCGGCTCGAGAAAATACGGTTTCTGGTGCTGTGATGGGCAAGACTTCGATCGAGTGGACGGACGCGAGCTGGAACCCCATTGTGGGTTGCACCGAAGTTTCCCCAGGTTGCGCGAACTGCTACGCCGCGCGGCTGGCTGCGACCAGGCTGCGCGAAGTCCGCGCCTATCAGGGACTGGCCACCGGAGAGGTCCAGAAAATATCGCGCGGCGCTGGCAGCGGCCACTATTTCGAGCGGTGGTCGATTCGCTGGACCGGGGAAGTGCGCTTTCTCCCCGAGCGGCTTGAGGAACCGCTGCACTGGAAAAAGCCGCAGCGCATCTTCGTCTGCGACATGGGCGACCTGTTCCACGAAGGCGTGAAGTGTGAGTGGAAACAAAAAATCTTCTGGGTGATGCGCGAAGCGCGGCAACACACCTTCCAGGTGCTGACCAAGCGCCCACGGCTGATGCAGCAATTTATTTCCGAAGAGTTCGGCGAGCTGCACGAACCCATCCCAAACGTGTGGCTGGGCGTGAGCGTCGAAAACCAGCACTTCGCCGACGAACGCATTCCGCTGCTGCTGGCCACGCCCGCAGCGGTGCGCTGGATCTCCGCCGAGCCGTTGCTTGGTTCAGTTGACCTGAACTACGTCGGCCCAACAGGAAACACGTCCAGCGTGCTCGGGTGCATCCCGTGCATGCGGAAGCAAGAGAACGCCACAACGCAAAGCGGACCACACACCTGCATGGAAAAGCGTCCAAAACTCGATTGGGTGGTCTGCGGCGGAGAGAGCGGCCCTAACGCGCGGCCGATGAATCCTGAGTGGGCGCGATGGCTGCGCGGTCAGTGCCAAGCTGCCGGCGTTCCGTTCTTTTTCAAACAGTGGGGCGAGTGGGCACCAGCGGTGCGAAACAACGGAGAAGGCGATATAACCTGGCCGGACCCTGACCATGATCGCAGTGTCAAACCGTTCGACTTTGGACCGTGGATGCAGCGATGGGGCAAGAAACAATCCGGCCGGCTGCTGGACGGCCGCGAGTGGAACGAATTCCCAAAGAACGTTAAAACGTTCGAACGTTGAAACGAGGAATCCATGAACCGCGAAACATTGCGAGGCAGGCTGTTGAGTGACCGCAAGGCAGAACCGCCGCCGAGTCCGGCACCAAAGGCGAACGGCGCGCCGGCGGCGTTGTGGGGAAGCGTGGAAGGCAGGAAACTGAAAGAGGCGGCGACCTATCTGGCGTCGGCGCGCGCGGCGCTGCTGCACTG
>Ga0209580_10000861_pt1 | contig 14864 bp, 14 predicted proteins | sample Coa_R1_5_FD_187153 | JGI IMG/M metagenome (GOLD analysis project Ga0209580, IMG submission 187153) | Surface soil microbial communities from Centralia Pennsylvania, which are recovering from an underground coalmine fire - Coalmine... | ecosystem: Environmental > Terrestrial > Soil >... | reverse complement strand
TGATGCAGCTCGCATCGATCAGATCAACATCTATCACGCGTCGCGATTGGCCATGCACGAAGCAGTTTCGCAACTCAGCCCCGCATCCGATTATTTGCTCATCGACGCCATGCGCCTCAATTGCGACCTTCCGCAACAGCCCATCATCCACGGCGACGCGCTGTCCGCCTCAATCGCCGCCGCTTCCATTCTCGCGAAAGTCGAACGCGATCGCATGATCAGCGAGTGGGACCCAGTCTTTCCGGTGTACGGCCTTAGATCAAACAAAGGCTATAGCACGCCGAAGCACCTCGCCGCCTTACGCGAGCATGGCCCGTCTCCGCTGCATCGCCAGTCGTTTGCTCCGGTGTGGAACGCGCCGGTCCCGCAGGAGGTGCTGGAGTTCATGCTGCAGGATGCACCCTCCCCGTTACTCGGCGCCCTCGAATCCGAAGCAGTCTGATTGGATTTTTTTTGCCGCAAAATTGTCACACAGTCTTACCCGCCCCAATCTACCCTGTCCAGGCACTCTGAAATCCGCTCCCATAGCCCGTTTCAAACGATCACGCCGTTTAATTTGACAAAAGCTTAATGCAACTCCGGCGATTAATTGCGCCTTCCAATTCGCCGGAACACAGCTCAACGCGCTTGTCGTCGGAATCCCCAAGCCTGGCCTTGGCCGCCTGTCTAGACGCTTTGAGTGTTGTGAACTTGCACCCTATCCCAATTCCGTGAAAGAGAGTTCTTATGCATCTTCGCAATATTTCAAAATTTGCTGTGCTGATCAGTGTGCTCGCAATGGGAATCGCCGCATGGGCTGCCCCCACAATCACCGTCGCTTCGCCAAAAGCGGGTACGGTCGGAACACCAACTTACTTTGACGCTACCGCCAGCACTTCATCGTGTGCCGGCGGCATCGCGAACGTTCGCATCTACTCGGCCCCGGGCGTAGTTGCATTTTCTACTAACAGCCCGCATGTGGAGACCTTTCTTAATCTGAAGCCCGGTACCTACAACACGGTAATTCAAGCTTTTGACAACTGCGGTGGCGTGAGCAAATTTCCCATCACTATCACTGCGAGTGCGAGTGCGGGCGTGCACGTGTTTCTGCCCAGCGCTTCATCCAACGCCACGCCGGTTCATTTCGCAGTTTCGGCCGAAAATCCTGCATGCAGCGGCGGAATTTCGGCGGTCAGGATCTATCCCGCGTCAGGCGTGATTGGCTTTACCAGCCGTGGAGCAACTCTTGATGCATTCGTTGACCTCGTTCCCGGAAGTTACAGCGCAGTCGCGCAGGCGTGGGACAACTGTGGGCACATTTTCAAAACCCCGGTAAGCGTCAGCAGCACTGGCGGGGCATTCGGAAAATTCCTATATCTTGCCGAGACCAATCTCAATAACATCGCCGAATTTCAATTGAACTCTGGAAAGCTAATCAATCCGAATGGCACCGGTGCGGCGCCGCAGTTCTCGACGCCTGCCGCGCCGTACACGTTTTCTGTTGACCCGCCGGGGAACATCGCCTACGCGGGACTCAAGGATGGCCGCATCAGTATTTTCAACATCAATCGCGCGAATGGAAAATTGCAATCTCAGGGCACGGTAGCCGCGCCGGGCACTGGCCCTGCAAGCGTGGCGGTCGATCGCTCAGGGAATTTCCTGTTCGTGCGGAGCAGGGATCAAACAACGTGACCAGTTACCGGGTGAACCGCAGCAACGGAGCTCTTACGAAGGTTGGCACCGTTTTGGCGGCGAGCGGGCCAGACGGGATTATTCCCGAATGGAGCGGGCACTACGTTTACGTGATCAATTTCACCTCGGACGACGTTTCTGGTTATGCGATCAATACCGAAACTGGGCAGCTCAGTGCGGTGCCAGGATCGCCGTTCACGGCTGGCAGCCAACCGACTTCAATTGGCGCGACCGGCAAAGTGGTATACGCCTTGAACAGCGGCGCTGGGACCTCTTCCGGCTACACCATCAGTGCATCCACAGGAGCCCTGACCGGTGCTCCGGGATCGCCGTTTCTGATGCCGGAATGCTGCGTCTTTCCGAATATGACGGATCTGGATCCCATTCACAACCTGCTGTTTCACAGTGCCATTGGATTTACCGCCGGCACCGACAATATCCGCTCCTACAACATTCAATCCAACGGCGCAATTTCAGGTGGAAGCGAGACAGGTGGAGTGAATGGTCCGGAAGCAGTGGCGCTCGATCCGTCTTACCAGTTCGTCTATGCGACGGAAATCGACGGGAATACCGGACAACCCGAGGTGGTTTCCATTAAGTACAGCCCAAGCGACGGCTCTGGATCGATTTTCAGTGGTCCGCTGGCTCGTCCGAAGGCAACGCCTAATCAGATTGCCGTTTCGCGATAAGTGAAGTTTGCTTAAATGAAAAGCCGAAGGCGCAAGCCTTCGGCTTTGTTTTCTAACTCGTTCACGCTAGCAATTTCGCAGCGTCCTTCGCGAAGTAAGTCAGAATGATGCTTGCTCCCGCGCGACGAATGGAAGTTAGCGACTCCAGAATCACGCGGTCGCGATCAATCCAGTTGTTCTGAGCAGCCGCTTCAATCATGGCGTACTCACCGGAGACTTGATACGCGGCAATCGGCAAATCGAAGCGCTCGCGGGCTGCCGCAATTACGTCGAGGTACGGCATGGCAGGCTTGACCATGATCATGTCCGCGCCCTCTTCCACGTCGAGCGCAATCTCGCGCATGGCCTCGCGCAGATTTGCGCCATCCATCTGATATGAGCGGCGATCGCCAAATTGCGGCGCGGAATCGGCGGCTTCTCGAAAGGGACCATAGAAAGCCGACGCGAACTTCGCGGCGTAAGACAAGATGGGAGTGTTCTCGTGTCCGGCCTGGTCCAGCGCCTTGCGAATCGCCGCGACCCGGCCATCCATCATGTCGGAAGGGGCGATGATGTCAATTCCGGCGCGCGCCAGCGAAACCGAAGTTCGGGCGAGCAGATCGAGCGTGGCATCGTTCACGATCTCGTACTCGGTTCCAGCGACGGGTGGGCTGGCAACTGCTGCTCCAACCGGTCGCGGCGCCGACGGCTTCACCACGCCACAGTGGCCGTGTGACATGTATTCGCAAAGGCAGACGTCTCCGATCAGCAGCAGGTCGGGAACTTCCCGCTTCATTGCGCGCGCGGCGCGCTGAACGATGCCGTCATCTTCCCACGCCCCGGTCGCGACTTCATCTTTTTTCTCGGGCAGGCCAAACAGGATCACGGCAGGAATGCCGAGTGAATGGGCGTCCGCGGCTTCTTTCACCACTTCATCAACAGACAAATTGAACACGCCTGGCATGGAGCGCACTTCTTTGCGCACACCTTCGCCTGGGCAGACGAATAGCGGATACACGAACGATTCCGGTGTGAGCCGGGTCTCGCGCACGAGCGAGCGCAGAGCGCCTGTGCGGCGTAATCTGCGCAAACGTGTGGCCGGGAAACCCATGGTCAAATTCTAGCAGAGCAAAAACCCAGCACTATCGCCGGGTCAGGCGGAAACCGCCCTTGCCCTCACCGGATCTGGGCGCTTGCGCCATAGGTCCTGCACTTGAATCGCGACGTCACCCACCAGAACGGAGAACGCCAGGCACGTCCAGACAATGGTTTCGATTGCCGGAGTTCCGAGCTTCTCCCAGCCGGTGACGCCCCCGATCACGCGAACCTCAAGAAACACCAGGGCGACTGCGAAGCTGCGCGTCATCCATTGTCGATGCTGTTGGACCTTGCCTTTCAAAATAAAGCCAAAAGCGATTGCGGTGGTTGTCATCAATAAGAACGCATCCACGCCCGCCGCAATGGTGAAAGAACGCGGCCCGCCGTCCCGCTCCTGGAAGTATTGGATGTAAGCGCCCAGCGGCGCGAGAACGAGCGCGCCCACGATATAGATCCTGCCCACCACTCGATGCAGCTTGGTAAAACGCTGCCGCAATCGATCCGAGAATTGCAGCGGACCTAAAAAGATGGCACACGCGCCCGCGAGTCCATGCGGCAGCAACCACCAGCGGAATGGATGATAGTGCTGCCAGACCGGGTCGGCGCGGTGAATCAGAAAACTTTCGTTGTGGTAGAGAACATACGCGATCATCAGGCCCACGAACGCAAACACAAGATACTTCGGGCGCGCGAGGGACGCCCTCTGAACAGGAAGTGACGTGGTCGCCATAGGCGGCCTCCTTGAGGTTTTTGCCCGGATGTATTAACGGATGGCCAGATCTCGTTCCGGTGGCGGCGATTACAGTAACATGGAAACGGTGCCGGACGGAATGAAAAATACTAGCTCCCAGGTCCTGGAATTCGGCTCTCTGCGCGACCTGCTGCGGGGCTATGCCGCGTCGGATTTGGGCCGGTCGCGTGTGGCCGGGCTTGCTCCTTCCACCGATTTGATGTGGATTCGGAACCAGCAGCAGCTCACGGGAGAAATTCGGGAGTTTCGTCGCGTAGGCGGGAACTTCAATTTTGCCGGGCTCCTTGATCCTGCGGATCTTCTCGCAAAATCGCGCATTGCCGGAGCAGCCCTGGAGACGACGGAAATTCTGCAGCTGATCACCGCTGTGGACCGGGGTGCGGAATGGCGGGAAATCGCTCTTAACCCACCGCAAGGCATGAAGCAGGACTGGGCCGCCGTGAAGATGCTTTCTTCCGGGATCGCCGACTTCACCGACTTTCTCCACAGTTTCCGCAACAAAATACTTCCGGACGGAACGCTGGATGATCGCGCTTCGCCGGAACTCGCCAGCATTCGTCGCGAAATTGAGAAACAACGTCGTGCCATTCAGGAATCGCTGCGCGGCTATTTGCGCCGGCTCTCCGAAGGCGGGACCACCCAGGAAGAAGTGATCACGATTCGTGGCGAGAGATTTGTGATCCCCGTGAAAGTCGAGCAGAAGCGACGCGTACAAGGCGTGGTGCATGGCGCCAGTTCCAGCGGGCAAACCGTCTTCATCGAGCCGCTAGAGACGATTGAGCAAAATAACGAACTCGTCCGCCTGATGGAAGAAGAGCAGGCCGAGGTGCGGCGCATCCTGCTGGAGATGACAGAGCGAATCGGGTCGCGGTCTTCTGAGATTGCGGCGGCTGTCGAAGTTTTGGCGGAACTAGAGTTGCAGTTTGTGAAGGCGAGGTTCGCGGAAGACTATGAATGCGTCGCTCCGGTGCTCTCTGCGAAATCCGAGGGTGCCCCACCCTTGTCTCTCGCGAATTTCGAGAGACAGGGCGGGAATGTTGACTCGACACGCTCTGCTCTGATCCTTCGCGATGCCCGCCACCCGCTGCTCGAACGCAAACTGAAAGCGCAGAAGTCTTCGCCCGTGCCCATCTCGCTTGAGCTTGAGGGCGAACGGCGCGAGTTGATCATCACGGGACCGAATACTGGGGGCAAAACCGTCGCCCTGAAAACGACAGGACTGCTAGCGTTAATGGCCCAGTCTGGCATCCCGGTTCCGGCAAGCCGCATGGAAGCGCCGGTATTCGATTCGGTGCTGGCCGATATTGGCGACTACCAGTCCATCGAACAGAACCTCTCAACCTTTTCCGCGCACGTCACCAACATCGATTTGATTTCGCGCACGGCGACCGCGCAATCTTTGGTGCTGCTCGATGAACTCGGCTCGGCCACTGATCCCGAAGAAGGCGCGGCGCTTGCGGTTGCCATTGCCGAGCATTTCTTGAAGACCGGCTGCCTCACCATCATTTCTACTCACCACACTTCTTTGAAGGTTTTTGGCGCGAATTCGCCGGGAGTTGTAAACGCTGCGGTCGGATTCGACGAGTCCACCCTGAAGCCCACCTATGTGCTGAAGACCGGGGTTCCCGGCGCGTCGGCGGGAATTAACATCGCGCAGCGGCTGGGATTGAATCCGGCGATCATTCAGTCGGCGCGGTCGCGGCTGGGATCGCAAGCGAGAGATGTGGGCCAGTTTCTCGATCGTTTGCATGCGGATCTGCGGGATGCTGAAGCCGAACGCCTGCGACTGCGCAATAAAGAAGATGAGCTGAACCGCGACCGTGCTCGTTTGGCGGCAGAAGGCAAGCGCGAACAGCAGGACAAAACGCGGGAGCTTGAAAAAAAGCTCGAAGCACTGCTGCGGGATTTCGAGTACCACGCGCGCGAGGCGGTCACAGCGGTTCAAGACCGGGCGGCGGCGCAAAAGCTTTCCAAAGATGCCGAGCGGAGAATTGCGAAGTTGCGCCGCGATTTTCGTGAGCAATTTGACTCGGCTGTGGTCGCGCATGTTAGCGGCGCGGACCGCGGTGATCCTGACGCCCAGCCCGGACTCGTGCGTCACGTTTCCGAGGGCGATTTCGTCAAGCTGAAATCTGTGGGGCGGAATGCGAAAATCACGCGCCGATTGGATGAGGATCATTTTGAAGTTGAAGTTGGTGCCATGAAGATGCGAGTTGCGCGCGAGGACATCGCGGAAGTCGTGTCCCGAGCCGCGGACAGCCCGGTGAAAGCTGCGCGTGCTCGCGGCGTTTCCGTCTCCCTCGAAAGCGAGGGCGAAAACGTCCCTTCTGAGATCAACGTCATCGGGCACACTGTAGACGACGCCACGCGCGAGGTGGAGAAATTTGTTGACCGGGCTTTCCTGGCGGGACTGCCTCGAGTGAGAATCGTCCACGGCAGCGGCATGGGCATTTTGCGCAAGGCCCTGCGGCAGTTCTTGCAGCAGCATCCGCATGTGGAGTCTGTGGCCGAGCCGCCGCAGCACGAAGGCGGAGGAGGAGCCACGGTGGCGGAGTTAAGAGTTTAGACGATGCTAAATATACGTCGCACAACTCGCGATGACGTGCCTCAGCTGCTTGAGCTGATTCGCGGACTCGCGACTTACGAGAAGAAGCGCCATAAGGCAGTTGTCACTGAAGACGATTTGCTGCGCGACGGCTTCGGGCCGAATCCTAAGTTCCGCGCCCTCATTGCCGAGTGGGATGATGAACCAGCCGGATATGCATCATTCTTTTATTTTTATTCAACTTTTCAGGGACGGCCTGCGCTGTTTCTGGAAGATTTGTTTGTGCCCGACGAATTTCGCGGCAAAGGCATCGGCAAAGCACTGCTGGTTGCTGTTTGTAAGCTTGCAATTGAGGAAGGCTGCTTTGCTCTTCGCTGGGAGGTACTCGACTGGAACCGTCCCGCAATTGAGTTCTACGAGAAACTGGGCGCGACATTCTTGAACGAGCGCAAGGTCGTGACCTTCGATACCGAGGCGTTGCACAGGGTGGTGAATTTGGGTTTCAAATGCAGCGAGTGAAAATCATTGGCGCTGGTCTGGCAGGATCGGAAGCGGCGTGGCAGTGTGCGCGGCGCGGAGTGCTCGTCGAGTTATGCGAAATGCGCCCCGTCCGCTCGACGCCTGCGCATCAGACCGCAGACTTCGCTGAGTTGGTCTGCTCCAATTCGCTCAAGTCGGAAAGCGAGAACACCGCGCCGTGGTTACTTAAAGAAGAGATGCGGCGCTGCAGATCGTTGCTGATCGATATTGCTCGTGAGTGTGCTGTTCCTGCGGGCCATGCGTTGGCAGTGGATCGCGCCGCGTTTGCTGCCAAAGTCACAGACGTGATTTCCCGCGAGCCGCTGATCACAATTCGACGGGAAGAGGTGGCGGAACTCGGCGAAAATCAGATCACAATTGTCGCGACAGGCCCGCTGACCTCCGATGCGCTGGCTGGAGAAATTGCAAGGCTGAGTTCGTCGTCGGAAACCCCAAACGAGTCGCGGGCAGGAGTGTCCGCGCCACAGGAGGATGGTCGCGCACTATCCGAGGCGCCACACCGGCTCTACTTCTACGACTCCATCAGCCCCATCGTTGAAGCTGATTCGATTGACATGTCGAAGGTGTATTTGGCGGCGCGCTATGACAAGGGCACAGCGGATTACATTAATTGTCCGATGTCAAAAGACGAGTACGACCGCTTTTATGACGAGCTGGTCGCCGCCGAGTCGGTCGAAGCCAAAGACTGGGAGAAGCTGAATTATTTTGAAGGATGCCTGCCGATCGAAGAAATCGCCCTGCGCGGGCGCGATACGCTGCGTTTCGGTCCGATGAAGCCGGTGGGATTGAATGATCCGCGCACGAGAGTGCGGCCGTACGCCGTCGTGCAGCTACGTCAGGAAAATCTGCGCGCGGATTCTTACAATCTCGTCGGCTTTCAAAATCATCTGAAATTTGGCGAGCAGGCACGTGTGCTGCGGCTGATTCCTGGCCTCGAGAATGCGCGTTTTCTGCGCTTCGGTCAGATCCATCGCAATACGTACATCAACTCCCCATCGCTACTCAACGAGACTTTGCAGATGAAAGCGCATCCCTCTATTCTGTTTGCCGGCCAGATTTGCGGGGTCGAAGGTTATGTGGAGTCGATTGCCACTGGCATGCTGGCCGGAATTCACGCCGCTGCGCTGCTCTCAGGTGATACTGCAGTGGCGCCGCCCCGAGCAACCGCTTTGGGATCGCTCACGCACTACATTACTCACGCCGACCCTAAGAAATTTCAACCAGCGAATATCACCTTTGACCTGCTGCCCCCACTGGACAAGAAAATTCGCGACCGCCAGCAAAGGCACAAGATGCAGTGCGAATTGGCGCTGCAAGAGTTAGAGCAGTGGAAAGCAGACCCCGCAGGAACTGAGAGGCGGCACTCGTCGGTGGGAAGCGCCTGTTAAGATCTGGCGGCTGAATATGAACAGGCACTGGGACATCGTCTCCTGAGCTGCAAGAATGCGTACGGCCCAAACGTGAGACCGTCGCTCCGCAAAATTCTGATTGAATCTCGAGTCGCAGCCGTTGCCATCGCCGTGCTGATCTTCTGGACTCTGGACTATACATGGTGGGCTCTTTGGGGTCCGTTACAGCGAGTGGCGCAGTTGCTGATGACTGGGATTACGATCCTCGATGTCCCTTATTTCCAGTTCGGCATGTCGGAGCGCATGATGCTGCTCTCGTCGATGTTGTACTTGCTGGAGGCGGTCCTCAGTCTTGCTGCCGCGCGGATTGTCTCCTCGTTGGTTTACGGTCGAGGTCCGCTGGCCAGCCTAGCCATTTGCCGAGCAGAAATGACGGGGAATGGAGGATGAAACGACTGAAGCGCGTTCTCGTAGAAAGCTTCGTCGGCGCGATCGCGATCGGCTGGATTTTGGCGCAGGGTCTTATGCATTTCGCGAACGCTCTCACTACTCCGTTCTCGACTTGGATATTTCGCCAGCAATATCGGGACTTGCCCAACAATCCGTACCGGTCGACAGATTTCTCATTCCGATACGCGCTGCCCGAGCTCGCAAAATGTGCCTCGCTCCTGGTGCTCTGCTACATATTGTTGCGCTGGCTCTACTTCCAACCTCCTATCCATGAATCTGTCCCCGATTCTGCGCCCACAGCTTGAGCTCGATAAGTCCGGTTGAACAATTTCTCTTCGGTTGACGTACTTCCACCTAGGGAACCTCTCCGGGCTAACGTTCTCAGCGAAGGGGCGTCCAACTCTTAGCCACATCCATGGTTCTGCGCGATCTCATCGGCGACGTCTTCCGCACCCTGTGGGCGCACAAGCTGCGCACATTTCTAACCATGTTCGGAATCGCCTGGGGAATCGTTTCCATTGTCCTAATGACGGCAGCCGGAGAAGGCCTGCGCAAAGGCCAGGAAGAGCAAACCCGCAATCTTGGCAAAGACATCATGATCGTTTTCCACGGCCGCACCAGCCTGCAAGCCGGAGGCACGCGAGCCGGCCGCATCGTGCATTGGGAAGATGCCGACGTGCAGGCGGTGCAATCGGAGGCGCCGGATTGCCAATACGCCATTCCTGAGCTTGAGCAAGAAGACGTTCGCATTCACAGCAACTACAACAATGCTTCGTTCCTGGTGACCGGTTCGTATCCCGAGTTCGGTGACATTCGCAGCCTCACTGTCGGCCAGGGGCGCTTCTACAACTGGGATGATGAACGAGAAGGCAGGCGCGTGGCGTTTCTCGGCACCGATGCCGCCAAGCAACTCTTTCCCGAGGGCCGCGATCCGCTTGGCGAGAATGTGTACTTGAACGACATTCCGTATCTCGTAGTCGGCGTGATGGCAAAGAAGAAGCAGGATTCCAGCTATGACGGCTGGGATGTGAACAAAGTGTTCGTTCCCTTTGCCGCGATGCGCCGCGATTTTCCCGATAAGCCGCCGGGTACGGCGCATACCTTCGACCAGTTGCTGGTCACACCGAAATCTGTGCAGCAGCACGAGGCCTGCAAGCACGAGGTGCGCGCCGCGCTGGCGAAGATGCACAACTATGATCCGACCGATAAAGAAGCTTGCCCCATCTGGGACACGGTCGAGAACGCCAAGGCTTTTGCGAAGATGACCGACGGCATGAAGTATTTCCTGGGTGCGGTCGGTATGGTAACGCTGTTCCTCGGCGGCATCGGCGTGATGAACGTCATGATGGTCGCGGTGCGCGAGCGCACGCGCGAGATCGGCGTTCGCAAAGCATTGGGCGCGCCAGCCCACGCGATCTTAAAACAATTTTTCGTCGAAGCTCTGGTCATTGCGCTCTTCAGCGGAGGTGTGGGACTGGGCATCGCCTACGGCCTGTGCTGGCTTGTCGATTTGATTCCCATGCCCGACTTTTTCGCCGGATTGCTCCCGACGTGGAAAACCGGCTTCATTGCTTGTGCCATGCTGGGCGGGATTGCGGTGATTGCTGCAATGTATCCGGCGCGCCGGGCGGCGTCGGTTGATCCGATCGAGGCACTGCGATTTGAGGCGGGAGGATAACAACTTTGCTGAATCCAAAACAGCAGGGTTCCTCGACTCCGAAAGATCGTTCGCAACCGAACGAATCCTTATCCGTTCGGAATGACAGTAATACTTTTAGGAAAGCTGACAGCTAAGAGCTAAAAGCTAAGAGCAAATGTTGACTGAAATCATTCGCGAAGCTTGGTTAGCGCTGAAGCGTAATTACACGCGTAGCATGCTCACCATGCTCGGCATCGTCTGGGGCATTGCCACTGTGACACTGCTCGTGGCCTATGGAAGCAGCTTTCGGAACATTCTCGTGGGCGGCTTTGACGCCTTCGGCAAAAGCGTCGTCATCTGCTGGCCGCAGCAGACCAGCGAGCAACCCGGCGGTCAGCGCGCCGGAAAGAAAGTCGTAATCGAGCAGGCCGACGTGGACATGGTGAAAGCCGACGCGCCTTTGGTCAAGCATGTCTGTCGCGAAACCGTTCGACGCCCGGGCATCTCGTATGAAGATCGTATGGTTGGCACAGCGGCGATTCGCGGGGTTTGCCCGGAATATGGCGAAATGAGGAATGAAGTTCCCTCCGAAGGTCGCTGGTTCAATGCCAGCGACGAACTCGAGCGCCGGCGAGTGTGTTTTCTAGGCGGAAGGATCCGCGAGCAACTGTTCAGCGGGCGCCCCGCAGTTGGCGAGACGGTCGCGATCGGCGGCGTACGGTTCACGGTTGTGGGGGTCATGGCGCGCAAGATTCAGTTAAGCAATTATTTTTCCAGCGATGACGAGTCGGTCTGGATCCCGTTCTCCACGGCTGGCGATTTGTGGAATACGAGATACGCCGCCGTACTCGTCTTCGAGCCGATCGCCCCGCAGTTCGAAAAAAAGGCCATGGCGCAGGTTCTGGCAGCCCTCGCCACACGACAGCAATTCTCACCCACTGACAAAAAAGCTTTCCTGATGTTCGGCCGCGACGAGTTTCGCCCTGTCATTGACGCCATCACAATTGGCCTGGAAGTCCTGCTCACTTTTGTGGGCGCGCTCACGCTGGGAATTGGCGGCGTCGGCGTAATGAATATCATGCTGGTATCAGTGGACGAGCGCATCCGGGAAATCGGTTTGCGGCGGGCTCTGGGCGCCAAGAAAGTCCACATCCGGCTTCAATTCCTTGCGGAAACTCTCCTGATTATGCTGCTGGGCGGAGCCATCGGCGTGCTGGTTTCATACGCGGTCGCGGCCGCGGTGGGAACTTTGCCGCTCATGGGCCCATTGTTTGAAGACGATTCGGGCAAAGGCGACATCCACCTGCACATCTCCGCGATGACCCTAGGTATTTCCAGCATCGTATTACTTCTTGTTGGAGTGATCAGCGGACTCGTCCCGGCCCTGCGCGCATCCAAACTTGACCCCGTAGAAGCCCTGCGATACGAATAACAACTGTCCTTAGCCGGCCTCTTCCTTCTGCCAGCTACCGCCCTTCTTCAATGGGATACAAGCCTTTTAGTACTCGCAATGCGTTTCCGCACAATTCTCGAAAAAAATCTCTTGACTTAAAGTCAACTTGAAGCAGGAGACTTGCTCTAGATCGTTTGATTACCAAAAAGGAGAGAGTCATGAGAGAGAGGAAATTGATGATTGCAATTGCTTCACTAGGCCTGTCGTTTTTGCTGTTTTCCGGGATCGCAATGGCCAAGGCTAACGCCGCGCAAACCGACGACGACTGCAAGGGAGAGAAGCAGCCGGCAGCAGCTTCAAACCACGAAAGCCCATTCGCCTGCGACCGACTGGCGCTTGACCCTGAAGCCCGTAAGCGGCACTTTGACGAACTTGGGCCGGCCTTGCGGTCCATGCGGAAGGCCGTGCGAGAGCTTCCCAACGGCTACGAATTTGAATTTCCAACCGATCCCAAGTCGATTGCGATGGTCGCTGAGTGGGTCGCTGGAGAGCGGTTGTGCTGCCCGTTTTTCAACATTCAGCTTCGCATGGAACCGGAGGGCGGTCCGTTCTGGTTGCGGCTGACTGGACGGAAGGGGACCAAGGACTTCATCAAGGTCGATGGAGCGTCGTGGATCAAGCAGTGATCGTAGCAATATCCAATTCAGCCTTTTGAAGGAGGCACCGATGCAATCACTTCCTATTGCAGCATTCACGGCGGGACTGCTGTCATTCCTCTCGCCGTGCGTGTTGCCCTTGGTGCCGGGGTACATTTCGCTTATATCCGGCGCTGGTGTGGAGCAGTTGAAGCAACACGAGGGTAAGCTGATGCGGTCCGTTCTGTTGAACTCGGTCCTGTTCATCATGGGATTCAGCCTTGTGTTCCTTGCGTTAGGAGCAGTCGCCAGCACGATAGGGCAATTGGTCCGGCAACACATCGAGGTCCTGAGCCGAATTGCGGGAGCGGTGATCGTCGTTCTTGGGCTGCACCAAACCGGATTACTGCCCATTCGCTGGCTGTATGCTGACAGGCGTTTTCATGGAATGCCGGCGGGCGCGGCGGGCACACGGGCCTTCCTCGTCGGCTCAGCTTTTGGATTCGGCTGGACGCCGTGCACCGGCCCTATCTTGGCGGTCATCCTCACCCTGGCAGCCGCAGAATCAACCGTCGCCAAAGGGATATCGTTGCTGACCGTCTATGCGCTGGGTCTGGCTATCCCGTTTCTATTAACCGCCTTGAGTATCGAAGGTTTTTTCGCCTTCTATGCGCGATTTCGCCGCTACCTGCACACGTTGGAAGTCGTCAGTGGGATCGTAATGATTGCAGTGGGATCCCTGATCTTCGCTGGACACTTCGGAATACTGAATGGCTGGCTGAATCGAGTTTCGTTCTTTCGCCAGATGACAGAGAGGTTCCTATGAGGCCGCACCGCCATGCTCTCGTCGCATTGCTGATGTTCGCGGTCGTGTTCCTTTCACTCTGGACCACTACGCGGAAGAGTTCTTCGGCGAAGGCCAACCCGCGTGTGAGCTCGGTGAAAGTAGGCTTCCAAAACGGAAACTTCGCTCCTGATTTCGAGCTTCGTTCTCTGGATGGGCACAGTGTGAGGCTGTCCTCACTACGCGGCAAGCCTGTGCTCCTTAACTTTTGGGCGACCTGGTGCGCACCCTGCCGGGTCGAGATGCCATGGCTCGTGCAGTTGGATCAGCAATACAAGGTGCAAGGCGTACAAATTGTTGGGGTCTCTTTGGACGATGCGGGCACAGAGCAAGATGTGGCCGCATTCGCCAAACAAGAAGGAGTGAAGTATGACGTGCTGCTTGGGAATTCTTCGGTCGCAAATTCCTACGGCGGTGTGCGTTTCATGCCGCAAAGTTTCTTCATTGACCGCGATGGAAAAATATCCAAGACGTCCATAGGCCTGACCAGCCGGAAGGACCTGGAGGATGGCATCTCGGCACTGCTGGCGCCGTAAGAAAAGCACATTCGCCTCTGTTCACCCGTCTTAGAATGACTCTATGTCGCAGCTAACAATTTCCGAGGTCGCGCGCCAGGTTGGGTTGAAGTCGTCTGCTATTCGCTACTACGAGCAGATGGGAATACTACCACCAGCGGTACGGATCAGCGGACAGCGCCGTTACGACAAAACCGTGCTCTATCGTCTGGCAGTGGTTCAGCGGGCGCGCCAGGCCGGATTTGCCCTGGAGGAAATCCGCACCTTGTTCTTTGGATTTCGCGACGGAACCCGGGCGGAAGCCCGCTGGCGAAAGTTAGCGGATTCCAAACTCGCGGAGTTGAACGCCATCGCCGATCAAATCAAGAGCATGCAGACTCTGCTCGAAAAAATGAAGGCGAAGTGCCACTGTAAGACGCTCGAAAGTTGCGGAAAAGGGATCTTCGAAAGCGGCATTTCCATGGTTGAGCGTCCACCCTTGCGGGTTAGTCCTGAAGCCCGGCGCTAGCGGTCGCAAAACGCCTGCTCAATTGGGATTTCACGACCTAGCCGAATTAGGCATGTCGCCTTTTACTCGTTGCGCAAAACCACCTGCGGATCGACACGCGTGGCGCGAAAAACGGGAACGCCACACGCCAAAAATGCGACGGCTGAGAGCAAAGCGCAGACCGCGAGCAAGGTCACACCGTCATATGGTTTCGTGCCGTAAAGCAAACTCTGCAAAGCACGGACAGCAAGCAAGGTGACGACCAGTCCTCCTGCGATC
>Ga0209580_10000859_pt1 | contig 14875 bp, 14 predicted proteins | sample Coa_R1_5_FD_187153 | JGI IMG/M metagenome (GOLD analysis project Ga0209580, IMG submission 187153) | Surface soil microbial communities from Centralia Pennsylvania, which are recovering from an underground coalmine fire - Coalmine... | ecosystem: Environmental > Terrestrial > Soil >... | reverse complement strand
AGTGATCGAAGTTACAGTAGACCCTCCCGGCCCTTGAAGCCCGGATAGACCGCGACCTTCTGGAGGAAGCTGTGGTTGCTGTCCTCCACGTAGTCCCAAGCCTGAATATCTTGTCGGAGAAGTCTGAGTTTGATTAGACTGTCGAGCAGAACCCGAACCGCTAGACGAGCTAATGTCTCCATACCTCTCGGCACCTATTGTGACTTGGTAGCCTTGGCCCGGAGAAGTGGGGTTGAACTCAGCATTAGGTACTTTGCCATAGTCGCTAACATCAGTAGGCTTGTCGGTTGGTTTTCGCTGGTTCGGCCCCGGAGTAGTATACTCGTCGTTGTATGGCCCAGAGGACTGTCTTCCAGAAACGAAGCCTGTGTGCTCTCCAGTCGTGCCCGGCCCCTGACCCGGAGTTCCAGTTGTTGAGAAGTTACTGGTTGTGTTAGTCTCGAGGATTTGGGAAACGATCTTCGCTGGGCTTTGCCCAATAGCCGCTTTCTCCAGTATGTACTGGTTCATAGCTGAAATTTCAGCTTGACTGTCGAACGACAACTCATACCCGTAGTCCGATAGGAGCTTGTAAACATCCTCAACGACAGTTCTCTTAGCGAGCGAGTTTGCAACAGTTGTGGCACCTTTTCTAATCTCAGTTGGAGGAAGCTCAGCGTTTGATATGGCTCGAACTCTTCCATTGAGTAGTTTGTGCTCTATGCCTTTGGTGAGGACTTCTTTACGCCTCAGCTTAAGGTTCTTGACTATGTCTTCCATTGTTGTGTCTCTTCCGTTTATTTCTGTAATCGTCTGTCGGCCTCCTCGGCCTTCTGTAGCTCGAAGTAGCCATTTTCGATTGTGGCTAAGTCTTGTGGGCTCCCTTCTCGGGAGCGTTCCCCAAGTACTACTTCTTGAATCATCCAGTTACGTAGTGTGTCGAGGGATTTTCTGTCTCTCCTCGAGACAAAGGCACTTACAGTCTTCTGAATTGCTTCCCTCTTCGCGTCGGCGTTCTTAGCGTGCTGAATCTGGATAAGGTAATCGTCTATGTTCATGGTTTCCCCTTCGGTTTCGGTTTCGAGACCTCGACAAAGCTGATCTCGCCCTTTTCAGTTGTCTGAACTCGCCACATCCCACCACAGCCGAAGTTAAAACAAGTCAGCGTACCAGAAGCTCCGGGCTGAATGCGGTACGTCTTATGCCCGCATGGAAGTGTGTACTTCCGTCGATCAATAACGGGCTGAGCCACGACCTCTACTGGATTAAGCCACTCAGAGACAGCTTTCTCCACATTCTTCCACTGGCCGCTCCAATTCGACTCAATGAACTCTCTTGTCTTCTCGAGCGCGGGATCATCAATTAGGAAAGCACGGCCTAACCGATACTTGCCTAGATTTGTTACGGGACTTGACACCGTGCCCTTGGTTAGCGAAAATGCCGTCTGTCCAAGGTCTTGGTCTAGCCGCTCGTCCTTGAGGTCGTTTTCTTTTACCGTCCTTTCGAACATCTTCTCCCACTCGGGGAGCGAAATTTTGAATTTACTTGGCATTCTTTTCTTGTCTCCGTTCTTCACGTAAGCGTCGCATCGACTCGCGCTGTTTCTTCAGCCGACGGGCCTTCTCAGTGTACACATCGATGGCCGTCTGTTTCATGGCGTCGAGTTGGTTTTGTAAATCTGGTTCGTCGGGCAAAGCGCATAACCTCCAGTCCTCGTTTCCGGTGATTCACAAAAAGTAGGCACGAATACGTAACGCTAGCTTTGTTCTACGTTCCAACACTTTTTGAAGCCGTTTCATACTGGCGATGTAGGCTTCTCGGTGCCGCTCCCGAAACCGCTTCTGCCGGAGTGCTCCCTTACTTCGAACCTTCTTGGGGCGAGCCTGACGCTTAGACCGGAGGGATATCCACTCTACATGCTGTCTGCCCATACGATTACTAGTGATTAGACCGCACTTGGAGCAACGGTAGTACATCCCGTCTTCAAGAAGCTGGCCGCCACAATCTTGGGTCAAGGTTGCGTGAAGATCTTCCTTAGCCCGCTGACCAGCTCGAGCACCCAACCTGAGCCCGCGTACCAGGAGGGGTAGATGGTCTGCACAATGTTGTCGCCGAAGAAGTCGCGGAGCGCAGAGAGCGCATCGTAGTCGTAGGTAAGGAGGGTAGTGACTAACGCGGGACGAGGATGATCAGGATTAACATACGTGGTTCCCGACCCATGCCTTCTACCGCGCTCGTCGTGGGATCGTCGGACCTGATACTGAGCGTTTGACCAGTCCTTCGATAGGATGTTCTTTTGAACCCAGCGAAGGTTCTCCATCCATATCCCTCCTTGCTTGAGACCATGGGGTTCTCGGTTCTTGCACTCCAGAAGCCACTCGCGGCCCTTGGAGTCTTTGACCCAGAAGTCGGGGTACGATGACTTCTTCGCGAGCGCGTATTCAGCTACTATGTGTCCATCGGTTTTGAACGCTTCCAGAACCATCAAGACTGACCGTTCAAGGTCGTCGCCTTTCTCTTGTCTGCTCATTTTAGAATCTCTCCGTGGAGTAAACGGGTACGCCATTCCTATTCACCAAAAGTCGTAGCGTATCTTGCTGTTGTACACGTAACGCCCTCAGAAAAAGTCGGATCGTATCTTGTCGTTTTCGCCGAGCTATCTCCGGGTATATACTCAGACTCCACTACTTCGCCATCCTACGGAACCCGGCGTCGAGCATCTGCTGTTTCGGATCAAGTTCAGGGAGTGTGGGGTCTTCGATCTGTCTCTCCCGGAGAGCCCGGCGAGCTTTGACCAACAAGTTGTATGTGTCCAGAAGTCTCTGCTTGAGCATGCTCACCATTTCTCGCTGTCCACGCTTGGCTAGGAGGTCGTTGTGGTGCTTGTGGCAGTAGAAGCGATCACGATCGAAGTTTCTGTTGTATCTCCACCAAGTATCGCGTACCCACCAGTTGGCGGGTTCCCCGCACCTGCACAAGTGCTCAGGGCTAGGCTCAATAGGAATGCTGGGACTTGGCAAACGTGGCTCACCGCCTCAGGCGGCCGTTCGTCTGTGGAACGGCTGTCTGAGTCTCACGGCGTGTATCTGTCGGCACTTGTCACAGCGAACCAGAATTTCACCCTCTTGCAGGTGAACCTCAGGGGTGCTATGGCAATCTGGGCACTGTAGCACGTAGTCAGTTCCCGACCCTATGTGCACCACCGACGCGTCTTCCGGTTTTCCCCACCAAGCGAGATTGAAATCTCTGATGGGTATTAGGGCCCTGAACAACTTGAACGGAAGGGTTGTCGTAATCAACGACCCCTCGCATTCTCTAAGTCTATGACCCTAACGAAGAGGTCGGCAACATCATCGATGAGGTCTTCGACTTTCTGCCCAAGTTTCTTCGAGTTAACCGGCCCATTCCCACGGGTCGGGAAGTTTGCCCGGCTGTTCGCCGGTCGGTTGTCGTTCGCGCTTCGGCGCATTCTTGACACCGCATAGTGGCGGATAGTAGCTAACGTGTCACCTGTTTTACGCGGTCATCGGTTCTGAAACACCTTTGGGAATAGTCGGACTTGCTAAGCTAGGCTTGCCAGACCAGGACCCGAACGTCGAAAGACAGTTGAAAGAAGCCAAGGTCAAGGCACGAAAATGGTACCTTGAGCATGGTGTCATGACACCAGAGGAGAAGGACGGGCTAGCTATCGAGCTTGGGTTTTGGCGATTCGTCCACCAGAAGCAAAGGAGTGCGACGAACCAGAGGAACTACAGACTAGACCATCCTGAGCAGAAGGAGCGAGAGAAGGTCCGTCAAAAGACAGAGAAGTACAAAATTGCTCACCGTGCGGCCGTAAAACGTTACAAGCAGAGACTCGCTTCAACCGGCTCAAAATCTCGGTTTTCCTGAAGACCGTTGAGAAACGTTCTATGATGGGAGAGAAATCAGGTAACTATAAATAGACAAACCGTCCCTGTTAGCCGTGGTCTTCGTAATGGCAAAACAAGATGAAGACAATGGTGGAGAGAAGTGGGTTCGGCGACCCTTTCCGAAGCATTCGCTGGAACAAACCCTGATCATTCCAAGCGCAATCCAAGACAAGAACGCGGGAAAGCCGATGCGGCGACTTCTCCTTGCCGATGCGATAGGTAGGAAACCAACCAGTTCCGAGTTCAAGTACCTGCTCAGCTCGTCCTTCAAGTACGGTCTTACCGACGGGACGGAGAAGTCGGAGCAGATCATACTGACCCCGCTAGGTCAAGCTATCGTACAGCCAAGGTCGGTAGAAGAGAGGATGGCAAAGCTTCAGGATGCCGCACTCAAGCCCGATCTATTCAAACGAGTATTCGATTACTACAACAATGCGAAGTTTCCGACTGACGGGAAGTTCTTCCGGAATGTGCTCGAGAGAGATTTCGGCGTACACACTGATTGGGTAGATGACTGTGTGAAGATCCTGAACGACAACGGAAAGTTCTCGGGTATCGTTCGGAATGTCTCAGGTTCTCCCTTTGTGATTCTCGGAGACCTTTCAGAGGTTCCGGCCGCAGAAGTCTCCACCGAGCAGACTTCTATCGAATCTCCGACGACAGTGACGGGAGGGGATACTTCCATGAGGACGACACCGCCTCCTGTCATAGTGCCACGAGTGTTCATCTCTCACAGTAAGAACGCTAAGGTTGTGGAACAGTTGAAACGCATGCTAGTGTTCGGCGGCTTTCAGTCTGAAGTGGCAGAGGAGCATCAAACGACCTCGATCCCTGTACCACAGAAGGTGTTTGAAAGCATGCGACGGTGTAACTGTGCGGTGATCAACGTAAGCGCGGACGAACAAGAAAAGCGCGACGATGGAAGCTATGGCATCAACCCAAACGTCTTGATCGAGATCGGTGGGGCATTCCTTCTCTACGACAAGAAAGTAATACTGCTAGTTGACAAGAAAATCAAACTTCCAAGCAACCTTCAGGGCCTATATGTTCTACCTTACGACGGTGATGAGTTGTCGTGGGACATGGGTATGAAGATGCAAGAGGCCCTTACGGGATTCAAGAGCAAACTCTGAGGGTGTCTTGGAGTGTTTAGAAACCTCTGATCTTCTCTGTAGCTCTCCAAAGCGGAGATACGTCCTCTTCTATCGCCGGTTTTCTCTCGTCCAATCTTCTCGTTCTGATAACGGTCATTACAGCCATACTGATCATCACCGTCCCGATCCTGATTGATAGAAGGAGGCACCGAAGGGAGTTGGGCTATCGGATAGTCTCCTATGAGGCGTTGAGACGAGGAATGTCCGGAGTAGAGGTTACGTTCAATGGCATACCAGTACCTGAACCCCACCTATGCACCTTGAAGATCACGAATAACGGAAGGGTTCCCATTCTACCGTCCGATTATACTCGAGTAATCAACGTAAACTTCCTACCATGTTCGCACTCGGCTCACTCACGTGCTCAGCCGAATGTATTGGCATTTGATTTGGTTGAACAAAGCCCGAAGAACCTTGGTGCGAACGTCAATTTGCTCAACGCGAAACTCTATGTCGAAGCGACTTTGCTCAATCCCTCGAACTCATTTACCGTTAGGGTCTTGTTGGATCATGACTTTAATCATGAGAAACTAGACATCGACGCTCGTATCGTAGGGATCGATGAAGTCAAACCCCCTGGAGAGCCGTGGCCAAACTCTTGGTGGGTTCAAGGTTTCATGCTGATCGGTTCGATGATTTTGTTTGTCGGTGTCCTTGCCTATTACGTGAATGCCCCTAGCTTGAGTCTTCTTAGCGCAATTGTTCTCTTCTCATCGATAGCGGCCTCGATTACTTACCTGACCGGTACATCAAAGAAACGAGTTCGGAGAGGCTAAGACTCCCTCTCAACCGTTTCCCAATTAAGGCACAATCGCGTAACACAACACCCGCCCCGAGAGCTATGCCCGTTTTTCCTGAAGACCTATGCCCAAAGAACCACGCGGTCATATGGGAAGCGAGCCACAGAAGGAAGTAGACAAGGCGTACATCGAGGAGAGCCTCTACAACAAAGTTCTCCGAGTTCTCCAGAAAGGCGACTGGAACGTACACAATCCGGCCGGTCAGTCAGAGCTTGCTCGGGCAATTGCCCGGAAACTGGCCGACTCTATCCTTGACGAAGAGTTCGCGGCCTTGTCCAAGAAATCCTAAACTCGGTGTCTTTTCGGCACCGAGACCCTTCACCTTTCACCCTTCACATGTAGTTCTGTGATACACCCCTCTGCTTCCTCTGGAGCCTGTGGAAGTGTGCTGAAACAAAGGGCTGAAATGCGTGTTTCCAGTGGAAACAGAGGGGTTCTAGGGCTTGTTCACTGGTAGTGAAGCCGATCTTGCCCTTGTCTACGAAGATGGAGGCTGGCCGCTTCCGCCAGCTGTTTGGGGGGTCTTAGGCAGGTCCGTTTGAGGCGCTATTGCCTGGGGCGGAGCTGAGAGCAATGCCTTCTCTCTTTTTCTCTGCGCACGCCGACGGAACAACCGGTAAGTCTCGATTACAGGTGTGAGAATGAGCGGGACCAGGAGGAGGTACGAGTAGGGTTGTAGGTCATTGAAAGTGGTAGTGAATTGAACCCATGGACTGCTGAGTGAGTCGAATTGCGCAGGGTTCGTGTTTATTGTGTAAGTGATCATGGTACCGTTGGGGGCTGTCCACTGGAAAGCTACTGATGACGGGGACAGTACGTATACTCCGCTGCTACCGGTCGTTACAGTGTAGCTCATAGTGAGACTGTTGCCCGGTGCCAGTATCGGGGATTGTGCGGTCTGAGGGCCTGAAGGCGAGACGACTAGGGTCTGCAGGTACTGTGATGTTGCTTGAGGGTCCGTCGCTGCCACGTTTCTTACGGTGACATTGTCTAGGTTCTGAACAGTCACAAGTACTGCATGTGTTGTGCCGACCGGCCCTGATGTTGGAGTGATCGCCTTCTGGATTACGACATCAGGGGCGAATGGGTAGTTGAACCTGGCTACGAAATCTTGCTGAGAGCTTGAAGTTACATTGAGGTAGTAAGTTGAGGTGGCGTTGTTGTAGAACGGGTTCGGGAAAAGCGAGCTGTACAGGATTGTCCCAGGCTGAAAGCTCATGCTGATGATAGATGCGTTTGCTCCCGGGTCCCCGACAATATTGTTCTGGAATCCGAGAAGAGATTTGAGGTCAAGCTGATGGGTTCCACCCTTGTAATATTGACGCGGATACTGAATGTGCAGATAGAAACTGAGACCGGTTATTTGTATCCCGTTAATGTTGAGAGGTACGAGGCCCAAGGCGGCAAAGTAGCTCATGTTCTGAATGTCTGCAGTGTTGATGAGGCTAGAGAAGCTCTGGCCTGGGAGTAGACTAAGCAGTCTTGTCAGAGCGTCATCGTTTGAGAGTTCTGGGTTCGGCGCGTAGATAGTTGCAGTTCCTCCCTGTCCCATCGGGAGAGAGAATATTGTAGTGAAGGGGAGGCCGAGTGCCTGGGAAAACTGAGCCTCAATGGCGCTCGACTGAGAGCTCGGGGAAATTGTGCTCCCGTTGAAGAATGTGACGAGAGCTGGTTGGGAGATAATCTGCAAAAACTGGCCTGGCCCCTGGCCTTGTCCCTGTTGTCCGTTTCCAAAAGGCTGCGAGTCGTTGTTGTTGATGATGAACGCGGCTACATTCGCACCAGCATAGTTGTTGTCGATGACCAGGCCTTGGCTTGAGAGATCGAGATTCGTCATCTCAAGAGACGCGTTCGGAGCGCCGAGCATGTTGAGGCCGATGGCGAGCTGTTGTTCGTACTTTCCCGACGGAGGGGCTTGAAAGATCAGATGCGATGTTGACGCTGATGGAATTGCAAAGAGAGGGAGAAGCATCAGTAGGACCACCGCGGTTTTCAGAGTGGGTTGGTTGAGAATCTTATGATCAGTTGTCATCGCTGGTTTTCTCCGGAGGGCTAGGAAGACATACTTGGCGGCATCAACGCCGCCTTGCCAAGCAAGGCAGGCTGCACGCCCCGAGATTGTGACTATTGCAAAGACCAGTCCAGCGTTCCGGGCCAGTGTCAGCGCGACATTCTCAAGAAAGGCCGGGCTTGTAGGTGAGGAGGCTTGAAGAAAGAGTGGAAGAAGGTCACTCGCAACTGGTCCCGTAGCCGCACTGATGAGCGAAAAACCTGCTGGAGGTAGAGGAATTCCCGGTAAGCCGCCGGACGAGACTTTTTGGAAGATGGTTAGCGCGGCGAGCCCCATTGCTCCAAGTGCTGAGAGGAAGACTGCCAATCCTACCATGAATCCTCGTCCAACTTTTCCTCCCGCGATGATTCCCCCCAGAAGCCCTACCGTGACCCACAACGAGAAGATTGGCGGATAGGTCAGAGGGTTGGTGAAGATCAAGTAGACCGCCACGATCAGAGTAGTGAAATGGACCCCGAGGACCGGTGAGAGCCAGTCGCTGACACTTCTCAACCCTATCGGCAATTGGGTGTAGCCGATGTAGAGGACGAGAAGGTATGCTAATCCCCATCCGATGTAGCGGCCTAGAAAGAGTCCTTCGCTAGGATGCGGTAAAAGATAGATCGTTCGCGGATCATCGGGTCTCCGCCTGACCAGTATGGTTCCTACTTTCATGTAGAGAAGAATGTAGAGAACACCGGGCATCACTCCGGCTAGAACGAAGCCAAGGATGGCTGCTGAGAGACTAGAGCCTCGCGCCTTCTCATACTGTCTTGACGCGATCTCTTCTCTAATCCGAGATCCTTTGCCGGCGACTATAATGCACCCGATGGTCAAAACAAGGAGTGCGATTGGGAATGGCTGATACGCTAAGAGCCCGGGGACCCAAGTTGGCAGCGTTGCGATGATTACCGTGCTGAATAGGATTCCGAGAGCCCGAGTGAACGAGCTACATATGAGTGCAACAGTGGCGGCTCTTCGGATCTCCTTGGGCGCATCTTTCAATGCTTGATATGGTACGTACTGAGCCACGCCACGCTCCTCTCGGAAATTGCTCTTTCCGAAGAGGCGAACAAAGGGATTCTGATACCCAAGTTGCTTGATCAGTTGTTCGCGATAGGCAAGTCAAAATACGAGTAAGATGGCGGTGTTCGCTTAAGGTAGGACTAGTGTCATCCCAGTTCAGTCCTGGCGAATTAAGCTCGATCATAGTTGCCTGGATAGTTCTATCGTTCGGGCTCACCTACACGAATTTCATAGGACTGATCAACGGAACCGGAGGAAGTCTAGACATCGTTGTTGCCGGTTTCATCGCTACCGCCACAGGTTTCATCATTCACGAGATGGGTCACAAATTCGTCGCCATCAAACATGGATATGTGGCTCATTTTCGTCTCTGGACGTGGGGACTATTGCTAACCATATTCACCGTTGTTGCAACGGGCGGGAGTTTTCTCTTCGGTGCTCCCGGAGCCGTTTACATCGCCCCCGCTGCTACACTTGGATATGGCTACGGATACAGCTGGTCTAACAGAGCCACTGACGAGGAACATGAGAACATGGTCATCTCGGCCGCCGGACCCGGGATCAACCTCGCGTTTGCCCTTGGTTTTCTCGCAACCCTGCTGGCCTTACCTTCTTCGTCGGGACTGTTGTACGACATCGCCGTCTTCGGATTCTCACTTAATGTTGGACTGGGGTCGTTCAACATGTTGCCTGTCCCACCACTCGACGGATCTAAGATTTTCAGAAAGAGCATTCCAATCGCACTTGCAATAGCTCTTCCCCTCTGGGGACTATTCCTTACTCTCGTAACCGGAATACTCTGAAACCATATGTCTCCAGAACAAGCCTAGAACAATCGAAAGAAGGCTGACCATTTGTGGACAGAAGAAGCAGGACTCGGGCTTCTCTTCATCTTAGCTTTTGCAAATGGTGCTAACGATGTGGGAAAAAGCGTTGCATCTCTACTACATATTGGACCCTCCGGTTTGGCTGGACGCAAACCACTTCTCTGGGGAGGACTGTTCAGCGGCATAGGAAGCATCGCAGCGATCATAGTCTCTACTAGACTCCTCTCAACCTTTACACCCGCGAAGATTGTAAACGTCCCGATCCAATCGTCGTTTGTCCTAGCAGTTCTTGCCGCAACCACTCTATGGGTACTAGTTGCCACTCTCGGTCGATTACCAGTCTCCACTACTCATGCAATCTTGGGAGCAATCATGATACAAGGAATCTTCCTGTTCGGAGCGTCAAGTCTAGCCTGGGACTTTGTCACCATACACGTCCTTCTCCCTCTAGCCGCAGGTCCACTAGCGGCATTGGTTGGAATCTATCTCTTTGAGCGTCTCATACCACATCCTCAAGTGGCAAAGCAAGAAAGCCCGAGGTGGGCTGGGTTGTCGCACTGGGGCTCTGCGGCTGCCACCGCGCTTGCAAGAGGGGTCAATGACGCGCCTAAGATGGCGGCATTGGGAGCTTTCTTCTTAGCCGCAAACTCGGTTGAGGGAACATGGGTCCCATATTCCACTGTCGCAGTAGCAGTTGTTGTTGGCTCAATGGTCCTAGGACATCGTGTTGCCATAACCCTCATGGGACGGGCCGTTCCTCTCGACCATGGTCAGAGGTTCAGGGCCGGAATTGCAACGGCGGCTCTGGTGTCCGCTGGAGCCTATTTCGGAGCACCTCTATCAACTACTCACATGCACGCAGGGGCTACTGCCGGAGCTAGTGGTCTCAAACAATCGATCCGATCAGCTTTACGTGGTATGATATTGCCCTGGCTTGTGACGCTACCCATAGCAGGATTGCTTGCTGTCCTGATTGCTTTTCTAGGAGCAAGACTCTGATTTTTACCCAGAATGGTCTAATCGATCCAACGAGCGACCTTCGAGTCCGTTCCCAAGACATGGGAAGCTGGTTAATGCGGTCGCTGCGATGGTGCAGATGCTCTTCGCCTTATCATGAAATAGAGAATTGTCGAGCCTCCTGCGACGAAAGAATAGAGCCCGACCCATACGCCTGTGACAAGCGTACTTGGGCTCTCAGTGGCTATAGTGTTCCAGCCAAGAGCGACGGCGAGCAGTGCAAGCGACGGAAAGGTCGCGTCGAGAGGTAGTAGCACGATTATTCTGAAAGGGTCTCGTTGGAAAAATGCCCATCCTGTGGCCAAGCATGTCGCGAGAAATAGGGCGCCAAATGTCTGTAGTGTCGGAGTTGCAACTTTCCACGGCCAGAACTGTTCCTGAGCTACGGAGGGCAGTAGTAGCATCATAGCGCCAAAGATCCCTACCACGCTCGTCTGGACGCCGAAGAAGACCCTACTTGGAGTCAGGACACTTGTTCTACCGGGATCCATCGATTGTTTTCGATGCCATCTATGTCTCATTATCAGGATGAAACAGCCGGCTCCAGCCGCTAGGAAATAGACTGTCCATATCCAGATTATTTCAGTACCGCCTACCGTTAGTCCTCTAGCAAGTGAGATTATTCCGGTAAGGCCGAGGAAAGTGCCTCCGACGAGTACGAGAATTTTTGCTCTCTGCCAAAGTTTCGCTTGTATGGCTGACCAGCAACCGAGCGATATTGCGAGGAATATTGCGCCGATAAATCTCACTGCCAACTCCTTTACTGGCCAAGGCCAATACGGGATTACGCTCGCGGGAGCAATGTAGAACATTAGGCCAAGTCCAAGGTTGATCATTGAAAGTAAGAGCAGAAAGGCCCGAGGCGACTGTTTGAGAGTGACCTGAGCTAAACTGGATAAACTCAAGCTACGTCTCTGGGTCCATTCATCGTTGTTGCATTCTCGGAATTCCTCATCCGGCAACTTGAGCGCTATAGGAACCTTGTTAATTGCAGATATGTCCGGAGCCGCCTAATGATACTATGCCGGTAGTAGCTCTTATTAAGAGCGACTCTCGCGGTGCCCTGATCGCGGTCGAGCGTCTTCGGAAACATTGGATGGTGGCCTCTTGATCCCGGACAAGACGATTGACGAGATCAGATTGCTATCATCAATCGCCAAATCTAACGGGTCCCTGTTATCGCTACAAGACATAGCCACACTCACAGATGTCAATCTTACAGAGGAGCAGCTTGAGGCCGGCTGGCCAACAATTCCTGGTCTAGCAGAAACTTACGATCTGAAGCATGGATTCATGATTGAGCGAGAACATGCCAATAGTAGTAGCCATCCGACCATCCTCCAGAGGGAAATAGAGAAACGAGAGAGGGGAGAGAAGTATGCCAACTTCGCGAGGAAACTCGCTTCGTACTGTATCGGCCGAGAGACCAAGCTGATCGCCGTCAGCGGATCAACTTCCTACCACGCTGTGTCGGAGACGGACGACCTAGACCTTTTTTGCGTAACAAAACCTGAATCTCTCTGGATGTTTCTAACCAAGTCTCTGCTGTTTTCACGGGCTTTTCGACTCGCAGGAAGGGACAGGCCGAGAATATGTTTCAGCTATGCGGTCGACCAAAGCTTCGCGGAGAATGAGTTCACATCCCCAAATGATCCACTCTTCGCCAGGGACGCTCTTGCCGCAATAGTGATTCACGGAGTAGGGTCCTACAAAGGCCTCTTGAAGAGAAGCTCTTGGATCGCAAGCTATTTTCCTCGACTCTATCAGCAGCGAACTGAGTCAGCTGATGCGGGAGATGTCTTGGAACCGCGCTCAAAGCCATCTCCGGGCCAGAAATTCCTGAACCTTCTGCTCTGTTTCCTGGTCGGCAACTACATAACAACCAAGTCCACAATGTTGAATCGCAAATTCAGAAAACAGAGCAAATCATCCTCTTTCTTCACAGTAAGGATCGGCTCCGACCATTGCATCTTCGAATCTGTTCGCTACTCACATCTCAAAACCATGTACAACAAACTCGATGGAAAGCCATCAGCGAAAGACGATAGCATCTCGGTTTCAGGAGCATATGGTCACTAGTGCTACAGCCTCGAACACTTGCAGTGACCAACTCTCAACAGACGCTCAAACTCATTACAAGCGGTCGGCTCACCGGTCTGCCTCACATAGTGGAGCTCCGTTACACCTTCATTGACGGGAGGTTCTATGCTGTTGCGGGCAATGCCAGAAGCGATTGGGCGCTCAACATTCTGAAGTCAGGCACCGGTAAGATAAGCATCGGAGAAATCGTCTACCTGGTCACGGCTACCTCCGAGACGGGCGTTGAGAAGGAAAAGGTGTTGGAGAGCTTTCGGAGAAAATACGGACCCGCTATTGTGAATCAATGGTACCGAAACGCGCAGATGTGCATTCGGCTCGAGCCACTTGGACTACCAAGTAAAAGAGGAGCTATCAAGGGTGAGTTACAAGCTTCCACTAATTTCTCCGAATGGAGACGCAAGGGGATCGACTACTACCAGTATGTTGCAGAGGCATTCGATTCCGCTTCAGAAGAATATGACTACACAATCAGCCACAACTACATCAATTCATGGATACGAAGGCGTTCCATCAGTGAACTCATCAGTCTAACCAGACCGAGCGATGTGCTTCTGGAAATCGGTTGCGGCACAGGCACGGAAGCAATCCAGATCTCCAAGCGGGTTGCTAGAATAGTAGCGACGGACATCTCAGAAAAGATGCTTCACGTCCTTGAGCGAAAAGTGTTCGCCAAGAAATACGGCAAGAAGATCACCGGTATTAGAGCCAGAGCCGCGGAGATATCTGCCGTTCAACCCTTTCTGCCCAACGGTAAGGTAAGGATCGCCTATTCCTTCAACGGCGCGCTGAACTGCGAACCGGAACTCTACAAGGTCCCAGAGCAGCTCGCACAGGTCATCGACGACAAAGGCTACTTTGTCTGCTCAATACGCAACACACTCTGCCTCCCGGAGACCATGTCCCACTCACTTGCGCTACAATTCGACAAGCTGGCGGTTCGTAGGACCCAGCCGACGATGGTCTCGGTCGGAGGAATGGACATTCCCTCATACTACTATTCGCCTGCAGCTTTCACGAGGTTCTTCCAGTCATATTTTCATGTGCGGCGGATTATCGGGCTTCCGGCTTTTCTGCCTCCAGCATATCTCAACAAGTATTATCTCAGGACCGGAGTCTTCAGACCATTTCTAGAGAAGGTAGAACTCGCTGTCGGAGGCTGGTTCCCGTTCAACAGACTTGGCGACCAGACACTCTTCATGTTTCAGAAAGCTTGATCACCTTGCAAGCTCAGACAATTCTGATACAAGCCGAAACCGCGGTCTCGGTCGGGATCTGCGCAACCTCCGAGCTAGAAAACACAACGCTACTAACGGATCTGATACTAAGCCTCGACAATTCACAGCTAAAACTTCGGGAACTAATCGTTGCAACCCCCAACCAGAAACTTGCACGCGCGTTGATGAACCGGGACCCCCGGATTCTGGTGGAGCTTGAGACACGGCCGGGAGGGAAAGCGTCAGCTCTCAATAGGATACTAAGCCGAGCATCTGGAGACATACTCGTCCTATCCTCCGCGGACATCAAATTCGCAAGAAACGCCATTCCGAAGCTCGTCGAAGGCCTGGTGAGACACAGCGACTGGGGCGCCGTAGACTCGAGGGTCGAACTTGTAAATGGTGACGATCGACTCATGGACAGGGTCAGCACTCTTCTCTGGGACGTTCATAACGCGACCCTGGACGAGCTCGACGGGGACGATCGTCTCGGCCACATCGCTGGAGACCTGATCGCTGTAAGACGGGACCTGATCGACACCCTTCCAGAAGTGATCAACGACGACGCCTATGTCGCCCTCAGAGTACGGGAGAAAGGATTCCGCGTCAAGAGAGTTCACGATGCTTTTGTCTGGATAGTCGGCCCGCGAAACCCGGCTGACTATATCTCCCAGAGGAGCAGGGTGATACAAGGCCACCTGCAGCTCGTCGGATTATTCAGGAGGATACCCTCAACCTTCGAGTTCATGATCGTCCGCAAGCCCCGACAGTATCTCCACCTACTCGTGCGTATAGTT
>Ga0209580_10000858_pt1 | contig 14884 bp, 11 predicted proteins | sample Coa_R1_5_FD_187153 | JGI IMG/M metagenome (GOLD analysis project Ga0209580, IMG submission 187153) | Surface soil microbial communities from Centralia Pennsylvania, which are recovering from an underground coalmine fire - Coalmine... | ecosystem: Environmental > Terrestrial > Soil >... | reverse complement strand
GAAAGTGGCGGAACTGGCAGACGCGCCGGCCTTAGGAGCCGGTGGCCGCAAGGCCTTGGGGGTTCGACTCCCCCCTTTCGCACACTCTGAAAGAAGGCGGGAGGGCTGGGGGCTTGGAGGCGAGCTTGGTGAGACCGGTCGCCGCTGCTGTCCCACTGGAGGGACCGTGAGACACAGACGAACCCCAGCTCTTGGAGTGGCCGTGGCACTCCTCGCCTGCACTGGCACGCGCGCTTCGATCGTGCTGGCCCGTCCACAGTCTGGCGCGGTACCGCCCGTCACCTGGACCGTCACCCAGGCTCCGCCCCTCAAGGGCGTCACCGCGCTCCAGGTCGTCATTGACAACGTCGACGCGGACGCCGCCAAATGCGGCTTGACGGCCGAGGGCCTCCGGACGGCTGCCGAGGGACCGGTGCGAGATGGGTCCCTGCAGCTGGCCGACCCCATCAAGGACACCAACAGCGCAACGCTCGACGTCACGGTCACCGTCGTTCACCCCAACGACAACCTGTGCACGGGCTTCGTCGACGTTCAGCTCTACGACGTGACCTATTTCGTGCCGAGCTATGCGCAGTATTCGCAGTATCCGCTCGGACTCTTTACCAGCGTCGACAGCAAGCCCATCACGGTCGCGCAAGGCATCGTCGGCCTCTCGCGATCTGGCGGCTTCCTTTCGGGCTCCGTGACGGGGTTCTCCCGGCGGAGCGAGGACACCGTTCACAGGATCGCTGCGAGTATCGTCACGCAGATCAAACAGGCGAACCAGAAGTGAAAAGTTCTTGCCAGGCTGGACACCTTAGAAGCCTGGAAGGCTGGGAGGTTGGAAGATCGGAGCCTCGACTGCCTGACGCGTCTAGCCTCCCCTCAGCGCCGTGACTGGATCGATGCCGGCCGCGCGACGCGCGGGCGTCCATGCCGCTGCGGCGGCCGTCAGGGCGAGCGAAGCGGTGACGAGCCCGTACAGTCGTGGATCGAGCGGATCGACGCCCGCGATCCAGGCTCGAAGCGAGCCAGCGATGCCGTACCCCGCGAGAAGACCCACCACCGTGCCGACGACGACCAGGGCGAGCGCGTCTTTGAGCACCGCGGCAAGCACCTGAGACTTGCGGGCGCCCAGGGCCATGCGAACGCCGATCTCGCGTGTCCGTTGCGCCACTGCGGCCGACACGATGCCGTACAGACCGACTCCGGTCATGAGCAGCGCCAGCAGGCCGAACACGGCCGCGCCCGTGACGAGCAGCCGCTGCGGCGCGAGGAACGCTGATCGCATACTTGTAAAGCCGAAGGCGCCGGCGGCGACGATCGACGGGTCGACTTGATTGGCGGCGCGAGTCAGGGTCGCCAACAGGCCGTTGACGTCGACTGCCGTACGCACGACCAACGTGAAGCCATGCGGGTGCAGCGATTCAGCGGGGATGAACACGAACGGCATGGGCGCCTCACCGACGGCGTAGTAGGCGGTGTCGCGTACGACGCCCGTGACCGTGACGGGTCCGTTTGAGACGAAGTCGATCGTGGACCCGACCGGATCGCGTCCTGGCCAGAATCGCTTGGCCATCGTCTCGTTGATGACGATCGATCCCACCTTGTCTCGACGTCCCTCCGTAGCGGGATCCCACGCCTGGCCCCGGACGAACTTGATCCCCAGGGCATCGAAATAGCCCGCGCCGACGACGGCGTCGTCGATCCCGGCGGCGCTTCCGTCAGGCTCGACGTGTCCTGGGATCCGGAAATCTTCGCCGTCCTGACCCGGCTCGAGCGGCACGCTCCGCGTCACGTCGGCGGCCACGACGCCGGGCACCTTCCGAATCGCAGCGAGCAAGGCCGGCGTGAACATCTGCGGGCCAGGTGCGAGTGCGGACGGGGGTAACCGAAACGTCACGAGCGCCAAGTGATCCGTCTCGAAGCCTGGCGTCAGCGTCTGGGCGCGAACGAGCCCACTTGTCAGGAGCGCCGCGACGAGGAGGAGCACGGTCGACACCCCAACCTGGATGGCCACGAGCGCGCGGCGCCACCGCGCACCACGACCGCCGCCGGCCATGGTGCCGACCTCCTCCTTGAGCACGGCTCCGGGATGGACGAGCGCCGCCCGCCAGGCCGATCCGAGGCCAAACAGGAGACCGGCCATCAGGGCGGCGACCACAGCGAAGGTGAAGACGCGCCAATCGAACGGCGCGTCGAACGATACGTTGCCAATCACCTCCGCCGGCGGCTTGAGACGGACGAGCGCCGACACGACGCCGCGGGCGACGATCATCCCGGCCAGGCCCGCGCAGGCCGACAGCAGGAGGCATTCCGCGAGCCACTCCGAGACGAGCCGCCACCGGCTGGCGCCGAGCGATTGCCGAATCGCCGTCTCTCGCCGGCGAGCGATGACCCGCGTCTGCATGACGCCGGCAAGATTTGCAGAAGCGGCGAGCAGAATGAGCCCCGTGAAGACGGCGACCAGCCGCAGATACGGCGCGATGGCCTGCCGCTCGCGGTCGGGCAGCAACGTTGCCGGCTGCGCCACGAGCTTCATCGGCACCTTGGCTGGAAACCGGCGATTGAGATCAGCCGCGACCAGGCCGAGTGAGGCATCCGCCTGATCGAGGCGCGTGCCTGGGGCGAGCGCGCCCACCATCGACAGCCAGCCCCACCCTCGGTTCGCGAGTGTCAAACCGCGCGGCCGCAGCACCTGCTGCATCATGACCGGCGCCCACAGATCCGCCATGCTCGATCCGAGCGTGCCGCGGTAGGGCGCCGGCACGACGCCGACGATCGTAAAGGGATGTCCGTTCAGTCGAATGGCGCGCCCGACAATGCGGGCGTCACCGGCGAACCGCGCTCGCCACAGGGACTCTGCAATGACGACCACCGGATGCGCCCCCTCTGCGACATCGTCCTCTGCGCCGAGTAGGCGCCCGAAGAGTGGCGTCTGGCCCATGATTCGGAAGTAGTCGCCCGTGACCAGCTCGGTCTGCCGGTTCTCTGTGACGTCGCCGTCGGTGAGCAGCACGGTCGTGGACGCGGTGGCCGCGATGGCGAGACCGGACACCTCCTTCTGAATCTCCGTGAACATCGGGTACGAAATGATGTCCGTGGCCCCGGCCGGCGTGATGGAGTACACCCGAACGATCCGATCAGCGTTCGGCACAGGCAAGCGCACCAAGAGGAACGTGTCGAAGTAGCTGAACACGGCCACGTTAGCGCCAATCCCCAACGCCAGCGTCAAGATCGCCACCGCCGCAAAGAGCGGTTGATGCGCAAGCACGCGGGCCGCGCGACGGAGGTCGGTTGCGAATGACATAGGCCATGACTCCCTGGCGACGCGCGCCGACATTTGTCCCAGCCGGGCCTCGGCCTCGAGCCGGCGGCACTCGAGGGCCAGGGACAGGTATGCGAGGGCACGGCCGGTCGACTTCGGCCGACGGCGCCGGCCGGTCGCCCAGTCCCGTTCCAGGTCGGCAGCGGCGGGGTCGAACGCCGACGCGCGCAAGGTATCGGGCGTCAGCCAGCGGCATAGCCGGGGCCACCGGTCAGGCATGCGATCCCCTCTTGAGGGCGTGGAGCATGAAGGATCGACTGAGATAAAAGGCTCGTGTTTGGTCAAGGGCCCGCCGGCCGCGGCGAGTGATGCGATAGCGGCGCTCCTTGACGTTCTGGCCCGCGACAAGTTTCTGCTCGTACCACCCGTCGACGAGGCCGGCCTCCTCGAGACGGCCCATCATTTGATAGAAGGCCGGCGCGCTGTTGCGCACGCCGTGACCGGCGAGCCGGTCGCGGAGGTCGCGGCCAATGGCGTCGCCGTCCTTGACGGCTTCGAGGACGAGGACCTGAAGGTGGGTGACGGCGGGCAGCGCCATGGACATAATGCCAGGTTATATCATGAGACGTGATGTCGGCCCTGGCGGTTCGTTCTTTTCTTGGACGGCGGGGACCCCGGCACCCCGCCTGGCGCGCCTCGCTCGTGGGGCCCCACCGCCCCACGCCGCTCGCGCGCGGCTTCATCTGATCGGCGGGGACCCCGGCACCCCGCCTGGCGCGCTTCGCTCGTGGGGCCCCCTCGCCCCACGCCGCTCGCGCGCGGCTTCATCTGATCGGCGGGGACCCCGGCACCCCGCCTGGCGCGCCGTGAGGGCGCATCGGCCGGCTCGATGCCCGGCGGGTTCTGGCCCGACAGCCGCTCGTTCCGAGCGCTCGTCAGGGGGACGGGCCTCGGCTCTCGCCCGGCGAGGCCCGACAGCCGCTCGTTCCGAGCGCTCGTCAGGGGGACGGGCCTGGGCTCTCGCCCGGCGAGGCCCGTCCCCTGGGATACTCTCTTTATTGATGAAGGTCGAGTTCAGCGAGCCCTCTGAAACCCGAAAGCACCTCTCGTTTGAAGTCCCGCCCGACGTGGTTATGGCCGAGATCGACCGCGTGGCGAGCAGCTACGCTCGGACGGCCCGGGTGCCCGGCTTTCGGCCCGGCAAAGTCCCCGCCGCGGTCGTCAAGCAGCGATACCACGATCAGATCCTCTACGACGTCGCGCACGACCTGATCCCGCGGCTCGTCGGCGACGCGCTGCGCGAGCGAGGGCTCGAGCCGGTGGCCACGCCCGATATCCGGGACGTCGTCATCGAGGATGGGAAGCCGCTGACGTTCCTCGCCGACTTCGAGACGCTGCCGCCGATCGATCCCGGCGTCTATGCGGGTCTGTCCTTGCGGAAACCGCCTGCCGTGCTCGAAGTCGGCGCCATCGACCAGGCCCTGGAGCGCCTGCAGCAGCGCGCCGCGCGCTGGCATCCCGTCGAGGACCGACCGGCCGCCCTCGGCGACACCCTTCTCGTCGACGTCGTGCGGACGCCGAAGCAGCGCATGATCGAGTTGCCGGGCCAGGCCCCGCCGCCCCTCGAGAAGCTCGAGGACCTGAAGCCCGAGACCCTGAAGAGCGTCAGCGTAGAACTTGGCGGCAAAGCCAATCCGCCGGGGTTCGACGATCACCTCGTGGGCACGGTCGCCCATGACACGCGAACGTTCGACGTCACCTACCCGGCCGACCACCCCGCCGAGGACATGCGCAGCCGGACGATGGAGTTCGTGATCACGGTGCACGGCATTCGGCGACGGGAGTTGCTGCCGATCGACGACGACTTCGCGAAGGAAGTCAGCGACCTCTCCACGCTCGCGGACCTCCGGGACCGCGTGAAGACGGACCTGCAACACGAGGCCGAACACGAGGCCGACCACAAGATGCGCCGCGACCTTCTGCAGCAGCTCGGCTCGCGGATCAGAAACGCTCCGGAGGTGCTGATCGATCAGGAGATCGATCGCCGCATGGAGGAATTCGTGCGGCGGTTGATGGACCAGGGCCTCGACCCGGCCAAGGCCGGTATCGACTGGCAGGAGTTCCGGCAGCGGCAGCGGGGCACCGCCGAGGAGACGGTCCGCAGCACACTCGTGCTCGACGAGATCGCCAGGCGCGAGCACATCGAGGCGACCGACGAGGACGTCGCCGCGGAGATCGAGAAGTACGCGGAGCGATCCGGCCGGACGGCCACGGCGGTGCGCGCGGGCCTCGAGAAGGAGAACGGCCTCTCGCGCGTCCGGATCGGTGTCCGACGCGAGAAGGCCGTGGCGTGGCTCATCGACAAGGCGCACGTGGTGAATGGATGAAAAACGCGTGAAGGCTGGAAGCTTGGGAGGCTGGAAGGCTTAGACCGTTCTGACTAAGGCGGGGCGCCCTCCCCGATCGGCGGATCCGGTCAGCGACGATCCGCGCAAGACTAAGCAATCTGAATCGGCCAATCGTAATTGGTCATGACGGATTGCGGATTCCGACTAATATGGGTTCCATGGCCTCCGCCCACTCCCAGCTCATTCCGATGGTCGTCGAGCAGACGAACCGGGGCGAGCGTGCGTACGACATCTTCTCGCGGCTGCTCAAGGACAGCATCATCTTCATCGGCACGCCGATCGACGACTCGATCGCCAATCTTGTAATCGCGCAGATGTTGTTCCTCGAGGCTGAGGATCCCGAGCGGGACATCCTGCTCTACATCAACAGCCCAGGCGGCGTCGTGACGTCCGGTCTGGCGATTTACGACACGATGCAATTCATCAAGCCGGCAGTGCAGACATATTGCATCGGCCAGGCGGCGTCCATCGCCGCGGTGCTGCTCGCGGCGGGCGCCAAGGGCAAGCGCTTTGCCCTCCCCAATTCGCGGATTCTCATTCACCAACCCTGGATGTCGGGTTTGGGGGGCCAGGCGACGGATATCGACATCCACGCCCGGGAAATCCTGCGCCAGCGCGACATGCTGAGTGCAATTCTGGCGAACCACACGGGCCAGACGACGCAGCGGATTCAGCAGGACACGGACCGGGACAACATCATGGGACCGGTGCAGGCGAGGGACTACGGTATTATTGATGATGTCCTCTCGAGACGGGCCTGATTGCGGGCGCTTTCGCGGCTAACGGCAGGTCAGCGGGGCGCCGATAACTGGCGCGAGACGATGTGATGACGACGAAGAAGACGGGCGACACGGAAGTGCTCCGGTGCTCGTTCTGCAACAAGGACCAGAACGACGTCCGCAAACTCATCGCGGGCCCGACGGTCTTCATTTGCGACGAGTGCGTCGAGGTCTGCAACGACATCATCGCGGACGACAACAAGTTCGATCGCGGCACGCGGTCGTCGCTGCCGATGCCGGTCGAGATCAAGAAGTTCCTGGACGAGTACGTGATTGGCCAGGAGCAGACGAAGAAGAAGCTGGCGGTCGCGGTCTACAACCACTACAAGCGGCTCGAGATTCAGAAGCAGGCGCGCGGCCGGCACGACGTCGAGCTGACCAAGTCGAACATCCTGCTGATCGGGCCGACCGGCACCGGCAAGACCCTCCTCGCCCAGACCCTAGCCCGCCTCCTCTCCGTCCCCTTCACGATCGTGGACGCGACGACGCTGACCGAAGCCGGCTACGTCGGGGAGGACGTCGAGAACATCATCCTCAAGCTGCTGCAGGCCGCCGGGGGCGACATCGAGAAAGCGCAGCAGGGCATCATTTACATCGACGAGGTCGACAAAATCTGCCGGAAGGACGAGAACCCCTCGATCACGCGCGATGTGTCGGGCGAAGGCGTCCAGCAGGCCCTGCTGAAGATCCTGGAAGGCACGGTGGCCAACGTGCCGCCGCAGGGTGGCCGCAAGCACCCCCACCAGGAGTTCTTCCAGGTCGACACCACCAACATCCTGTTCATCTGCGGCGGCGCGTTCGTCGGCCTCGACAAGCAAATTGCGCGGCGCATGGGCAAAAAGACGCTCGGCTTCAAGGCCGACGTCAAGCGCGAGGTCAAGGAGTCGAGCGCCCTCATCGAGTACGTGGAGCCGGAGGATCTGATCAAGTACGGGCTGATTCCGGAGTTCGTGGGCCGGCTGCCGGTCGTGGGCGCGCTGCACGAACTTGACAAGCCGGCACTCATCCAAATCCTGACGCAGCCCCGGAACGCGATCACCCGCCAGTATCAGCGGCTCTTCGAATACGAGAACGTCAAGCTCCGCTTCACGGACGACGCGCTCGAGGCGATTGCCGAGTCAGCGGTCCAGCGCAAGATCGGGGCGCGCGGGCTGCGTATGATCATCGAAGACATCATGCTCGAACTGATGTACACGCTACCGGGTCAGAAGAAGATTCGGGAGTGCGTCATCACGCGCGAGGTGGTAGAGTCGAAAGAGAAGCCGATCACCGTCATCGAAAAGGCCGGCTAGGTTCCCCATTCCTCATGGATCAATACGAAACGTTGCCAGTCGTTCCCTTGCGGAACGTCGTTGTGTTCCCGCACATGATGATGCCGTTCGTGATCGGGCGGCCGTCGTCCACGCGGGCACTCGAACATGCGCTCGCGACCGACAAGAAGGTCTTCCTCGCGGCGCAACACGACGAAGCCGTCGACGACCCGCAGCCGGCGGACATCTACACGATGGGGTGCATCGCCAACATCGTGCAGTCGCTGAAGCTCCCGGACGGCAATATCAAGGTGCTGGTCGAGGGCGTCGAGCGCGCCCGGGCCATCGAGTGGAAGGAAGACAAGGGCTTCTTCCGGGTGACGGTGAAGCTCATCCCGAAGAAGACGGAAGGCGCCGCTGACGCCGAGAGCGTCATGAACCGCGTCGTGGCGCTCTTCGAGCAGTACATCAAGCTTTCGAACAACCTGCAGTACGACGCGATGATCGCGGCCGTCCGAGTGGACGATCCCGCGCGCCTGGGCGACTCGATCGCCGCGCACCTCCAGGTGGGGGTCGAGGAGAAGCAGAACCTGCTCGAGATCGTCGCGCCCATCGAGCGTCTGCAGCGCATCATCGCCGTGCTCGAGTCCGAGGTGGACAAGCTCCAGGTCGACCGCCGCATCCAGTCTCGCGTGAAGAAGCAGATGGAGAAGGCGCAGAAGGAGTACTACCTCAACGAGAAGATGAAGGCGATTCAGCGCGAGCTTGGCCGCAAGGACGAAAAGGGCAACGAAGTCGACGACCTGAAGAAGAAGATCGAAGCGGCTCGCATGCCCAAGGACGTCGAAAAGAAGGCGATCGAGGAGTTGAAGCGTCTCGAGGCGATGCCGCCGATGTCGGCCGAAGCGACCGTGTCGCGGAACTACCTCGACTGGCTGATCGCCGTGCCCTGGCACAAGAAGAGCAAGGAGAGCCGGGACCTCAAACGCGCCGAGACGATCCTGCACGAGGATCACTACGGACTCGACAAGATCAAGGAACGCATCCTCGAGTTCCTGGCCGTGCGGGCTCTCGTGAAGAAGCCGAAGGCGACGATCCTCACGTTCGCGGGCCCTCCAGGCGTCGGCAAGACCTCCCTCGCGAAGTCGATCGCGCGCGCGATGAACCGCAAGTTTGTGCGGCTGTCGCTCGGCGGCGTCCGGGACGAGGCCGAGATCCGCGGCCATCGCCGCACGTACATCGGGGCCTTTCCCGGCCAGGTCATCCAGATGATGAAGAAGGCCGGGACGATGAACCCGGTCTTCCTGCTCGACGAAGTCGAGAAGATGTCGATGGACTTCCGCGGCGACCCGTCGGCGGCCCTCCTCGAGGTCCTCGACCCCGAGCAGAATCACACCTTCCTCGACCACTACCTCGACGTCGAGTACGACCTGTCGCACGTGATGTTCATCTGCACGGCCAACGTCTTGCACACGATTCCGCAGGCTCTACGCGACCGCATGGAAGTCCTCCAGCTCGCCGGCTACACCGAGCAGGAGAAGACCGAGATCGCCAAGCGGTTCCTTGCCCGGAAGGCGATCGAGGGCGCAGGCCTGACGACCGAGAATCTGACGTTCGCCGACGAGGCGTTCGTGACGATCATCCAGCGCTACACGCGCGAGGCGGGCGTCCGCAACCTCGAACGCGAGATCTCCTCGATCTGCCGCAAGATCGCGCGAAAGGTCGTCGCCGAGGGCAAGAGCTTCCGTGAAGAGATCACGGCCGCGAAGGTCACGGAGTACCTCGGCGTGCCGCGCTTCCGGCCGTCGATGGCCGAGGAGACCAACGAAATCGGCATCGCGACCGGGTTGGCGTGGACGGAAGTCGGGGGCGAGCTGCTCATGACGGAAGCCACCCTGATGCCCGGCCGCGGCAAGCTCACGCTCACGGGCAAGCTCGGCGACGTGATGCAGGAATCCGCGCAGGCGGCGATGAGCTGGGTCCGCTCGAGGTCAGAGGACTTCGGCATCCCGCGCGACTTCAATCGACGGACCGACGTCCACGTCCACTTGCCGGAAGGCGCCATTCCGAAGGACGGCCCCTCGGCGGGCATCACCCTGGCGACGGCGCTCGTCTCCGCGCTCGCCCGGGTCCCCACGCGTCGGGACGTCGCGATGACCGGTGAAATCACCCTGCGCGGCAAGGTGCTACCGATCGGCGGCCTGAAGGAAAAGATCCTCGCGGCGCACCGCGCCGGCGTGACGACGATCATCCTGCCGAAGGACAACGAGAAGGACCTCGCGGACATCCCCAAGAACGTCCTCGACGTCATGAACCTGCACCTCGTCAGCACGATGGACGAAGTGCTGAAACTGTCTCTCGCGGGCCCTCTGCCCTCCGCCCCGCCTCCAGCGCCGGCGACCGAAGTCGACCTGGACCTGGGGACGATGCACTGAGGACGTCCTAAGGGGGTTCAGGCCCGGCTTACGTCAGGGGGGCCAGACCCCTCACTTTAGTTTCAGCGCGACGAGCTCGGCGTTCGTCCCGCCGCCGGTGGCGATCACCAGGAACTGGTGGCCGGCGGAGGTGCGATATGTCATTGGCGTGGCCGAAGGCGGACGAGGGACCTGAAGGCGCCAGAGCTCCTTCCCGGTCTGGGCGTCGAGGGCGTGCAGCGAACTGTCGTCGCTCGTGCCGCCGAGGACGAGCCCACTCTTCGTGACGATGACACCCCACGCGCCGGCCGATCCGAGCGCCTCAGGCAACCTGGCACCCGCGAGCGCCGGATGACTCCTCAGTGATGGCATGTCGCCAAACGGCGTGCGCCAGACGACGTCGCCAGTGTTGAGGTCGATGGCGACGACCTCGCCGTACGGCGGCTTCACGAGGGGCAGGCCGCGCGCGCCGCCCCGACCTGCGCGACCATTCGCGGCGGCTGCGGCCCCCGGGGCGGGCAGCGCGGCTGCCGTTGCCGCTCCCGATGCCGGCGGCGCGATCGATGAGGATGGTGGCACAAACGTCGCGTTCCCCTGTGCGCCGGCAAACTCCGCATCACTCTCGCCCGGCCGGTTGTTGGCTTGCGGACCCGGCACGATTCGCAGGACGGCCGGCGAGTTGCTGATCTTGACGTACAACCGTCCGGTCGCCGGATCGAACGCGGACCCACCCCAGTTCGCGCCGCCGATGACACCCGGGCGGGTGAACGTGCCTTGCACGGACGGCGGTGTGTAGAGGGGCCCCAGCCGGTATTTCTGCAACTCGGCCTGGGCGTCGGCCTTCAGCGCCGGCGTCAGGTCGAACGCGTCGTCCATCGTCATGCCTTGTGGCGCGAACGCGGCGGGTCGCGTCGGCACGGGCTGCGTCGGCCAGGCGTGCTCGCCTGGGACGTCACTCGGCGGCACCGGCCTTTCTTCGATTGGCCACACCGGGCTGCCGGTCACGCGATCGAAGACGAAGGCGAAGCCCTGCTTGGTGAGCTGTACGACGCCGTCGATCGATCGCCCGGCGACCTTCATCGAGACGACGCTCGGCGCAGCAGGCGGGTCGTAGTCCCACAGACCATGGTGGACGATTTGGAAGTACCACTTCACGACGCCGGTCGCCGCGTCGAGGCACACCAGAGACTCGCCATACAGGTTTGCGCCTGGGCGCCGCCCCCCGAAGTGATCGTTGCTTGGTGTGCTGACCGGCAGATACAGGAGGCCGCGACGTTCGTCGAGGCTCATCGGTGCCCACACGTTCGTGTGCCCAGTGACCTTCCATGACTCGTCGCCCCATGTGTCGACGCCGGCCTCGCCCGCCCAGGGCACGGTATGGAAGCTCCAGACCTGCCGGCCAGTCCGCGCATCGAAGGCCCGAACATCGCCCGGCGGGTCCTGGCGGTACGTCAGGCGGTCGCCGACGCCGTTGCCAAGAATGACGAGGTCCTTGTAGACGATCGGCGGCGACGTGTTCGTGTAGCGCGCCGGGTCGACGGGCCACCGCAGCCCCTGCGTCAGATCGACGACGCCGTGTGCGCCAAACGCCGCGACCGGCGTGCCGGTCGCGGCGTCGAGACACACGAGCTTCGCGCGGCTGTTCAAGAAGATGCGGAGTCTCGGGCCGTCGCGCCAGGCCGCCACGCCGCGGTGCACGAGGCCCGTGCCGTTCGGCGGCTGACCGGCCGCATAGGCTTGCGGGTCATAGGTCCACTTTTCGGCGCCGGTCTCGGCATCGAGCGCCGCGACGCGGTTGTACGGCGTGCTCACGTACAACACGTCGTCGATCATCAGCGGGGTGTTTTCGAACGACCCTGGACGCGTGCCAGCCGGCGCCTCGATCCGCTCGTCGCCCGTCTTCCACTCCCATGCGACGGCGAGACGGTCGATGTTGGATCGATTGATGTCGGTCAGCGGCGAGTAGTGCGTTGCCGCCGCGTCGGCGGCGTACACGGGCCAGTTCTGCGGCGTCTCGGCGGGAGGCCGAAAGGCCACGCCGCCGGTCACGACGGCGAGCGCGAACCCGACGCGGGCCAGGGCACTCATGCGCATGACGGGGACGAAGATCATAGCAAGAGCAGCCTGGAACGTCTGAAAAGGCTTGAAGGCTGGGAGGCTGGGAGGCTGGGAGCCTGGGAGCCTGGAAGGCTGGCGGGGGCGAGCGGTGCGGAGAACTACCAACGCAGGGGACTACCCGGCCGCCGCGACGTGTGTCAGCCACGAGGCGCGCGCAGGCGTCCGGCCGTGCACGGCGTCGGCGTAGGCAGCCTGCAGCCGTTTGGTGATCGGGCCTGTCACGCCGGCGCCGATCACGCGGCCGTCGATCTCGGCGACGCCCAGGACTTCGGCGGCCGTGCCGCACACGAGGACCTCGTCGGCGACGTAGAGGTGATCACGGCTCACGCGCGTCTCGATAGCCTCCAGGCCGAGGTCCTCTGCCAGCGCCAGCATGGTCGCGCGCGTGATGCCTTCGAGGATGGCCTCGGTCGACGGCGTGATGAGGCAGTCCTTCCGCACGAGGAACAGATTGGCGCCCGTGCATTCGGTGACATAGCCATTCGGGTCGAGCATGATGGCTTCGTCGAACCCGTGCCGTTGCGCGTCGGTCTTCGCGAGGACCGAGTTCACGTAGTTCCCGCTGATCTTCGCCTTGGTCATCATCGCCGAGGGATGATGCCGGAGGAAGCTCGACACCGTGGCGCGCAACCCGCGAGCCGAGGCCTCCTGCCCGAGATACACCGACTGCTGCCACACGGCGATGCCGATGTGCGGCTGTCCCGTATCGAGCGTTAGGTTCCAACCGCCGTCGGCGAGGTACACGAACGGCCGGATGTAGCACTCATCGAATCCGTTGGCGCGCACGGTCTCGACGACCGCGGCGATGAGGTCATCGGTCGAATACGGCAACCGAGCGAACCCAAGAATGTGACACGAGCCGTGAAGGCGCTCGAGGTGCTCTCGCAGGCGGAAGACGGCCGGGCCGCGGGGGGTCTTGTACGCCCGAATCCCTTCGAAGACGCCCACACCATAGTGAAACCCCGCCGTCAGAAAGGGCACTTTCGCGTCGGCCGTCGGCACCATGGTGCCGTTCATCCAGATGTAGCGACTATTCATGGCGCGTCATCATAACGCGCGCGGACGAGCGGGCGCGGCGATCCGGCGGCGGGCCGGCGCACCACCGATTAGAATTCGGTCATGCGACTTCGCGCCTTCGGTCGTCTCGGCTGGCCCGTCTCCGAGGTGGGCTACGGCCTCTGGGGCATGGGCGGCTGGACGGGATCGGACGACGACGAGTCGATGGCGGCGATCGACCGGGCCATCACGCTCGGGTGCACGTTCTTCGACACGGCGCTCGCCTACGGCAACGGCAAGAGCGAGCGGCTCCTCGGGCGCGTGCTCGCCGGGCATCGCGACGCCACGCTCTTCGTCGCGACCAAGGTTCCTCCGAAGAACATGAAGTGGCCTGCCCTCGCGAGCTACGCCGCGAGCGACGTATTCCCTGCCGACCACCTCCGGCGATCGACGGAAACCAGTCTGACGAATCTCGGGCTGACATCCGTCGATCTCCAGCAGGCGCACGTGTGGTCCGACGCCTGGGCGGACGACGACGGCTGGCAGCGCGCGGTGGACGACCTCAAACGACAAGGCCTCATTCGCGGCTTCGGCATCAGCGTCAACCGCTGGGAGCCGGCCAACGTCCTCGCGGCTCTCCGCACGGGCCTCGTCGACAGCGTCCAAGTCGTCTACAACATCTTCGATCAGAACCCGGAGGACGAACTCTTTCCGATCTGCCGCGAGCTGGGCGTCGCGGTCATCGCGCGTGTGCCGTTCGATGAAGGCAGCCTGACCGGCGCAATGCGTCGCGGCATGACCTGGCCGGAGGGCGACTGGCGCAACCTGTACTTCACGCCCGAGAAGCTCGACGCGACACTCGCGCGCGTGGAGGCCCTCCGGGCTGAGGTGCCTCCGGGTATGACCCTGCCCGAGATGGCCCTGCGGTTCATCCTCGGAAACCCAGACGTCTCGACCGTCATCCCAGGTATGCGGCGTCCGGCGCACGTCGAGGCCAACCTCGCCGTTTCAGACGACCATCGGCTGGCTGGCGCGACGATGGCGGCGCTCCGGCGACATCGATGGACGCGGACGTATGTCGTTATGTAACTGCTACTTACGGCAGGGACGACGTCGGCGGCGGATCCGCATCTGGTATACTGATTTCTTCACTGACGCACGAAGGAGCCAACCGTGAAGCCCGGGATTCACCCCAAGTATCAGGACGTCGAAGCGCGCTGCGCCTGCGGCAACACGTTCAAGACGCGCTCCACGCGGTCGGAGCTGCATCTCGAGATCTGCAGCAACTGCCACCCGTTCTTCACCGGTCGCCAGAAGCTCATCGACACCGAAGGCCGGATCGAGCGCTTCACCAAGCGGTTCGGCACGCAGACCCTCGACGTGCGGAAGAAGGCGGACGCGGCGAACAAGGCGGCCAAGGCGACGAAGTCTCCGCGGAAAGCTTCCCGGAAAGCGGGCGCGTCGGCGTAGAGGTCGAGGTCTATTCGTCCAGCAACGGGGCGGCCGCGAGGCCGCCCTTGTCGTTTGCACGAGCGATCTTGCGATCGAGGCGGGCGATCCGGTGGGCGACCTCGTCGCGACGCCGCGCCGGCCCAGACGCGACGGCGGCCTGCAGGGATTCCGCGTACCGCCGGGCGGCGGCCGGATCCTTCGCACGGTGCTCGAGATAGAT
>Ga0209580_10000856_pt1 | contig 14898 bp, 9 predicted proteins | sample Coa_R1_5_FD_187153 | JGI IMG/M metagenome (GOLD analysis project Ga0209580, IMG submission 187153) | Surface soil microbial communities from Centralia Pennsylvania, which are recovering from an underground coalmine fire - Coalmine... | ecosystem: Environmental > Terrestrial > Soil > Unclassified... | reverse complement strand
CATCTCTTCGCCCCTTCGGGTAGGATCGGCCTCACCATGAATCCCATCCGCCGGTTGGCTTTTGCGGTCTTTGGAGTCTTCGGCCTTGCGGTCCTCGTCGCACAAACGGCCGCACCACCCACGGGGCAGTCGGCGCCGGCCGTCGCGGCTGCGCCGGCCAAGCCGCCCACGGCGCATCCGCTCGATCCGTTGAGCGAAGACGAAATCAGGGCCGCCATTGACCTCCTCAAAGCGGAGGGCAAGAGCACCCACTACATGGTGTACAGCTTCATCGGGCTTCAGGAGCCCGCGAAGGACGCGGTTCTCGCGTTCAAGGAGGGCGACCCGATCGTTCGGCGAGTCAAGCTCGTTTGCTACGACACGAAGAACAACGCCACGATCGAGGGCGTCGTCAATGTCACGTCCAACAAGGTCGAGTCGTGGGCTCCGATCCCGGGGGCTCAGGCCCCCGCGACGAGCGGCATCGATCAGCGCTTTACCGATCGGATTGTGCGGACCGATGCCCGCTGGCAGGCGGCCATCAAGAAGCGGAACCTCGATCCGGTCGAGATCGAGATCGGCCAGGCGCCGGTCCGCGGATATCTGGACAAGCCAGATGACAGCAGTCGGTACGTGGTGGCGCTCTCGTTCCGCGACGATCCCTCGGAGAACGGTGAAATCCCCGGGCTCGTCGTGCTCGTCAACCTCACGAAGCGGACGGTCGAATGGGTGCGCGACGAGCCGGCTCCCGCGCCCATGGCGAGTGTCGACAATTTCTTCGATCCGGATCGGCTGGGCAAGCCGCGCGAGGCGCCCAAGCCACTGACGATCGCTCAACCCGAAGGCCAGAGCTTTCAAGTGAACGGCAGCGAAGTGCGGTGGCAGAAGTGGCGCTTCCGTATCGGACAGGATCCTCGGGTCGGCTTGGTGCTTTACACCGTCGGTTACGAGGACGAGGGCAAGTTGCGGTCAATCATGTATCGCGGGTCGCTGTCAGAAGTGTACGTCCCCTACGGCGACCCGAATTGGTTCCTCGTGCACTGGTTCGACGCGGGCGAGTTCGGGATGGCGTCGCAGTGGCAATCGTCGATGAAGCCGTTGAACGACGTGCCCGAGAACGCCAAGCTGCTGCCGGTCGTCATGTTTCGACCGAACGGCGCGCCGCGAACGATCGAGAACGCGGTCGCGGTGTACGAGCGCGATGGGGGCATTCTTTGGCGCCACGGCGGCGACTCGAGGCGCGCGAGAGAGCTCGTTCTCGGATCGATCTACCGGGTCGGCAACTACGACTACAGCCTCAACTGGGTGTTCCATCAGGACGGGACCTTGGAGGGGCAGGTCGAGGCCACGGGCTTCATGGAAACGCGGAATGTCGAGCGGAAGTCCGACGCGGACGCCTTGCACGGGATGACCGCTGGCGCCGGTAGCGTGGGCACCCTCGTCGCACCCAATGTGACGGCTCCGAACCACCAGCACTTCTTTTCGTTCCGACTGGACATGGACGTCGACGGCGTCAAGAACGAGATCCACGAGATGAATGTCGACCCGGTGCCCGCGGGCGACGCCAACAAGAGCGGCAACGGCTTCGCGATGAAGGACACGCTCCTCAGAACGGAGAAGGCCGCCGAGCGGTCGGTCAACGCCCAGACCGCGCGCTGCTGGGCGGTCGTGAACCCGTCCGTCAGAAACGCGCTCGGGCAGCCCTCCGCGTACGTCCTGATGCCCGGCGACAACGCGGTCCCCTACTCCCTGCCAGGGTCATATCTCAGCACGGTGGGCGCCTTCGTACAGCACCATCTGTGGGCGACCCCATACGCGGCAAACGAGATGTATGCCGCGGGCACCTACGTGCGTGACGGACGGCCCACGGACGGGTTAGTGAAATGGACGGCCGGAGACCGGTCGATCGAGAACGAGGATGTCGTGCTCTGGTACACCGTAGGAATCACCCATGTCCCGCGGGTCGAGGAATGGCCCATCATGAATACGCATCGGGCCGGGTTCACGCTCATGCCGGCTGGATTCTTTTCGAAGAACCCGGCGCTCGACGTGCCTGAGACGAAGCCGTCGAAGCCGCCAGTCGCACCGGGAGGCTAACCTTCCGCCGCCGCGGCCTCGGCTGAGCGCGTCCGCGACCCGGCGTCGTGAAGACGGGCTATGATCGCGCGGCTAACCAGGCGCGACGAGCGAACGCACAACAGCGCGCACGCCTGTCAAGGAGGCAACCATGGGACTTCTGTCTTGGATCATCGTCGGGCTCATCGCGGGCTGGCTCGCCGGCAAAGTCATGAAGGGCGGCGGTTACGGGGTTGTCGCGGACATCGTGCTCGGCATCCTCGGCGGTTTCGTGGGGGGCTGGGTCTTCGACGCGCTCGGACTCTGGCCTGGCGGCGGCATGATCGGCTCGATCATCGTGGCCTTCGTCGGCGCGGTGATCCTCGTCTGGATCACACGGCTCCTGAAGAAAGCCTAACGCGGACTCCGCGACGTCATCCGCGCGGTCCTGACGGCGCCCGGCAACGGAGCCTATGCCGACGGCCGTCTTCCCGAAGCGCCTCCTCGCCTCGCACCATCGCAAGGCATCGCCGATCCATGTCTCGCCGCTTGCCGTGCAGGCCGCGGTCCTGGACATTGCCGGCGTCTACACGCTGCTCCAGACGCGCCCCGAGGGCTTGACGCCCGACGAGGCCGCGGCGCGGCTTGCCGAACACGGCCCGAACGTGCTGGCCGTTGACCAGCGACCCAGTCTTTTGAAGCTGCTGTGGCGGGCGCTGCTCAACCCTCTGGTGATTCTGCTCGCCGTGCTCGCGACGATCTCGTACGCGACGGGGGATCTCCGCGCCGCGCTCGTGATGCTCTCGATGATCGCGCTGAGTGTCGGCCTGAAGCTGGTTCAAGAAACGAAGGCCAGCGCCGCGGCCGCCAAGCTGAAGGCCATGATCTCGGTGACGGCGACGGTGCGCCGCGGCCGCACGACGCAAGAGATCTCGGTGTCGCACCTGGTTCCCGGAGACGTCGTCGCGCTCGCGGCGGGCGACATGATTCCAGGCGATGTGCGGATCGTGCAAGCCAAAGACCTCTTCGTCATTCAGGGCTCGCTCACCGGCGAAAGTTTTCCTGTTGAAAAGCACGATACCGAGACGAACGCCGGGGCCGGCACGACGGCGCCGATTGACCTCGCGAGCCTGGCGTTCCTCGGCACGAGCGTCGAGAGCGGCGCCGCCACCGCTGTCGTCGTCGCGACGGGCCGCGACACCTACCTCGGCGGCATGGCCACGTCCCTGCAGCAGATCGTCGTAGAAACCGCCTTCGATCGCGGCATCGCCCGGTTCACCTGGCTCATGCTGCGCTTCATGTTCGTCATGGTGCCGCTGGTCTTTCTCATCAATGGCCTGACGAAAGGCATCTGGAGCGATGCGTTCTTCTTCGCGCTCGCCGTCGCCGTGGGCCTGACGCCCGAGATGCTGCCGATGATTGTCACCGTGTGTCTGTCGAACGGCGCCGTCGCCATGGGGAGGAAGAAAGTCATCGTGAAGCGCCTCAACGCGATCCAGAACCTGGGCGCGATGGACGTGCTGTGCACGGACAAGACGGGCACCTTGACGGCGGACCGCGTCGTGCTCGAACGCCACTGCAACGTGTTGCTGCGAGAGGACGCGGCGGTGCTCGAGCTGGCGTATTTCAACAGCCACTTCCAGACCGGCTTGAAGAACGTGCTGGATCGGGCGGTGCTCGCGCACACGGAGGTGCTCGCGAACGCGACGCTCGGTGACTACGCCAAAGTGGACGAGATCCCCTTCGACTTCCAACGCCGCATCATGTCGGTTGTCGTCCGCACGCCCGAGGGCAAGGATCGCATCATTGCCAAGGGTGCACCCGAGGCCATCTTCGCCAAATGCGCGACGTTCGAACTCGATGGCGCGTTCCAGCCGATGGACCACCAGCACATCGAGGATCTGAAGATGGAGTACGAGCGGCTCAGCATGGACGGCTTCCGCGTGCTGGCCCTGGCCGTCAAGGACCTCGACGCGCGCCCTGTGGTTGCTGGCGGCCCGACCCCGTACGGCAAGGGGGATGAGTGCGACCTGATCCTGCGCGGCTATGTCGCGTTCCTCGATCCACCCAAGGAGACCGCGACGGCCGCGCTGCTGGCCCTGCGGGCCCACGGCGTGTCAGTCAAAGTCGTGACCGGCGACAACGACCTCGTGGCCCGGAAGATCTGCAAGGACGTAGGACTCTCCACCGAGCTCGTGGTCCTCGGCGATGACGTCGAAAAGATGACCGACGCGCAGCTGGCCGACGCCGCCGAGCAGACGACGCTGTTCGCACGCGTCTCGCCGGCGCACAAGCAGCGGATCATCACGGCGCTGCAATCACGCAAGCACACCGTGGGCTTCCTGGGCGACGGCATCAACGATGCCCCGGCGATTCACACCGCGGACGTCGGGATCAGCGTCGACTCGGCGGTCGACATCGCGAAGGAGGCCGCCGACATGATCCTGCTCGAGCGCTCGCTGCTGGTGCTGGACGACGGCGTGCTCGAAGGGCGCAAGGTCTTTTCGAACATCATGAAATACGTCCGGATGGGCGCGTCGAGCAACTTCGGCAACATGTTCAGCGTGCTCGGTGCCAGTGCGTTCGTCCCGTTCCTCCCGATGCTGCCCATCCAAATCCTGGCGAACAACCTGCTCTACGACATCAGCCAGACCGCCATTCCCACCGACACCGTCGATCCCGAACGGATCGAACGTCCCCGCCAATGGAACCTCGCGGACCTCACGCGCTTCGTCCTCTTCATCGGACCGTGCTCGTCTATCTTCGACTACACGACGTACTTCATGATGCTCTATCTCTTCCATTGCTGGAACACGTCCACACCGCAGGCCGCCGCGCACAGCGCAAGCCTGTTCCAGACCGGCTGGTTCGTCGAGAGTCTCCTGACGCAGACGCTGATCATTCACGTCATCCGTACGAACAGGATTCCGTTCCTGCAAAGCCGGTCGTCGCAGCCGTTGATGCTGATGAGCCTTCTCGTGATGGCGATCGGCGTCGCGATCCCGTTCTCGCCCCTGGGGGCCTACCTCGGATTTACGCGGCTCCCAGCGTATTACTGGCCCCTGCTGGCGCTGACGCTGCTCTGTTACACGGTGTTGACGCAGGCGGTGAAGATGTGGCTGCTGCATCGAAAATGGATCTGAACACATGCCCACCCTGTCCCCTGACCTGCTCCACCGGCTGGACGCCTACTGGCGCGCTGCCAACTACCTCTCAGTCGGCCAAATCTATCTCTACGACAATCCGCTGCTGAAGCGCCCGCTGGTGCTCGCGGACGTGAAGCGCATGCTGCTGGGGCACTGGGGCACGACTCCCGGCCAGAACTTCATCTACACGCACCTCAATCGAGTCATCAAGAAGTACGACCTCGAGATGATCTATGTCGCGGGACCTGGCCACGGCGGTCCGGCCCTCGTGGGCCACACGTACCTCGAGGGCACTTACAGCGAGATCTATCCCCACATCAGCCAGGACGAAGCCGGGTTGCAGAAGCTCTTTCGTCAATTCTCGTTTCCCGGCGGCATTCCCAGCCATGTGTCGCCAGAGTGCCCAGGGTCGATCCACGAAGGCGGCGAACTCGGCTATTCGCTCAGCCATGCGTTCGGCGCGGTCTTCGACAATCCTCAACTCGTGGTCGCCTGCGTGGTCGGCGATGGCGAGGCGGAGACCGGGCCGCTGGCCACGGCGTGGCATTCGAACAAGTTCCTTGATCCCGCCACCGATGGGGCGGTGCTGCCGATCCTGCACCTGAATGGCTACAAGATTTCCAACCCCACGATCCTGGCCCGAATCACCCGTGAGGAATTGGAGCACCTGCTTGGCGGCTACGGGTGGACACCGTATTTCGTCGAAGGTCACCAGCCCGAACTGATGCACGAAGCCATGGCCGCGACGCTCGACACGGCGGTGGAGCAGATCAAGGCCATTCAGGAGGATGCTCGCGCCCGGGGCAACCTCACGCGGCCCCGTTGGCCCATGATCGTGCTCAATTCTCCCAAAGGTTGGACGGGGCCGAAGGTCGTCGATGGCCTGGCGGTGGAGGGCACCTTCCGCTCTCACCAGGTGCCGCTTGCCGATCCGGCGACTCATCCCCACCACCTCGCCCTGCTCGAGGACTGGCTGAGAAGCTATCGGCCGGAGGAGCTCTTCGATCCGCAGGGCCGGCTGAAACCGGAGCTCGCCGAGCTGGCGCCCAAGGGCGAACGCCGTATGGGCGCGAATCCCCACGCTAACGGGGGCATGCTCCTCCGCGAGCTGCGGATGCCGGATTTCCGCGAGTACGCCGTCGATGTGCCCGTGCCCGGGGCGCCCGGCATCGGTGACACGCATGTGCTCGGGCGCTTTCTTCGCGACGTCGCCCGACAGAACAGCGAGCAGCGGAACTTCCGAGTCTTTGGCCCGGACGAGACGCTCTCAAACGGATTGGAAGCCTTGTTCGAAGGGACCTCGCGTCAGTGGGATGCCGCGACCGCGCCCAACGACGAGTTCCTCTCGCCCGAGGGCCGTGTGCTGGAAATGCTCAGCGAGCATCAGTGCGAGGGCTGGCTGGAGGGCTACCTGCTCACCGGGCGGCACGGCGTCTTCAATTGCTATGAGGCCTTCATCCACATCGTCGATTCGATGTTCAACCAGCACGCCAAGTGGCTGAAGGTCACGTCGCGCCTACCCTGGCGACGAAGCATTGCGTCCCTCAACTACCTGCTGGCCTCGCATGTCTGGCGTCAAGATCACAACGGCTTCACGCACCAGGATCCCGGCTTCATCGACCACGTCGCGAACAAGAAGGCGGAAATCGTCCGCGTGTACCTCCCACCGGACGCCAACTGCCTGCTGTCGGTCATGGATCACTGCCTGCGCAGCCGGCACTACGTCAACGTCGTGATCGCGGGCAAACACCCGGCGCCACAGTGGCTGACGATGGACGAAGCCGTGAAGCATTGCACGAGGGGCATCGGCATCTGGCAGTGGGCCAGTAACGACGAGGACCTCGCGCCGGACGTCGTGATGGCATGCTGCGGCGACGTGCCCACGCTCGAAACCCTTGCCGCCGTGTCAATCCTGAGGACGAGTCTGCCTGACCTGAGAATTCGCGTCGTCAACGTCGTCGATCTCATGAAGCTGCAGCCGCAGACCGAGCATCCGCACGGGCTGAGCGACATGGACTTCGAGCAGCTCTTCACGGCGGACGCGCCAATCATCTTCGCGTTCCATGCCTACCCGTGGCTCATCCATCGGCTGACCTATCGTCGCGCCAACCACGGCAACATCCACGTCCGCGGCTACAAGGAAGAGGGCACCATCACGACGCCCTTCGACATGACGGTCCTGAACGATCTGGACCGCTTCCATCTCGTGATGGACGTCATCGACCGGCTCCCGAAGACCGGCGACAAGGGCGTGTACTTGAAGCAGCAGCTCAGGGACAAGCTGATCGACCACAAGCAATACATCGACACGTACGGCGAAGACATGCCGGAGATTCGCAACTGGAAGTGGCAAGCCCAACCGTCAGTGCCGCGGCCGTAACCGACGTTCGGATGCCGTCCTCGTGCGCGAAGTGCTGCCGCACGAAATCGGCCGAGAGCCTCACCGGGCTGGCGCGCCTCGGCTCCAGACGTACCTACATCATCTGGTCACCATCAGGTAGATGATGGCCATTGGCCCCACCAGGCTAATCAAGACGGTAAACCAAAAGCCGATCGGGTTCTCGTCGCGGCTGAACTTGTACCCCCTCGATCGGATCTCGCCAGACTTGAGTCCAGCGATGCCGAACCCAAAGACCACGGAGAAAAGCAGGATGACGACTATTCTGCCGACGATGAGAGACATCAGCGGGGTTCGTAGTCAACCAGAACGCCCGGTCTCAGACCCCGCGGGCGACCTCCGACACCGCGCCTCAGCTACCTGAGCTGCTCGCTGCGGACGTCGCGGCCGACCTACCCGTGCCGGACGGCGCAACGGCGGCGCAGGTCGTCGGTGCTGGCGGCAGCGTCTGCCCCGCGGCGAGCGGCGGACCGTAGAACTGCCGCACGGGCGTCACGGGCACGTTGGCCGGCGGGCCTCCGCCACGGGCCGGCGGCTCGGGCGGCGCCGGGGGCATCGTGGCCGCCGAGCAGCGCGGCAACATCTGGTCGGCGTTGGCCAGCGCGTAGGCGGTCAGCGCCTCTTCGACGGCCGACTCGCGCACGTCGGGTTCGTAGATGCGCTCGTAGGTGTCGAAGTTCGTGTGGTGGGTGTAGGTGCCGTAGTCGAACGGATCCTGGCCGTAACCGACGCCGGGCAGACCGGCGTTGTTGAACGACGTGCTGTCGGTGCCGCCGGTGTTGCGTCCGAGGGTCGGGCTGACGTGGTAGAAGCCCCAGTCTTTGAAGAACGACATGGCGTCCTGCACCATCTTGGCCGCCTCGGGCGGACCAAACACGCTGGCGCTGCGCGGTTTGCCCGTGCCACCGTCGATGTTGAGATAGCCGTCGAATTTGAAGTACTCCGGCTTTGGATTCTCGGCGCTGCCGAAGTGCTGCGCCACATAGGCGATCGATCCGTACAGCCCTTCCTCCTCGCCGCTCCAGAGCGCTACGCGAATGGTCCGGTGGGTTTTGGCTCCCACGGCCTTCAGCAGGCGGATCGCCTCGAGCGCATCGGTCGAGCCTGCGCCGTTGTCAGTGGCGCCCGTCGCGGGATTCCAGGAATCGAAGTGGCCGCCGAGCATCACGACCTCGTCGGCCTTGTCGGTACCGGGGAGTTCGCCCGTGACGTTGTAGACAGTCTTGCCCTCTGGATAGAACTCGTTCCGGATGTTCACCTTCACCGTGACCGGGACCTTGTCCTCGATCAGAGTGCGATAGATGCGCCCGTAGTCCTCGTTCCCCATGAGCAGCGACGGGAGATTCGGACTGTCCGGGTTCTCGTTGTAGCCGGACGTCGACTGCTGCACGATGATGCCGTAGGGACGGCCGGCATCGGTCACCTTGACCAGGGCGCCGTTGTCGACCAGGAACTTGTTGACCTGCGTGGCGATCTGAGCTCCGGTCAGGCCTTCCGGAGCGGGGTTGTTCCCGCGACCACCACCGCCACCGCCCGGGCCACCGCCTCTCGGGGCGGGATTCTCCCACAGGGCGTCGTCACGGCGCAGCGGCGCGGGCACGAAGTTCTCCGGCACCTCGACATGCGCGCCATAGAAGATGATGGCGCCGCGTACCTTCGGCTTGATGGAGGCCAGATATGCGTCGAGGTCGGCCTGCGTGACGGGCTTCGTCGAGGGTGGCGCGGGAGGCGGCATCGGCGCGGGCGAAGTCCCGGCCTGAGCAATGGCGGCCAGATCGACACCGGCTCCTCCGCCGCCGCCGCGGCCAGCACCACCGCCGACACCGCCACCAGCAGGCGCGGCCGGCGGCACGACGACGAGCACCGGACCTTCGACCATGCCTTTGGTCCCGGGCGTCCAGGACACGGCACGGACGTTCAGCGGCTGCTGGAAGGGCTGGGTGACGTTGGCTTCGAGCTCGTAGTTCTGCCAACCCTGATGATTGAAGTTCCAGGGCTCGAGCGTCACGTTCGACAGGCCCCAGGACTTCATCGTGGCGACCGCCCAATCCTGGGCGGCACGCAGGCCGGGCGATCCGGTGAGGCGGGGACCGTGCACGTCGCTGATCTCGTGCATGATCCACATGATTTTGGAGTTGTTAGTTTCTTCGGCGCGCAGCCGCGTGTTCATGTCCGCCAGATCGGGTGCTTGCGCCAGCGCAGACAGCACCAGCAGACCGGCCATGGAGGCGGTCAGGGCAATTCGTGTCTTCATGGGGACCCTCCTGGGCTCACCCGGCTTAGGAAGCAGCGGGGAGTGTACTACAACGATCGGGATAGGGAAGATAACGGCTGATGAGAGCTCAGCTTCGCCACGGCGATGATGGGTATCTGGGCGGACGTCACGGCCGTGTTCACGCCCATGGACCCGGCCAATCCCGGATCGTCGTCGTCGGATGGGCCCGTGCCCGACGTGGTCGTCTGACGCCCTACACTGCGCCTCCACATCTCGGGCACAGTTGATCTGCGGTAGCCAACACGTTGATTCCGCAACGATGGCAGCGCCTGATCGGACTCGGCGTCGCGCTGGTTGAGCCGCGGGGATGTTGCCGTGCCGCGGGACTGTTGATGCGAAGTTGTTGGGCCATCAACGATTGATAGGTACCACTGAGCTTATGCTCCCATTGCTGCAGATCAGGCAGTAGCGAAGCTGCTGCGCCGCTCGGAGCCACCAGCAGGGCGTCGGGCTCAACGCTCTCCAATGTGACGGACAGCGACTCCAACCGGGCTGAAAGCGTGGGATGCGAATCGGTCGGATGGCTCAGACGGGTTTCAGCGATGCGCTCGAATGGATTGGACGCGGCGCGCCGGGCGACGATGGCCGAAAATGCCTCGCCGAGGTTGCCGAGGGGTCGCCCGCTCATCAGCGCAGTAACCGCCGCCTCTTGAAGCTCAGCCCAGGCGCCGTCATACGCATGGACTTTCACGAGGGCCGTAGCCATGGCGCGGGCATCGGTGACGCTCGCACCTGCTTGGTCGGCCGCGAGCTCGCGGTCCCGTCCAAGTCTTCGTTCCGCCGCCGAAAACGATTCAAGGAAATAACTGAAGACCGCGATTGCCGGAAGTACCGCAGCCGCCCTGAACCCGCGGCGGCCAGCGACCTGCAAGGACGCGATGGACGCTGCCGTGGCTCGGTAGATGGGGTAGAAGCGCTCACTGTACTTCGTGTCCTCGCCGCGAAAGTGACCGAGCTCGTGACCCACAATGGCCAAGAATTCCCCTGTGGTGAGGATCCGCGCCAACGACAGCGAGCAGTACAGCGTGCGCCCGCTGAGCGTGTCACCGAAAGTCACGACGTCCGATTCGGTGACGAAGAAATTGGAGTCGAGGCCGATCGCGACATGGTCTGGCCGCAGCGCGCCCAGGTGAGCTGCCGCGCGTTCGACCACCGCCCAGAGCGCGGGCGCCTCGGCATGCGTCACAGTCGATCCTGGCACCGCTATCTGCGCCCTCTTTGCAACACCGAACACATTCCCAAGAATGACGGCGACTCCATAGACCGCCCCGAGACCGACCGCAAACACAACTCCCCCATGAACCTGGCCTGAGACCGCGGACTCGCCGAAGTAGATCGACGCCATCAGAATTGCTGCGTCGACGAGCACCAGGACCGTGAGGACAATTGCCGTCAAGGACAACCCGGCCTTGAACACGACCAGCAAGAGGGACCGGTCGCGACCAGCGAGAATCCCGGCCAAGCCGATGGAGCTGATCAATCCCAACCCAAGGACCACGGCAGCCAACGCGGCGGCTCGGATCGCGTTCATCGTCATATTGGTCGCGCACACTCCGACCAGATCCGGGTTGGACGGTGTACACAATGTCTGAACGGTCGTCTGCGCCAGGCGAGCCGCAGTGATATCAGGAAATTGTCTTCGGGCCTGCTCACGAATTTCTGAGCTGAGCGTCGCCTGAACGCCTGTGGCACAGCCAAACCCTACTGCCGGCACGGCCAAGACGAGCACGAGGAGCCACACTCTTCGCCTCAGCCATGCCCCTTGGGAACCGGACTCTGCCCTTAGGTCCCCTTCGAAACGGCGTTCAGCCTCCTCGATCTCCGCTCGATATTCTGGGGTGCTGCGCCGCTGCGCCTCGGCCTGAATGATTCTTTGGCCCTCCTCCGTGTACTCATCGAGGCGTCGCGCAGCGGCAAACACCTCGCTGTCAGTCTTGGCCCGCCACACCTCAGCCGACGTCATGCGGCCCTCCTGGTCTCGCGATTAACCTTGGCCCGTCGAACCAAGACCGATGCTACACGCTTTCACGATTCTGATTTGGGAGATGAGCGGTCCGCGCGTGCCGCGGTACTTCCATGACCCCGCGATCATTCACTCTTGCCTGTTTCCGACGGCACCGCTCACACCCTTCCGCCCCAATGCTGTCGTCAGCGTTTTCCAGGCCTCCGCTTCGGTTCCCGCGGCGGGGCCATCCACTGCATCATCGCGGAGCGTTGGCCGCGGAAGTGCGTGAGATACATCCGTAGGATCCGGAAGGGGCCAGGCCAGCCGCTCCACTCGTCCGCGATGGACGGCGAGCCGGGGGCCCAGCCACCGGCCTCGGCGGCATACCTGAGTGGCGGATCTTCTGGGCCCCGCCACCTGGCGCCCAGGCTCTTGGGGGTGTAGCGTTGGACTGTTCTGCCAGCGCTGCGTGAGCGTCGTCGTGCTCTGGGGCACCGTCGCCTCGGAAGAGGAGCGATGCGTCGTCTTGTCATCGTGCTCGTGGCGGCGTTGGCGACTGCGCCAGTCGTCCTAGGTCAGACGCCTCAGGCCCCAGTCTTTCGTGGCGGCGTGACGCTTGTCAGCGTTGACGTCACCGTGCTGGATCGCGATGGCAAGCCAGTGCCCGGTCTGACCGCCGATGACTTCGAAATCAAGCTCGACGGCCATGTGCGGCCCGTGCGCACGGCCGCGTACGAGCAAGTCACCCTCGAGCCGGCAGGGACCGCGGCGCCGACAGCGGCAGCGCCAGCCGTGCCGGTCCGAGAAACGACCAACCACACACCCGCACCCGAGTTGCGGTTGTTTGTGGTCATGCTCGATGACCTCTCGATCACGCCGTCCCGGGGCAAAGGCATGTTCTTCGCAGCCGGCCGCTTTGTTGACGCGCTGCCAGGTTCCGACGTGGTGGGGTTCACGACGACGAGCGGCACGGCGACCCTCAATCCGACACGGAATCGCGCTGCGGTCGACGCGGCGCTCCGACACGCGGCGGGCGAGTTCATCGACCCCCGTGCCCTGCCCGGTCCGCCGGTAGGCATTCAGGAGGCGCTCGAAATCCAATTAGGAAACGACTCCGCCCTTCAGCAGGCGGTCCGGCGAGACTGCGGCCTCAACGCCAGCCTCAACAAGGGTGACAACTGCTCTGAGAATGTCGAGCGCAAAGCGAGAGCCCTCGGCGAGCTGTCCCGCCAGAGCGCGAGCCGGCAGATTCAGGCGTTCATCAGCGTCATCAACGCCATGAAGGCGGCGCCAGGGCTGAAGCAACTGGTGATTGTCTCTGACGGGCTGGGTGTCGCGTTGCGCGAGCAACAGATGTCCTTCCAACCTGTCGCGCGAGCGGCCGCCGAGGCCGGCGTGCATCTCAGCGTGCTCGAGCAGGAACCCGATCTCACGAGCGTCGAAGACGGCTCGTCTGGGGATAACGAGGTTCGGCGCGACGACAATCTAGCGCTCAGCGAGGGCCTCATCACGATGACCGAGGCGACGGGCGGCGACTTCTATCGCGTGATCGGCCTGCCTGATCCCGCGTTCACACGGGTCGCCATCGCGACATCGGGCGTCTATCACCTGGGCATCGAGGCGCCGCCTGGGAGCGCGCCCGGTCGCAACTTCACGCTGGCCGCGCGTGTGAAGCGATCAGGGTCGACCGTGCGCGCCAATCGCGTCGCAGTGGCGCCGGCGCCGACGGTCGTCGTGCCGGTCGACGATCAACTGCAGGCGGCGGTGGCCAAAGGCCTGCCGACCTACGGCGTGCCGGTTGCCGTGGCGACCGTCGTCCGGCGCGGCGACACCGCCGCCGTGATCGACGTGGACGCGAACGTGGAGGTACCGGCGAGTGCGCTGGGGCCGCTGACAATGATGTTCGGTCTCCTCGATGGCGCGGGCAAGCTGGAGACCGGCCGGAAGACGATTGACGCTCCGGCCAGTGGTGGCACGTACCGGGTCTCTCTGTCTCTGCCGGTGGTGCCAGGAACCTATCGCCTGAGATTTGCCGTTGCCGATGCGAGCGGGCACGTCGGCAGCATCGACGCGCCGGTGACCGCGCAACTCGGCCACGTCGGACCGTTCCTCTCGAGTGACGTCATGACGTCGTGGAGCGGCGTCGACGGCAAGCCGCAGTTCCTGGCTCTTGAGGAGGTGCCGGCCACGGCGACGGATCTGAACACGTTCCTTGAACTCTATCCCGCATCTGATGCGCCCCTGCCGCCGGACGTCCGCGTGCAATGGAGCGTAATCGGCAGCGCCCAGCAGCCGGCGGCCGAACAGTCCGTTGTGCCGGCACACACGACCGACCGGCTGACGGCAGCCGGACAATTCCCTTTGGACAGTCTGGCTCCCGGCACCTACGAGCTCCGCGCGACGGTTCTCGTGGCTGGTCAGGCGGTCGGGACAGTCTCAACGACGTTCCGGAAGGCGGACAAGGGCGGCCAGCTACTCACACCAAGGGCGCGGCGGCAACGGCGAAACCCGTCCGGAGGCTATTTGTTCAAAGGCAACACGATTCCGAGCGAGAAGCGAACGGCGTTGAATCCACCACCGTGATCGAACACATGTCGGACATCCAGCTGCGTTCGGATTCGGAAGGCATTGTCCTCCGTCCCAAAATCAATGCCGCCACCGCCCTGGATCGCGAAGTCGTTGATGCCGCAGACACCACAGTGGTAGAGCCCGAGGACGACCTGTCCGAACGGGAGAATACGTCTATCGACGTTGGAGCGTATGCGCAGGCCGCCCATCGCGGAGACCACCGTCGCTCCGGAAAAGTGGTTGAAGCCCACTTCTCCCACCGGCCCAATGAACGGCACGTCACGCTTGAGGGTGCTGGCGATGTCGATGTGCGCGCCGGTATTGCTGGTGGCATTTGACTCGTGGTAGATGACGTCGTAGTTGGCGCTGAAATCCGTGAAGTAGGGGTCTCTCGACTGGGCGGCCACCGACCGGGCGGCGAGCAGCAAGAGAGCTACTGGCAAAATGAACAGTCGCGTTTTCATGGGCACTCCTTGTCAGCCACGATCACGGCGCATTCGACGTCCTGACGTCGGTGCCAGCTTCTAACGTC
>Ga0209580_10000855_pt1 | contig 14919 bp, 8 predicted proteins | sample Coa_R1_5_FD_187153 | JGI IMG/M metagenome (GOLD analysis project Ga0209580, IMG submission 187153) | Surface soil microbial communities from Centralia Pennsylvania, which are recovering from an underground coalmine fire - Coalmine... | ecosystem: Environmental > Terrestrial > Soil > Unclassified... | reverse complement strand
CGCTTCCGGACACCGGATTCGCTTTTGGGAGATACCAATTTCGGCAGAGTCACCAGTACGGCGAGGGGCAGCCACCCGCGCAACGGCCAGATCGCGGTGAGGTTCGAATTCTGAGGGCGAGTGACGGCTAGCAAGATATTCGGCGCTTTACAGGGACGGTCGAGAACAGCCAGGGGTGAAGCTACGATTTTGGAATCCAGTGCCTGAAGGCGCTTTGCCTGCGGGCATACCCTCATCTGAACAGTCGCGGAAGAAGGAGTGACCAGTCCGTCAATGGGCATGGCAGCCGCTAAAGCGCGGACTAGGGCCGGGGCGCATCTCGTAATGCAGGCGCTATCTCGTATGCCTTGTCGAATTCGGCTCGGGCCTCAGCGTCATTTCCTGCTTGCTGGAGCGCTAATGCGAGGTTGTAGTGCGCTTCCGCATAGTTAGGCTTAAGGCGCACAGCGTTAGCAAACTCTTTCTGCGCGGCGGAAGCATTGCCAGCCTGCAACAACACTAGTCCGAGGTTGTTGTGGGCTTCGGCGAAGTTCGGATCGCGACGAACAAGCTCGCGGAACACATTGGCCGCACCGGCAGCGTCATTCTTTTGGCTGAGCACCAATCCCAGGTGCACGCGGGCATCTGTGTAGTCGGGATCGAGACTGATTGCATCCTTCAGCTCGCGAAGCGCTCCATCTAAATCTCCCGATTGCGCCAACCCCAAGCCGAGGTTGTAATGCGCTTCGGCCAGATCGGGATCGCACATTACCGCCTGCCGGAATTCCTCCAAAGCGCGCGTGTGATCATCCTGCCGCCAGTACAGCAGGCCGAGACTCGAGTGGGCCTGCGCGTAATCCGGTTTGATTTCCAGCGCCTTCTGATACGCTGCCAGCGCCTGCTCGGCGTTCCCCTTGCGCTCCAAAGTAACTCCCGAGTAGTAGTAGCCGGTTGGAAGCTCCGGCCCCTTCTCAATCGACTTCTGAAAAAGGGCAAGAGCGTCCTCCAGTTTTTGCTCCTTCAGCGCAGCGACGCCCTGAACAGTTAACATTTTCGCCTGTGCCAGTCGCGTTCGAAATTCGCGCAGTGCGCCAATCTCTTTCAATTCTTTTTGCGCGGCTGAGGTCTTTCCCTGGGCGCGCAAGGCTATGCCCAAGTTGTAATGCGCCTCTTCAAAATCGGGCTTCAATTCGACGGCATGCTGAAAGGCCGCAACCGCTCCGTCCACGTCGCCGCTGGACTTGAGTTCCTTGCCAAAATTGAATTGTGCTTGCGGATCATTCGGACCGACAGCGACCGCCTTGCGGAACGCCGCCAGTGCACCCGCGTGATCACCTTGGCGACGCAAGGTGATGCCCAGCAAAATGTATGCATTTGTGAGCCGGGGATTCATCTGCACGGCGTGGCGAAAGTTTGCGGCAGCAGCCGGGAGATTACCCAGCTGTCCCTCCGTCAGCCCTAATTCGGTGTACAGCTCAGCCGAGGTCTTTGATGCAACAGCTTGCTGCAGCTGGGTCTTCGCTGATGCAGGATCGTTTCGCTCTAGATAGACGCGCGCCAGCAAGCGATGGGCCGCGACGTTCGCGGGATCGAGCGTTACGGCAGCGCGCAGCTCGTTAACTGCGGCGGCCTGGTCGTGAAGATCGTAGTAGGAAGCGCCCAATCCATAGTGGGCGTCCGCCCATTTCGGTTTGAGCCGCAGCGCGGCCTGAAATTCCTCAACCGCTTCCCTTGCTTCCCCTTTATATTTCAGTGCGAGAGCTAGGTTGTACTCGGTGAGGGGGTCGTTGGGTTCCAGCTCCAGCGCCTTCCGATAGGCCGCGATTGCCTGGTCCCAGGATTTTTGCCGCGCGAACTCGGTGGCTTCCCTGCTGTAAGTCGCGGCCGTCTGCGCAAAGCACGGCGCTGCAAGCATCACCAGGAATAAGAGGAACACAACCATGAGCACAGCCTAGCACGGCGGGGCGAGCGAGCGGCTCGCCAAATCCCGCCAAGCAAGCCTTAGAAGCATACGCGAGCGAGGCTGGCTCGCCCGCGTCCTAGATCACCAGGTAAATTTCGCGCTGAGCTGCCCGATGCGAGGGTCACGCGCGCTCGTGACAACGCCAAAGTTGCCATCAATATCCCCACTCGGGTTTAAGAATTGAGCGTGATTGAAGATGTTGAAGAATTCACCACGGAACTCGAGGGCTTTCGCCTCCGTGATAGGAATTCTTTTTGTCACACCCAGATCGAAATTATTAATGCCAGGCCCGTGGAAAAATCTCCGATTGGCCGTTCCGAAGGTTCCGAGAGCGCAGTTTTGGACAAACGCTCCCACGGATGGTACACAAGGGTTTGGATTCCCGGCGGAGACGGGCGTAGGTGGCAGAAAGTAGCATCCCGTGGCCCCTAACCCGCCGCTATTGTTAGGACAGTTGGGGTTAAAGTCGCGCGGATTCAGAGTTTGAACCCTGCCGATCAGATTCGGCATGTCCGTGGAAGAACTTCCCGCCAGAGAGATATCCTCACCACTCTGGTTCAACTGAATGGGGAAGCCTGTGGAGAAATGGGTTATGCCTTGCATCTGCCAGCCCTGCGTCAGCCGCTTCGGCGCTCCGCGGAAGGCTCGGTCAAACGGAATTGCCCAGATGTAGCTGGCGACGAAATTATGGTGCACGTCAGTATCGGACAACCCGCGGCTCAACCTGGGGTTCGAGAAATTAACCAGATCGTTAAAGCCCGAAGAATTGTCTATGGCTTTAGCAAGTGTGTACGACGCCAGCAATGTTAAATCCCCGGCTTTACGCTCGATGGTGACCTGCCCGGAGTTGTAGATCGAGTTTGCTGCCAGGTGAGTAAGAGTATTGGCATTACCAAAACACAACCCTCCCGACTCCGGACAGAAATTGTTCTTAAGAATAAAGTTTCTCGTCCCATAAACGCAGTTGTTCGGCGTGCCGTCGGCGCATGGCACCCCCAAGGCCGAGCCCAAAGGAAGCGTGTAAGTAAGATTTTCCCCCTGGGGTCCGCAAACGGGAGTAGCTCCCAGAGCGTTCAGTTGCATGCAAAGAGCGGCATTACCGGGATTGACATCCTCTTGCTCAATGAGCCTGTGGCCCTCCGTCCCAACGTAAGCAAGCGTTAAAACCGTTGACTTGCTCAGCTCGCGCTGAATGGAGAGGTTGAAGTGTTCGGCGTAGGGCAGCCGGTTGTGAATGTCATATCCCGGGAAAAAGGACAACGGCTCGTATACGGCAAAGCTCAGATTCTTGTTCGCGGGGCTGCCCGGAGTGGGTAACGTGAATGGGAACCGCTGTCCCTCTTGTCCAGTCGTTCCGTCAACGCGATTGCGGAACGGTTCGGCAAAATCAACTGCACCTGGGCTCGTCCAGAAGAGACCAAACGGAGCATCGGCTACTTCGAAGAACAGGTTTAGGTCCTCTACGGACGTGTAGTAGAGACCAAAGGCTGCGCGAATGCTGGTTTTACCTGGCCCGCCGAAGATTTTGTGCAGGACTCCGTCATTGAAGTCAGGCGAATAGGCAATGCCGATGCGCGGACCGAAGTTGTTGTATCGCGTTGGCGCAAGGGTCTTGGGAATGCCCGGGTCGCCGGGATATACGAGCCCTGTGGGAGATTTCGGAAAGACGGTTGACTGCTCTCCCTTGACCCAAGTCTGAATCTTGCCCTGCGTGTCATACCAGGGTGTGTCGACTTCCCAGCGCAGGCCAAGGTTCAAAGTCAGATTGGGCTTTGCCTTCCAGGAGTCTTGTACAAAAGCGCCACCGTAGCGGGTGCGGGAATCCAGCAGCTGCAGAGCGGCTTGGGTATAGCCGCTGTTCGATGTCGGCGCGCCGATCAGATAATCAGCGAAAGATTGGCTAGGATCACTGCCATCGCCAGTCACCGTGCCGTCGAAGCTGAAAGCTCCATTTACGTCTGCCAAATTGCGCTCGTTCACCTGGAGATAGCGGAATTCGCCTCCGAATTTCAGGGTATGGTTCTTGAGGACTTTAGAGAAAGTGTCAGAAACCATATAGGTGTTATTGGGCTGAAACGTAATCAAATCAGATGGGCCGACGCTAAAGCCATTGAGAAAGAGCCGCGGCATGAATTGCTTAGTGCTTGGCAGGCCATCAGTAATAATGCCCAGACCGTGCGAGTTATCGAAACCCAGAGATGTAAGGGACGCGAAAGGACCCTGTACGGTGTTCGCATGGGTTGAGGTGCGGAAGAAAGTCGCCCGCGCCTCATTCACGGCGGTAGGCCCGAACGCCTTGGTATTGCTCATAACGAATTCTTGCGCGCGGGTGGGCGTAAGTGTGGGAAAGCCCGGAGTGCTGGAGACACCGAGCGCATTAAAGACCGTTGAGTCGTCAAAATGGTAATAGAAGGACCAGTCGCCAGTTTTCTGGTTGTTAAAGTCGATTCGTTCGCCGATTTTATCGTCGCGGATCCTGTTCCTCCCGCTGTTGTCCTCATAGTTGAATGACTGGTTCGCAACATTTGGAGCGGGAATCGAAGGAAGAGTCCCGATAGCGGCTGGTGACCAGGCAGCCTTTGGGATTACGCCATTGGGAAACACACAGACGCCATTCTGCGCATCAGTCAACGTTGTGCAGTTCGGAGCCGAATACGGCTCGCCTTGGTTCACGGTGTAGCCTAGCCGGTTCGAAAGCACCTGCGCCCAAGTAAGGCAAGGGGCAACGCTGGCTGGGCAAGGACCAGGTTGTTGAACCACATCGACTGTTCCGGTGAGGAGATTGGGGTTAAAAATTCCCTGGCGTTCGGCGTCTGTCAGCACAAACAAACCGCCAGTCTCCGCTCCTTGTACTTGCCTTGTGCCCTGATAGTCGGTAAACCAGAATATTTTGTTTTTCCAGAGTGGTCCGCCGATGGCGTAACCGAATTGATTGCGCCGCAGTTCAGTTTTTTGAGGTATGAAGTAATTCGCAGCATCTAGTTTGTCGTTGCGAACAAACTCGAATACGTCGCCATGGAACCCATTCGTCCCAGATTTCGTGATCGCGTTCATCACCGCGCCGCTGAACTTTCCATATTCGGCGTCGAAGCTGTTGGTGATAAGTCGAAATTCTTCGACAGAATCAAGATTTGGAACCAAGCCCGCGCCCAGGTTGCGGCCTTCGCTGACATCGCCTCCGTTTACTAGAAATGCATTTGCCGTCTCGCGCTGCCCGTTAACTGATACATTGCCCACATTGTTAAGGTACCCTGAGACTGGTCTTGCATCGGTTCCGGTGTTGCCACCAATCGTTAGGGAGTTGTCGGGCGCGACGCCCGCCTGCAAGCTCAACAAATCGAGATAACTACGGCCGTTCAGCGGCAGAGCCAGCATTTGCTTCGAGGTAACCACTTCGCCCAACTGCGTGCTTTCCGTCTCCACGTGCGCTGCTTCGGCGGAGACATCCACCACCTCCGTCACGGTGCCGACTTGCAGGGTAATGTCAATCCGCAGCTGATCATTAACTTGCAGCGTAATGTCGCTGGCGTTATATGTTCGGAAGCCGCTTGCCGTGGCACTGATCTTGTAGTTTCCCGGCGATAAAGCTAGGAAGTGATAACTGCCGTCAGCGCCGGTCGCGGCTTCCTGGCTCACGTTAGTTTGGACATTCGTGATTTGAACCTTCGCGCCCCTGACCACTGCCTCGCCACGATCTCGGACCACGCCCGTGATCGAACCCGTTACGTCAGCACGTGCAGAGTTGAGGCCGGCGATGAGCGCTATTGAAACGATTAAATACCGAGACGCGGACCATCCCTTATTGGCTTTCACAGGAGTCACCCCCACGATTGTGCGGAATACAATGCCACAAGCACTTCACAAGAATCAAGAGGAATATGCCTGACTGTGCGCCCGAGCAAAACGAACAGGAAATATCTGTTCAACGCTCAAAAGACGGCTGGTCGAAGCAAACAATTGGTGAAAGGAACTAAGCGACCGACGGAATTGCGTCTCTCGGAGATGGGAGCTAGAGCTTCTGAAGAGGTTAAGAACATGAGGGTTGGACTTCTCTGCTCAATCTCGAGCAAACAGATATTGCAATGCGGCATGCAGCAACGCAGTTGGCCGCACTTTCGCGACGCAGTCGATTTAATTGCCAAAAGACAGATGAGTTTTCCTTGAATGCCCAGCGGGTGAACGGACATTCCTGCGCTATCTAGGGACCTTGAGCGCCACCTGAATCGAGTGGCCAATCCCGCTCGGACTACTGTTTCCGGTTACCGTTAGCGTGTAGTTCCCCCGGCTTGCGGCGCTTGTTACATTGATGGTGAGAGTTGAGCTGCCGCTGCCTCCCGCCACAGGATTGACATTAAAACCGCAGCTCATTCCCGACGGACAAGTTGTGGTGAGTGCAACACTCTCGTTGAATCCGTTCGAAGGAGTAATCGTGATGACCGTGCTCCCCGACTTGCCGCGCTGAATAGACAAACTGCTTGGGTTCGCGCTGATCGAGTAGTTTGGAGCAGCCGCCGCATTGACCGTCAACGACACCGAACTGCTGTGGCTCAAGCTCCCGCCGAAGATTGCTGTGACTGTGATTGATCCGTATGTCGCCACCGGCGTCGAACCAGTATTTGTGATCGACAACGTGGCCTGTGCGCTGCCGTTGGCCGGAACAGAGCCTGGAGTAGAAACGCTGCACGTTGCATTCGTCGGACAACCGGAACTCACGCCGAGAGCGACGCTTCCAGAGAATCCATTGACGGAAGATATCGTGACTGTGTAATTGGCGTTCGTTCCCTGCGTTACGGTTTGAGAAGACGGACTGGCGCTCACTGTGAAGTCCGTCAGTGCGAGGGCCGCCGAAGTCTGATGGCTCAACGAGCTGTTAACCGAGTCGGTCCCGCTCATGACAAGCGTGTAGTTGCCGGCTGTGGAGGAACTCGTTCCGCTCACGTTGAGCGTCGAAGTCGCGCTTGGCGCAGTCACTGAGATCGGGTTCAAAGTACAAGTTGCGCCCGCCGGGCAGCCACCAAGCAAACTCAAGTTAACAGTGCCGCTGTAGCCATTGAGCGAGTTCACATTCACGGTGTAGCTCGTGGCACCCCCCACCGCGATCGTCTGCGATCCAGGGGTTGTGCTTAGAGAGAAGTCAGGCGACATTGACGCGTTCGTGCAATTCGGAAAACTGAACGAGGCGATCCGTGTGTGCCAAAGATTACTGTTGGTCTTTAGATATTCGTTCGTATACCAGAACGTGCAGTCGTCGACCGGATCGACACTGATTGCGCTGTAGTCGCCCCATCGGCTCACGCTGGCTTGGTAACCGGTGCCGGTGAAGATTGTGTTTTCACTTTCCATGCTGTTCAACGCATCGTTCGGCTGCCGGCCTGTGTATGCAATGCCTGGGTACATAGACCCGCTTGAAACGCTGTACCCGAGCGCAATATCGCCTGCATGGTCCATTGCGATGCTGCCCATCCAGCGATAATTCGTGTCTGGCGCCCACGTGCTGGACTGGTAAACCGTGGGAGTGGATCTGGGATTGTGAATCTCGTACCAGCGGACTCCCACCGTGTTTGAGCCGTTTACGGTGGTCGCGACAGAGTGATCAGCGAGCAAAATTTCGCTGCCGCCTTGATTCCGATATGCCAGACGGTACATCAGCCGATCTCCGAGCGAATCCAACTGTTGCGTCGTACCTTGCTGCGGTATGCACGTCTTGCCGCTGCAGGCGAGGTTGAAGGCCGCAACGGAAATGGAAGTCGGTCCGGTCAGAGTCGAATTGCTGGGTGTCACAAAATCAACGTGGTATTTCCAAAGGTAAAGCGTCCCAGAAGGACCTAGGCCAAGGATGTAATTCGGCGACCCCGCAGGCGGTTGATTCAGGCCGTCAAGGTCAGACGCAAGCATGCTCGAGTATGAAGTGCTGAGTGGCCCTTTACACACCGGCGTCGACGCACCACCCGCAAGCATGCTATTGCGGTTGAGCGCGCAGACCTCCGGTCCTTGAAAGCTATAGCCCAACAGACCGCCAAGAATCGGGGAGAACATATTCGTCGTCACGTAATAAGCGTCCGGCCAGATACCAACTTTCGGATAATCGTCGAGCAGGCCGGAATACGAAAACGAATAGCGGTAGTAGCTGCCGGTTGCATCGTCGGTGGTCGAGATCGCAATGCATAATAAATATGGAGGCGCCTGCGCAACCGAGAGCTGCGTCATGACCCAGCGATTTTCAAGTTTGTCGTATTGCGCGATGACATCGCCGTCATTTGTGCTCTGGCAGGCTCCGCCAAAACCGCTCCAAAGCGTGTTTCCTGCAACAGGGCCGTAAACCGTGGCGCCTGTCGCCTTATCGAAGACTGCGAAGTCTGTGTTGACCCATTGAACGTACTGGGTCTTCCCCACTGCTCCGTTGGTATCCGGTGGCGTTACCGCGACGGAGTACGTTCCGCTGGGACCGGTAAATCCATCCCCGACACCTTCGAATCCCAGTCCCGAGGAGGTTGAGATAGCCGGCCCAATGCCGGTCTGTTGCACAGGATCGGTGTAACCGGTCGAGGGACTTCCGGGAGTTGGGTGCAGCAACGGGATTTCGTGCATCGGCCCGTGATGAGGAACCTCGGGCTCAATGTCTCTTAGGGGCCGCGAGACATCGCGATGAAGCTCGACCACATTGAGGGACGGGCCCCGGGGCTGTTGCGCATAGGCGGCGGTTAAAATCACAACAAGGCAGGAAAGCAGAACTCGCAGGGAGCGTAGAGTACGCACCAGGCTCGACATAGAACTACCCCTGGTCGGAAGAAGTGGTGGCCAATAGCTTTCGATAACGCTTCTTGCTTCGCAACTAGGACTTTGACCAAAACCTGCCGTCTGATGGCCAAATTTCGGCCTCGACTTACCTGCGCCGCAAAATACGCCGGAAATGCCAGCCTGTCAAGAAATTCGTGTGATCTCAGTGCTTAAGTCGAGCCGTGGGTTAGAGGGGAATTCCGATGAGCACTCGACAACCGGTTGGCTACGTTCGGGGTGGAAGGTCCATTTGCTGAACGTTTACGCAATAGGAGTTACTCACGCGCGCATGTGAGCATATTTCTGTTGCAAGGCAGGAGGTATTTCAGGCTACTCACGAGTTGCCCGCGCCGGGGCTAACACTTGCCCGGTGGCGTTCTCTGCGGAATCATCCTGCAAGGCGTACTGCAGGGTCCAGGTAGGGTCTTCTTCTTCCTCAGTTGGGCACACGCTGCTTAAGTTTGGACTACGCTCGTGTCGTCCTCCCTTGTCGTCCCCGATTGTGCCGGGTTGCAGATCGGGTGCACCCTTGGTCCGTATGCCCAGATAGGACGCCCAGTTGTGATGAGAGGTAACCCCGTGTTTTTCTCTCGAAATTGCCGGGGGACAACAGAATATAATCCTGGTTGATTCCAAACTTCTGGCTCGGGGGAGGCTTCTGATGCAACAGTATTTTCTGGCTGCGATTTGGTGCATGTTCCTGGTGACGGCAATCGCCGTGTACATACCGCTGATGTACATTCGAAAAACTGACAAGATACTGAAGACACTGCAACAGATTGAGGCGAATACAGCTCGCAGACCGTAAAGCTTGGGGACCAAGTCCCCGCGCTAGCCATCGCGTTGAGGTTCTACCGCGGAATTCTGTTCAGCACTTCACCGCGACTGGCTGGCCATTAATCTGCACGCGATGGAATATCCATTTACCCAGGGCTCCTGCAATGGGCTTTAGCTAACTTGTTGTTTGCTAGAATGCGAACCAACCTTCGAGCGGAACTGAACCGGCTTACGCGCTTGGGTTTTTTCTCATTCGCCTCCCACGTGTCTTATCGTCCTGCGATTTTATCGTGTTACGATATTAGTTGTTTTTTTTTGGACCGCAGCACTGAAGCCGCAGCCTCAACTTGCCCGCGCTCCGTGGGGATGAATATCGGGATCCAGCGAGAGATTCATCCCGGACTCGTCTTCAGTACAGATTTCGTTCGCAACGTGCAGTTCCGCAGCACTGGCGAGTTGTGCCGGGACTATGGTGAAGAGTGCTCGTTGAGCCGGGCTATAAAGTCCATCATATGGGCGGACTCCTGAAGCAAGGCCTGGGCTACTATAATCGTCCCTGCCGTTTAGCTGGGAACCGATTTCCAATCTACTCCCACTTGCCAGCAATGCTGACGTCATGCAATTTCCTTAACCTGTTCGGCGCCTGCCTCTAATAGCTTTTGCCTCAGTTTCGCGCGAAGCTCCTGGTCTGTGTCAATCAATGCCACAAGGATTTTCCCGTGGGAAACTTCGGGATCGTATATGCGACGCGTATATCGGGGCAGTCCTACGGTAATTAGGAAGGTGACGATGGTCGCGAGAATCGCGCCCATCATCGTGAGTTCATAAATAACGATCCCGGTGGGCCACAGCGCGACAATCGGCATGCCGCCTGTGGGTAAAGGGTATGTCCGCTGCGTGAACGCGGCAAGCGCGTATCCTGCTGTTCCCCCGAGAATACCGCCGACCACTGCAATCCATGGCATTAAGCTGCGCTTCTCTTTCCCGGTGATCTCCTCTTCAAGCGGCTCAGACGAAATGACTCTGATCGATTCCGTCTTAATGTGAAGTTCAGAGCTGCTGGTGCGAAGAACCGAGAGCGCATTTCGCGCGGAATCTGAATCAGAAAAAAGTCCGTATATGGCATTCATATTCCGACATCCCCTCTTGGCAAGGGCGATTGGTATGTAGGTTGCAGGCCGGTACCGCTTTGAGCGGGAGCCGCAAACGACCCGGCTGGAACACTAACTTTGCTCTGCGGTCCCTTGAACTCCCAGATCGAAATAATAGGCACGAATTTTGCGAACAGAACGTACAGCAGGACCATGCCTGCGGCCGTTCCAATCATCACCGTGATCTCAACCCATGTCGGACGATAGCTGCCCCAGTCGTAAGGTAAATACTTTCGCTCCAACGGAGGAACGACAATCAGAAATCGTTCCAACCACATACCAACGACCACAGTTGAAGAAGCGATTACCGTGCCGGTGATGGTACGCAGTTTCTTGATGGCGAGGATCGGAAACGGAATCAGGAAATTACAGAAAACCATAGTCCAGAAGAGTCCGGCGAACTTGCCGCGCTGGATGGACCAAAAGGTAGCCATCTCGGAGGTCTCGTTGCCGTACCAGACGGTGAGCCGTTCCGCAAAGATGAAATAGAGCCACAGAAGGCTCATGAGGAGCAGAAGCTTGCCAAGGTTATCGAAGTGGATCGGCTTGAGATATTGCTCGAGGTGCAGAAATTTACGCAGCAGCGCCATGGCGATAATCAGAGCTGCGATCCCGCTGAATATGGCGCCGGCGACGAAGTACGGTCCGAACATGGTCGAGTGCCACATAGGCACCAGAGCCATGGCAAAGTCCCAGGACACGATCGTATGAACTGAAACGGCAACAGGGATGATGACGACCGACATGATGCGCATTGCCAATTCGAGCCTATGCCATTCCCGCGGCGTTCCCTGCCAGCCAAGAGCAAGAAAGGTATAAATGCGTTTGCGTAGGCCGGTAGAACGGTCACGAACCGTCGCCCAATCAGGAATGATCGGCAGGAGCAGGAACGTCAGACTGCCAGTGATGTAAGTGCTGATGGCTAGGAAATCCCAGAGCAATGGAGAGCGGAAATTAGGCCAGATGTGACGTTCACTCGGATATGGAATTAGCCAGAAAAACAGCCAGGGGCGGCCCAAATGAATGATGGGAAACTGACCACCAATGGCCAAGGCAAAGACCGTGATCGCCTCTGCGCACCGAGTTACAGGGCGCCGCCATCCCGCGTTGACGAGGCGAAGAATAGCGGAAATTAATGTTCCGGCGTGGCTGATGCCGATCCAGAATACGAAGTTGGTAATGTAGAAGCCCCAGAAAACAGGCCGCGTGATGCCGGCGACCCCCATGCCTGAGTAAACCTGGTATGCAAACGCAGCCATGCCGGCTAGGCCAATGGCAACCAAAACTCCGACACCGGTGTAGAAGCGCCAGGAGGTATGAAATAACGGGCGCAGGAGGTCCTCGCGAATGCGCTCCGCCTCGGGATCGGCCATGTTTTGGGCAGCCCTATTCGTCTCCATGCGAGGACTCTCTTTCAAGGTAGGTAATCTTCGGAGACGTGCCGAGTTCCGCGAGCAGCTTTGTACCTCGCTCCAGACGTGCGAGCCGGGAAACCTGGCTCTTCGGATCGTTAAGATCGCCAAAGACCATGGCGCCGGCAGGGCAGGATTGCACACAGGCCGGATTAACTTCGCCGTCCTTCAACTCGCGGCTTTCCGCTCTGGCGTGAATTTCTGCAGCCGTGATCCTCTGGTTACAAAACGTGCACTTCTCCATCACACCGACTTCGCGCACGGAAACATCAGGATTGAACTGGAGATGCAACGGCTTGTCCCAAACGGGATTAAACCAATTAAAGAACCGTACTGTATACGGACAGGCGTTCGCACAATAGCGAGTACCAATGCAGCGGTTGTATACCTGCGCGTTCAAACCTTCCTCATTGTGATAACTTGCGTAGGTCGGGCAGACCGGCTCGCATGGCGCTGCGTCGCACTGCTGGCATAACACTGGCTGGAAACGAACGTGCATGTTGGGATACTCCCCCTCCCAGTAACGTTCCACATGGATCCAGTGCATAGCGCGGCCCTTCGCTGCTTGCTGGGGCTTAACTGTCGCGATGTTGTTCTCGGCGTGACAGGCTACAACGCAGGCCTCGCAGCCGGTACAGCGGTCGAGGTCGATTACCATTCCCCAACGATGCGCCATGAACTACCCTCCTACTTGCATACGGTCGTTACCGGTTGACCTTTTCCTGGTCCCACCTGGTGGGTCCGTTCGAGAATAGGATCAGATCACCAGCACCGACTCGCGCCACATTGACCCGGGTACTTGCCCATGCGAGCGAGCCGGTAGCAGTCTCCATATCCGGAGCCAGCACCTGGATCGGGTTGGTGCCGCGCCCCGTGGCATAACGACCGTACTCCTCGTGTCCTTGTCCGACTGGCATGGCCACGACATCCGGCGCGATGCCCGGCGACAGCAAGGCCGGAGCACGCACTTTTCCATGCTCAGAAGAGACTTCGATCAAATCACCTTGTTGAATATTCAGTCGTGCTGCGGTCTGCGGATTGATCTCCACCCAAGTGCTCCACATCGCGGTTGAGAGAACATCCGGCAATTGCTGCAGCCAAGGCAGGTTCGCAAGTGCACCATCGAGGAACTGTTGCGAAGCGTAAGGAAGAAACTGAAACGGGTACTCCTTGGCTTCGGCATCCCACCTCGGATCTTCGGCCTTGATTGGCGCATGCGCCGGCACCGAAGGCGATTTTCGTGGTGCGATTTTATTTGTACTCCTCCACACGCCCGCTTCCGTCAGTTTTTGCCAAAACTCATCATCTGTATTCGCCGTAACGGATCCCGGGGAATGCCGGAGGGGAGTATATGCAACCCTCAGCATTTCGTCGTAAGTTTTCCAAGGCAGCGCCTGGCTCGTGCGGCCGCCCAAGCGCTTCCCAATATCGAGCAGGACATCAGGCCATGAGCGCGTTTCGTGCAGGGGCACCATGGCGGGAGGCGCGACACTCAGTGCAGATTCCAGTGTGCCCGATTCAGGGACGTCATCCATCCATGATTCGAGATAGGAGTGATCCGGCAAGATCAGGTCAGCGAATTTGCTTGTCTCATCGATGAAACTCCCGAAACTCACTATGAACGGGACACTCGCTAGCGACTCACGCACCCGCCACGCCGGCGGCGTTGCGAATACAGGATTTGCACCGTCGATGAACATGGTCTCGATGGTCGTGCGGGGTGCGGAAAGAACCTGCTCCGCAAACAGACGAATGGAAATGGACTTCGGTTCGGCGGCTTTGAGAGATGATCCGGATGACCCGGTGACTGGCAGCCCCGGCGAGAAGAATATCCCGCCAGGTTGTCCCACGCTACCCAAAAGTTCGTTGAGCGCATTCACCGCAAGGCCGGTGAACAATCCATTTGTGTGCGCGAGCGGCGCACCCCCGACAATCGCAACTCTGGAGCCAGCGGCGGCCAACTCCCGAGCGATTCTTGTAATAGTTTCTGGCGCCACGCCTGTTTTCCAGGCAACCGCCTCAGGCGAATAATCCGGGAGGTTTTGTCGCCAGCCATCAATTCGGCTAACAGCCGTTCCTCCCCCTTCGCGCTTGGCGAGATGCTCGTTCAAAATGACATGAGCAAATGCAAGCGCGACATAGCCTTCGGTTCCAGGTCTTGCGGCAATCCACTCATCGGCGTTCGCGCCAGTTTGCGACATCCGGCACTCGATCTGCACAAACTTTCCCCGGATGCCAGATCGGCCCTGGCGCATGGTGCCATATCCAATATTGTTCGCAACCGGCGAGTTCCACGTTCCAAGGAAGTCCGCCCCGAAAGAAATTACATAATTGGAACGTGCAACGTCATAGGTGGGGAGCTGGTTGTAGCCAAAACTCAAGCGGTTTGCTTCACGCAAGATCGAATCATCGAACAGCTCGAAAGGAACCATCTGCGCGCGATTGAAACCGGATAGAAACCGCTCTACTAATATCCGCCGCTGCCCCACAAGAGGACGCGTCAAGAACGCCAAAGACCCAGGGGTTTGCAGCGAGAGAAGCGGACTAAGATGGGCGACCACATTTTGGATCGCTTCCTCCCAGCCGATCTGCAGGAATTCGCCGGAGCCGCGCTGACCTGCGCGCTTCAAGGGCTGCCCAATCCGGTCTGGATTGTAGGTTACCTGTAATCCGGCTTGCCCTCGAGCGCACAATTTGCCGTGGTTCACCGGATGCCGCGGGTTACCCTCCAGTTTCTTGGCGAGCCCCATTTTGATGACGCCGGATTGACCGTTGCGAATAACTTCCGCGTCTCCCTGCATCACCTTGACTTGCAAGCCGCAACTCGCCCCGCATTGATTACAGACTGCCGGCCGCCATA
>Ga0209580_10000854_pt1 | contig 14933 bp, 10 predicted proteins | sample Coa_R1_5_FD_187153 | JGI IMG/M metagenome (GOLD analysis project Ga0209580, IMG submission 187153) | Surface soil microbial communities from Centralia Pennsylvania, which are recovering from an underground coalmine fire - Coalmine... | ecosystem: Environmental > Terrestrial > Soil >... | reverse complement strand
CCGCGCACAAGTACGCGTATCGTGTGACGGGCGCGGATCGGCCGGAGATTCACGTCCGCGAGGGCGACGTGGTCCGCGTCACGTTCTCCGCTGACGACATCCCGCACAGCTTCACGATCGACGAGCCGTACCGGATCTCCAAGCGCGCGGAGCCGGGCAAGCCCGTGACCTTCGAGTTTCTCGCCGACAAGCCAGGCACGTTCGAGTTCTACTGCAACCTGGCGATCGACGAGCGCTGCCGGAAGGAGCTCCGCGGCACGCTCATCGTCGACCCCCATTCTGAATGACGTACCGCTCGGCGGCCGCGAGCCGTTCCGCGACCGTCGGGTGGCGGTGGTACAGCCAGCGTACGGCCCGGGCGGGCCGTTCCTCCACGAGGTGCCGCGCGCTCAACCGTCGCAGCGCTGAGCCAAACGCCTCGCTTCCGCCGGTGAGGCGCAGCGCGAACTCGTCCGCCGCCCGCTCCTGCCGTCGCGACTGCGCATGGCGGAGCGGGGTCGCCGCCAGCCACGCCGCGCCGGCGACAAGGGCGATGAAGGGCAGGACGGCCAGGCTCCCCCGATCCTCCAGACCGAGGCCCTGCCCCGTCCAGCCGCGGATGACCTCTGCGACGCCGAAGGCCGCCGACAGGATGGCGCCGTCCACGATCAACGTACGCCACAGGTCGTGATGCGCGTGGTGCGCCAGCTCGTGGGCGACGACGACGGCGACTTCCTCGTCCGACCAGTCCTCAATCAGCTCACGCGACACGAACACCCGACGGGCCCCACCGACGCCGGCGACGATCGCCGTCGAACCTGCCGACGTGGACATCGGCGACCGCCTGGCACGCCATTCGTCGATGCCTGCCACCCGCACCGGGGCCCGCGCCGCTAGATCCGCCAGTCGTTCCGCCAGACCAGGTCGCGACACCGGCCGGGCATCGCCGATCCACCCCAAGAGCCAGGGCGCCGCGCCCAGGGCCACGGCGAGGACGCCGGCGAGCGACAGCCCCGAGGCGATCCACCACCACGGGCCGGTCAGCCAGATGGCCGCCCGTACGACCATTCCGGCCACGCACGCGGCGACGAGCGTCACGACCGTGGCGCGGGCCTGGGCCCCCAGCACGCCCTCGACGGTCGGTTCCGCGCCGGTGCGACCATAGCGGCGGCCGACGCTGAGCGACCAATAGAGCGCGCTCGGCAGGGCGATGAGCTCCCACAGGATCACTGCGCAGGTAATGAAGGCGCCCAACGCCACCAGACCTGCGATGGGCGCCGACGCGCCGACGCTGACCGACGTCGCCCACGCAGCGAGGGCTTGGGCGCCAGGCGTCAGCACGAGGATCGCCAGCATGACGCCGCCGGCGACGACGCCGGCCGCCTGGGTCCGCCGTTTCAGGCGCTGGTACCGCGAGGCCTTCGTCTCGTTCATGGCGTCGATGTCGGAACCGGAGCCGGGGCGCGCGGCCGACGGCTCACGTGCGCGTCATTGCAGCTCGAGGGAGATCAGCTTCGACACGCCCGGCTCCTCCATCGTCACCCCGTAGAGACGATTGGCGATCTCCATCGTCTTGCGGTTGTGGGTGATGAGGATGAACTGCGTGTGGGACTGCATGCCCTGGAGCATCTCCACGAACCTGCCGATGTTCGCGTCGTCGAGCGGCGCGTCGATCTCGTCGAGGAGGCAGAACGGACTCGGACGGTACTTGAAGATCGCGAACATCAGCGCCATGGCGGTCAGGGCCTTTTCCCCGCCCGACAGCAGCTGGACGTTCTGGAGGCGCTTGCCTGGCGGCTGCGCGATCATGTCGATGCCGCTCTCGCTCTCGTTCTCCTGATCGATCAGGACGAGGCCGGCTCGTCCGCCGCCGAAGAGCGTCGAGAACGTGGCCTGGAACTCGGTGTTGATGCTGACGAAGGCCTCGTCGAATCGCTCGCGCGTCGTCTTGTCGATCCTGCGGATGGCCTCACCGGTCTGAGCGATGGAATCGAGCAGATCCTTGCGCTGCGTCGTCAGGAATGTGTGACGGGCTTCCAGGTCATCGAACTGCTCGATGGCCATCATGTTGACCGGGCCCAGCCGATCGATCTTCTGCTTCAGGTCGGCGATGATCTGCTCCGGGCCGAGCGTCTCCTCGAGGGCCGCGGCGCCGGGCGTAGCGACTTCGTCGACCACCGCCGCAGCGCCCGTCTCCACGCCGTCTTCGGCGGCCTCGGCCGCCTCCTCGGCGGCGTCCCGCGCCGCCACGGCCGCCAATTGCCGGGCCGGCGCGATCAGTTCCCCGGCATCCTCCATTCGCGCGACGGCCGCGGCCACGTCGTCGATGGCGAGGTTCAACGCGTCCAGGCAGGCGGTCGCGAGGTGGGCCAGGTCGGACGCCGCGGTGGCGCGTGCCACCTCGAAGCGCGCCACCTCGGCGCGCGCGGCATCGAGGCCGTGACGAGCGACGCGAATCTCCTGTTCGCTGGCGGTGAACGCCCCGCGCAGCTCGAGCAGGCGGTCGTCGACCCGACGGACGTCCGCACGCAGACGATCCAGTTCGTGGACGTCGGCATCGAGGAGCCGTTCGGCCTCGTGAATATCGGCCGTCAGGGCCTGGCGGCGCGTGACCGTGCCGGCCACGTCCTGACGTCGCGCGGCAATCCGCTCGTCGAGGTCGCGGGCCGCGTCCTCGAGTCGAGCGGCCTCGGCATCGAGGACCGACGTGCGCTCGACGAGCGCGGCCTGATCGGCGCGGGCCTCGCTTGCTGCGCGCATCGCCGTCTCGGCCGCCTCACGGGCCGCGTGCAGGGACGCCAGGACGGCGGCGAGCTTGCCTTCCGCGCCTCGCTGCTCCGTCTCATGCGAGTCAATCGTGCGCGACGCCTCATCACGGCGTTGTCCGGCGTCCGCCTCGGCTTCCGTGGCCTGGCGGCGCTCGGTGGTCACCACTGTGAGTCGCTGCTCGAGCCGGGCCCGGTCCGCCTCGGCGCGAGCCGACTCCGCATCAAGGGCGACGATCGTCTTCTCGTGGTCGTGAGCAGCCGCCGCGTGGGTGGCGGCGAGATCCTCAGCGCGTCGGATCGCCTGGTCGAGGACGGACACCTCCCGGCCTATTCGTTCCAGGTCGGCAATGCCGTTCGCCACGAGTTCCCGCAGGGACGCGACCTCGCCTCGGGTCTCGAGGATGCCCCGCTGCTCTCGGCGCACGCCGCCCTCGACGCGGTGCGCGCCGCGCCACACGTCGCCCATCCGAGTCGCCACCGGTTCTGGAGCGGTCCGGGCCAGCGCACGAGCCGCTTCCGGCGAGTCGACGATCCAGGCGTCGCCGACCAGAGCCCTCAGCACGGGGGCGTGCGGCCCGGTCGGGCGTGCGACGGACCGCAACGTGCGAGCCCCGGGGGCTGGCGTCGCCGCGGGCTCGTGCCCCTCGTCGCCAGGCGCACCCTCGAGGACGACCAGGCCGCACCGTCCGGCGCGAGCGTCGGCGACGAGCGCCAAGGCTCGACCGGCATCTTCGGCGCGATCGACGATGACGTGCTGGAGCAGATCGCCCAGGAGCGCATCCACCGCCCGCTCGAAGGAGCGTTGGACGTCGAGGTGATCGGCCACGGCTCCATACCGGCGCGGCGCCTCGGTGCCGGCGGCCAGGAGAAAGCGGGCGGCATCGCCGAACGTGGCCCGGCTTGCGTCGAGCTCTTCGAGCGACTTCAACCGCGCTTCGGCCCCGGCCTGGTCACGCTGGCGCCTCAGCATCGTCTCAGCCGCCTGGTCACGCGCCGTCCGTTGCGCGACCATCTCCCTGTCGGCCTCGACTCGGGCCTGACGGGCCTGCTCCAAGGCGGCGTCGGCGTCAGCGCGGGCGGTGCCGGCGGCGGCTCGATCCTGCGTCGCGCGGGCTAGCTCTCGTTCGAGCTCGCTCGACTCGAAGTCGAGCTTCTCCCGATCCGCTGCCACCCGCGCACGGACGGCGTCCGCGTGATCGCGCGCCTGTCGGAGGGCCGCGAGCGTCGACGTGGCCGAGAGGACCGCGGCGCGAGTGTAGTCCGCCTCGCGCTCGGCCTCCTGCACCGCGGCGGCCGTTTGGCCGTAAGCGGTTTCGCGCGCCTCGACGGCCTGCTGGCTCTCGCCGAGCGCGCCTCGAGCCTTGGCGGCCACCGCCCGGTGGGCCTCGATGGCGAGGCGCGCAGGGCCCCGGCGGCCTTCGAGATCGGCGGCTTCAGCTTCGAACGCCGCCGCCTGGCGGGTCAGCTCCTCGATCTGCTGCTTGTCGAAGTCCACCTGCTGCTGTCGGCGGCCGATCGCCAGCTCGCGGGCGTGCGCCCGCTCGCGCGTGTCAGTCGCCGCGGCCTCGCCTTCGGTGACCTCCAGGCGCACGGCTTCAAGGGCCGCGTCGAGCTCGGCGACGTGGGCGGCCGCGGCCGCCTCGCGGGTTCGCGCCCCGGCGAGCGCCTGTTCGGCCTGGTCGATTTCCTTCGACAGCTTTTCGTGGCGTCGCGCGAACTGGACCTGTTCCCAGCGGCGCAATTCTTCGCGGAGGCGCTTGTACCGGCGCGCGCGCGCGGCCTGCCGGCGCAGCGCGCTGCGCTGCTTTTCGACCTCGAAGATGATGTCGTCGATGCGGGTGAGATTCTGGCGCGCGGCCTCGAGCTTCAGCTCCGCCGCTCGACGCCGGGACTTGTACTTCGTCACGCCCGCCGCCTCTTCGATGAGCATGCGCCGCTCGGCCGGGCGCGACGACAAAATCTGACCAATCTTGCCCTGCTCGATGACGGCGTAGGCCTTCACGCCCAGGCCCGAGTCCATGAGGAAATCGTGCACGTCGCGCAGGCGGCACACTTCGCCATCGATCAGGTACTCGCTCTCGCCGGATCGGTAAAGGCGGCGGCCAATCTCGACGTTCCGCGTGACCAGCAGCCCCTCGTCGGTGGGGTCGAGGTCCTCGGGCTCCACTCCGACGGCCGTGGCCATGGCGCGGGCGACATCGCTCAAGCGGAGGCGCACTTCGGCGGCGGCCGTGGGCTTTCGGGCGTCGCTGCCGTTGAAGATCACGTCCTCCATGCGTTCGCCGCGGAGGCTCTTGGCGCTTTGCTCGCCGAGGACCCAGGTGATCGCGTCGACCACGTTGCTCTTCCCGCAGCCGTTCGGGCCGACAATCGCCGTCACGCCGTGGTCGAAGCCCAATTCGGCCCGGTCCGGAAAGCTCTTGAACCCGTTGATGTGCAGTTTGGACAGTCGCATGCAGTCGTGGCGGTACAGACAAACAGCCGCTTCGATCGACACCTCTACTTCGACCCAAGCGGCTGGGAAAACGCCGTGACGTCAGGCGCTTCGGCGCCTGGTGAGCCGACCCGTTCTCCGCCGATCGGCGGAGGCCCCGGGGCCGCGATCACGCCGCTAGTCTAGCAAGCACTACGGCATGCGGCAAGGATGAACTCGAGCCCAAGATATTGGGCTCGGCGGACCGTCAGGACCCCTTCTTCGGGAGTTCCAGCAGGTGTTTGGCTTCGTCGAAGTAGCCGAGCGCCGACTGCACCTGGGGATCGATGGCCGTCAGGTTCCGGCGTGCCTCTTCGACGCCGAACAGATCGACGTCCACTTCATAGCGAATCATCGCCTTGACGAACGGCACGTCGGCCGCGAACGCCGCGTCGTCCAAGCGCACGCGCTCGTTGACGAGCTCCTGCTTGAACTCCGCCACCATGCCGTCCGTCACCTGCCAGCCTTTCGCGACCCGATGCGAGGCGGCCGCCGCGGCGGCGCCGGGACGTGTGTCACCTTCCTTGGTGAAGTGCTCAGCGAAGCTCACGAATGCGCCACGGGCGTAGATCGCGCGTAGAAAGCGGGACGGGGTGAAGCCCTCGATCGGTCCGGGGATGAAGTGGTCGGGCTCGATCCCGCCGCCACCGTAGACGCTTCGACCGGCATCGGTGTGATGCAGCTCCGAGGCCGGATGCGGCCGCGATCCGTTCTGATCCCGCAGCTGATAGGTCATGTAGTCGTCGAAGCTCGCGTCCCACGGCCGCTGAATAACGCGGCCGCTCGGCGTATAGTAATGCGCCGTCGTCAAAGCGAGCCCGGCGCCGCCAGTGATGGGATACACCGACTGCACGAGCGCCTTGCCGAAGGTGGTCTCGCCGACGACCAGCCCGCGGTCATGGTCCTGCATCGCGCCGGTGACGATCTCGGCGGCGCTGGCGCTGTCACGGTTGACCAGCACGACGAGCGGGACCGTGGGATACGCGCCCTCCTCGGTGGCGCGGGAGTCGATGTCGGAATTCGGCACGCGGCCGCGGGTGTAGACGATCATCTCGCCGCGTTTCAGGAACTTGTTGGCCGTGGCGATCGCAGCATCGATGGGCCCGCCCGGATTCTCGCGGAGATCGAGGATGACGCGCTGCATGCCGGCGTCCGCCAGCCGCTTCAACGCCGTGGTCATCTCCTGATCGGTCGTCTCCGAGAAGTCCTGGAGGCGGATGTAGCCCGTGCCCGGGGCAATCATGAACGCGGTCCGGACGGTGACGATGTTGATTTCGTCGCGCGCGACCGTCACCGGAATCAGATTCTGGAGGCCTGGTCTTCGAATCGAGATATTGACCGTCGTGCCCTTGGGCCCTTTGATGTGTTTGACGACCTCATCGGTCGTCCAGCCCTTGGTGCTCTCCTTCTCGACCATCGCGATGACGTCGCCGCGGCGAATCCCCGCCTGGTAGGCGGGCGACCCCTCGAAGAGCTGTGTGACGGTGATGTCGCCTTCAATCGACGCCACGATGCTCACGCCGATCCCGTAGTAGTGGCCCGTCTCGCGCTCGCGCATGCTGGCAAACGCCTTCGGATCGAAGAATGACGAGTGCGGATCGAGCGTGCGCAGCATGCCGTCGATGGATCCGTAAATGATCTGGGCGGAATCGACGGGCGCCACATACTCGCGCTCAACGGCGTCGAGCGCGGCGGCATACATCCGATATCGGGTGACCGCGCGGTCTTCCGACGCCACCAGCCGGCTGCCAAACACGCCCCCGAGCGCGGCCGAGACGACCACCACGACGACGGCAAACGGAACCTTGAGTACTCGCATATACACGACACCTACGCGGCTTCACGCCGCCGGAAGAGCCAGGCCACGCCGATGCTGAGACCGTAGAGGGCGAGCATGGGCAGAGCGACCACGAACTGGGAGAAGTAATCGGGCGACGGCGTCACGATGGCGGCGATCAGGACGGACCCCAGGATGGCGTATTTCCATTGCTTCACCAGGAACTGCCACGTGATGAGGCCAAACCGCGTCAGGAAGAACACGAACACCGGCATCTCGAAGATGATGCCGAGAATGATGGTGATGTGGATGTAGAGCGAGAAGGCCTCGCCGATCGTCGGGAGGAACTGGATGTACTCGTTCGAAAACGACGTGCCGCCGAGGAACCTCCACATCATGATGAACGCGATGTAGTGGGAGAACGCGGCGCCCGCGAGGAACAGCAGCGAGGCGCTCACGACAAACGGAATCACGACCTTGCGCTCGCGTGTGTACAAACCGGGCGCGACGAACAACCAGATCTGCGCAAAGATGAACGGGGACGCGACGAGCAGGGCGACGAGGAGGACGAGCTCGAACTTGAACATGAACCCATCGGCCGCCTGCGTGTAGATCATCTTGACGTCGGGCGGCAGCACCTGATGGAAGTACCTCAGCATCCACCGATAGATGTGGTCGGCATAGAGGCCCGGCACGACGGCCGCCCCGAGCAGCGAATACAAGGAGTAAATGATGCGGCGGCGCAGTTCCTCGAGGTGCTCGAGGAAGCTCATCCGCGCGCCAGCTTGCGCCTCTTCGGCCTCGGCGCCCACGGACTCTCCGAGAACGGCGGGCGGCGGGTCGGTCCGTTCGTGCGACGGCATGCTCGTGGTCGGCGCGCTCGTCTACGACCCGTGCTGCCCGCGGGCGATCGACTCGAGGTCGGAGGCGATGACGGCGTGGGGCGTGTCGTCGGAATGCGCGGCCGGGCCGGCGGAGGTCGCCGGCGGAGGCGCCTGCGGCGCTTCAGTCGCCGGCGGGAGCGCCGCGCCGCGTTCCTCGCCCACCGGAGTCGCCTGTCGGCGTTCCTCGCCCACCGGAGTCGCCTGTCGGCGCTCCTCGCTCACCGGAGTCGCCTGTCGGCGCTCCTCGCTCACCGGAGTCGAGGCGCGGCGCTCCTCGGCGCGAATCTCTTCATCGAGAGTGTTCTTCAGCTCATTCGACGCGCGCTTGAACTCGTTGATGCCACGACCAAGGGAGCGGGCCAAGTCGGGCAGTTTCTTCGGGCCAAAGACGATCAGGGCCACGATGAAAATGACGAGCAGTTCCGGAAAACCCAGGTTCACACGCGCTCCTTCGGGACCCGATCGGGCGGCTGCGTGTTTTCAGTATACCGCGCGGGTCAGCGCTCCCCGGCCGCGTAAAAACCCTACGGAAGCCTGCCAACCCATGTGTTTGCGTTGACTTGCAAGACTCTGGACCGTACCATCGATACTCTGGAGACCATGCGGCTCGCCGACCCTGCCCTCCGCCTGCCCCAGCCGGCCCGCCGCCTTCGAACGAGCCAACCATGACCAACCGCCGCAAGATGCTGGGATCGTGTGTCCTCTCGCTGCCCCTCGCGTTCGCCGTGGCGTCTGCGGCGTTCGCGCAGCAGCCTTCCGCGCAGACGACGGCATCAGCGCAGACGGGACCGCCCAGTTCGGCGCTGGCGACGCAGCAGGGCGATACCGGATTGTGGGCCGTTCCGACCGCCGACGTGCTGGCCAACAAGAAATGGAGCGTCAGTTTCTACCGGACGGACCGGGAGGACGCGCAGGGCCCGGCCGACGTGGCGAACTTCCCCGCCAACTTCGCTGTCGGCTTGATGAACCACGCCGAGGTGTTTGGCAGTTGGACGCTCGTGACTCGCATCGATCGCGACACCCGGCCCCTGTTTCAGCCAGGCGCCTCCACGAGCGTCGGCGGCGGCCTCCTCGTTGACTACCCGCTCGACCACTCAGAGTGGATTGGCAATGCGCGCGGCGACCTCCGGCTCGGGGCGAAGATCAACTTTTTGTCGGAAGTGGACAAGGCTCCTTTCGGCGCCGCTCTACGTGTGATCGTGAAGCTTCCGGTGGGCAACAGCACGCTCGGCTCGAGTACCGGAAAGGCTGACGTGTCGCTTCAGGCGGTCGTCTCGAAGCACACCCCGGTTGCCCTGGTGTCGGTCTTCGGCGGCCCGATCATTCGCGGCAACCCGACCGGCTACCAGCTCCCGAACGGCCTGCAGTGGGGAGTGGGGGTGGGCTTCCCGGAGCGCTATAACCTCGGCTTCCACGTCACCGCTGAGATCTACGGCGAGAAGTACTTCAGCAGCACCATCACCGCGCCGCCCGGCCTCCTTGGCTCCGACGGCTCGATCGTGCCGACTTCGACCGTCATCGGGAGCCCCTTGCTCAGCGACGTCGGGCTGACTTGGCAGGCGCCGAACGGCTTTTTCATCGGCGCCGACACGGTCTGGGATCTGGCGCCCAAGGGCGATGGCGGCTTCGAGGTGCGCCTGGGCTATCACCCGGGTGCCCGTGGCTCCGAGCGCCCGGCGCCTCCCCCGCCGCCGCCGGCTCCACCCCCGCCGACTCCTCCGGCGCCTCCGAGCCCCCCTCCCGCCGTGGCGAACCGGCCGCCGACGGTCCGAGCCATGTGCGATCCGTGCACGGTCGAGGTTGGGAAGACCTCAACGGTCACCGCCGATGCGCAAGATCCGGACGGCGATCCGCTCACCTACCGGTGGTCGGCGCCGGCCGGCACGTTCAGCAGCCCGACGAGCCGCCAGACGCCCTGGACCGCGCCGATGGTCGTCGGCCCCGTGGTGACGACCGTGACCGTCGATGACGGACACGGACACCAGGTGAGCGACAGCGTGACGATTCAGGTCATCAAGCCGGTCGCGCGGGAGATCGTCTTCGAGGACGTCTATTTCGAGTTCGATCGGTCAACGCTCCGCCCCGACGCCCAGAGGATCCTCGACGACGCGGTCACCAAGATGCAGGCCGACCCGACGCTGCAGATCACGATCGAGGGCTACACGTGCAACATCGGCACCGCCGAGTACAACCTCGCGCTTGGCGAGCGTCGAGCCCGCGCGGTTCGCGACTATCTGGTCGGCAAGGGCGTCAGCACGGATCGCCTGCGGATTGTGAGCTACGGCGCCGAACGGCCGAAGTACGACAACTCGCGAGAGGAAACGCGGCGTCTCAATCGGCGGGCGGCCTTGATGGTCCGGCTGACGGGCGGAGGAGACTAGGGCATTGCGCGAAATGGGGCAATCCGTGAGTGAGTGAATGCGTGAGTGGAGTGGGTGAATCCATTCACGCATTCGCTGATTCGCTCACTGCCCCATTTCGCGGTGATCAGTTAGTACGCCTTGGCAAACCATGCCTTTACCCGGGCAGCGCCGTTGCACTTGATGCACGGCCCATCTACCGCCGGGGAGTCGAGCGGGATATTCCGCAGAGTGGCCTGCGTTTCGGCCTTGATCGCGGCTTCGCATTCGGCGCTTCCGCACCAGCTCGCGATGACGAAGCCAGGACGGCCCTCCATGGCGCTCACGAACTCGGCCCATGTGGAGGCCTCGCTCGTGTGCGCCGTCCGGAACTCGACGGCCTTGGCATACAGCGCCTGCTGAATCGCCTCGAGCAGCGCGGGAACCCGTGTGCCGAGGTCGCTGAATGCGATCGCCGCCTTCTCGCGGGTGTCCCGTCGGGCTGAGAAGACCTGGCCCTTCTCGAGGTCCTTCGGCCCGATCTCCAACCGAAGGGGCACGCCTCGCAGCTCCCATTCCGCGAACTTCCATCCAGGCGAATTCTCCTCGCTGGCATCCAGATGCACGCGAACGCCCTTGGCCGCCAACTCGTCCCGAATGGCGACGGCCTTCGGCAGTACGGTTTCCTTCCAGTTGCCGCGGGGAATCGGCACGATCACGACCTGGTGCGGCGCGATGTGGGGCGGCAGGACGAGCCCGCTGTCATCGCCGTGGGTCATGATCACCCCGCCGACGAGACGGGTTGACACCCCCCACGACGTCGTCCAGACATGCTGCACCGATTTGTCGCGGCCCTGGAACTTGATGTCGAACGCCTTGGCAAAATTCTGACCGAGGTTATGCGAGGTCCCGGCCTGGAGCGCGCGTCCATCGCCCATCAGCGCTTCAATCGAGTAGGTCCGAGACGCGCCGGCGAACTTTTCGCTGTCGCTCTTCAGGCCCGCGATCACGGGCATGGCCAGATCGGTCTCGGACGCTTCCTTGTAGAGCGCGAGAATCTTCAGCGTCTCGGCCTCGGCCTCGTCGGCGGTCTCGTGCGCCGTGTGGCCCTCCTGCCAGAGGAACTCGGTCGTGCGCAGGAACGGGCGGGTGACTTTCTCCCATCGCACGACGTTCGCCCATTGGTTGATCAGAATCGGCAAATCGCGCCACGATTTGATCCACTTTGCGTACATCGTCCCGACCATGACCTCCGAGGTAGGCCGAATGATCAGCCTCTCCTCGAGATCCTCGTCGCCGCCCCTCGTCACCCAGGCGACCTGCGGCGCGAAGCCCTCGACGTGCTCCTTTTCGCGCATCAAGAGGCTCTCGGGAATGAACAACGGGAAGTAGGCATTGACGTGCCCCGTCGCTTTGAAGCGCCGGTCGAACGCCTGCTGGATCAGTTCCCAAATGGCATAGCCGTAGGGCCGGATGACCATGCAGCCCTTGACGGGTGAGTAGTCGGCCAACTCGGCGCGCCGAACGACGTCGAGATACCAGCGGGAGAAGTCTTCTCGCTGTGGCGTGATTTCGGTGACGAACGCGTCCTTCCTGCTCTCAGTCACGGGTCCTCGCGATCACGATGGCCTGTTATCCTACCCCGGACGTGGACGCGATTCGGATCGACGTGTCGAGCGAGCGAGGCAGCTACCCCGTCCTGGTAGGGGCCAAGACCATCATCCGGCTCGGCGATCTCCTCACCGCACGCGGCCTCGATGGGTCGCTCGTCATCGTGAGCGCGCCGCCCGTATGGCGCCTTCTGGCGCCTCTCCTCTCGCGGCTGCCGGCGTCGAAGTCGCCGATTCTCATTCCCGACGGCGAGCGGGCCAAGACGCTGGCGACCGTCGGCCGGATTTACGACGCGCTCGTCAAACGCCGGCTCGACCGCGCCGCCGTGGTCATCGCCGTGGGCGGCGGCGTGGTCGGCGACATCGCCGGCTTCGCCGCCGCGACCTTTCTCCGCGGCCTCCGAATCGTCCACGTGCCGACGACCCTTCTGGCCCAGGTGGACAGCGCGATCGGCGGCAAAGTCGGCGTCAACCTGGCGGCCGGCAAGAACCTCGTGGGCGCGTTCCATCCACCCGCGATGGTCACGTGCGATCCCACGGTCCTCGGCAGTCTCCACCGGCGCGACTTTCGCGCGGGCCTCTATGAAGTCATCAAGTACGGGGTCATCGCATCGCGCCCGCTTTTCGACCGCCTATCTGCCAGCATCGGACCGCTCTTCGATCGCGATACACGCACGCTCACCAGCGTGGTCGCCGATTGCTGCCGGATCAAAGCGGACGTCGTCGGACGGGACGAGCGCGAGGCCGGCGTGCGCCGGACATTGAACTTCGGCCACACGATCGGCCACGCCCTCGAAGCCGTGACTGAGTACCGTCGATTCCGGCATGGCGAAGCGGTCGCCTATGGCATGCTGGCCGCGGCAAGCCTCTCTGCGGCTCGTGATCTCCTCAGCCGGGAGGACGAGACGCGACTGCGCGACCTCATCGGGCACCTCGGCCCTTTGCCACCGGTCGGCGACCTGCGGATTCGCGAAGCGCTCGACGCGATCACTCTCGACAAGAAAGTCGACAAAGGGCGACTCAACTTCGTCCTCGCGGCCACGATCGGCGACACGCGAGTCGTGGCCGACGTCAGCACCCGCGAGTTGACGATGGCGATGCGGGCGATCGGCATGCGGCGCTAGAACCCATCTCGGCAGGTTCATGAGATGGGGTCTCGTGGCCGCCTAGGTCCTGTACAGGCTCGCGTACCACGCGCGCAGCGTCTCGCCCCACACGGACGCGGCAAACGCGGCAAGCGCCAGGAATGTGCCGAAGGGCAGCCGACTCTGCAGCGAGCGGCCCCGGAGGGCCATCAAGGACACTCCAACGACGGCTCCGGCGAGACTGGCGAAGAACAGGACGACCCAGATCTGTTGCCAGCCCAGAAAGGCTCCGATCATCGCTAACATCTTCACGTCGCCCAGACCCATGCCGTCGACGCCCTTCCACCAAAACCAGAGCCAGCGAATCGCCAAGAGGATGCCGGCCCCGAGCGCCGCGCCGAGCAGGCTGTCCTCGAGGCCGGGCGGCCCGAAGATGCTCCAGGCCAGGCCCGCGGCCAGGCCGGACAGCGTCAAGATGTCGGGCAGCCGTTCGGTCTCGATATCAGTGCCGAAGAGCACGATGAGGAGCGCCGTCAGGACGAGTCGGGAAGCAAGCAGCATCGGCTGGTCGACAAACGCGAGCCCCTGAACGACGAAGGCCACCGCCGTCAGGAGTTCGACGACGGGATACTGCAGGCCGATGCGCGCCCGACACGCCCGGCAGCGCCCACCGAGGACCACGTAGCTGACGACGGGAATGTTGTCGAACCAGCGAATCGGGGTTCGGCACTGCGGGCATCGGGAACGGGGGCGCACGATGGACTCCCCTTCTGGCAGCCTCGCGATGCAGACGTTGAGGAAACTGCCGACCATCAATCCACACAGACCAAGCAGGGCGATCGCGACGATCGTTTGGGTAGGGGCCATGCGCGGCATCATCGGCCGAGCGCCGTCGGCAGCGGCGCCAGGGGCGACCTCGAGTCTATCCGAACGAGATGGGCCGCCGGGTCGTACACGAACGGCACGCGAGCGCCATCGGCCGGTATTCCCGGCAATCGGCCGGTCCGGATCAGCTCTGACCACGCCGACGGATAGACGTGCTCGGCGCGGTGGTAGTCCTCGACCAGACGCTGCAGTCGATCAATCGCATCGAGCGCATCAATCTGGGCCAGGCCCCGCGCCGCGTCCTCCCGCAGGTACTCCTGATCGGACGTCAGCAACTCGGCTAGCAGGCGTCTCGCATCGGCGCGGTCACCGCCGCGCGCCACGGTCTCGGCGGCGAGCGGCTGGATCCAGCTGGGCGCGCCCGGCATGGCCGCCGCGCGGGTGAACCACGCCCCGGCCGCCCGGTAGTCGCTCGCATACAGGTAGTACACAAAACCGATGTCGTAGGCGTACTGCCATCGCTGCGGAGACGTCTGCAATCCCTTCTCGAGGAGCGCCACCGCCTGGTCGACGCGACCGGGGCCGGAGGGCGGCGGCAGCGCCAGAAAGACGGCACCAAAGCGGTACGCGATGTTGAAATGCGGGTCGAGGCCCGTCGTCAAATCGAGGAGCGGCTGGAGGAGCTCGAACCGTCCGGCCACGCGGTTCGATCGCAGATCGCGGCCGAAGTGCTGGATCGTTCGAATCCAGTACACGTCTGCCGCCAGGCCTTTGAACGACAGCGCGAGGCGCCGCGCCGTGCCGGGCGACCGCACATAGAGGAGCCGCTCGGTTTCAAGGGTTGGTGGGTATCGGACGTCGCCGGCGTGCAGCACTGCGGCAGCGGCGACGAGACCACCGACGAGCGCACAGGCGCTCGCCGACGCGGCGCGGCGGCTCGTCACTTGAACTCCCGGCGCGAAAACACGAGCACGGAACCACCGACGGCTACGGCGGCATACATCGCGGCGTACGCGAGCCTCGCGACGACGAAGCCCCAGGGGACCGCCACACCATGGACCACGTCGACCTTGCGATCGAACGCATCAAACGCCGGCAGCAACCATCCGACGAGGTTCACGAGTCCGCCGAATACCGCTGGCGCCTGGACGATATCGGTGAAGTGCCGGACGTCGTGGCTCTCCAGACCCGCG